>Ga0209415_10005692_pt1 | contig 22330 bp, 17 predicted proteins | sample PeaSoiSIISIP2007_FD_187696 | JGI IMG/M metagenome (GOLD analysis project Ga0209415, IMG submission 187696) | Peat soil microbial communities from Weissenstadt, Germany - SII-SIP-2007 (SPAdes) (version 2) | ecosystem: Environmental > Terrestrial > Soil > Wetlands > Peat | place: Germany... | reverse complement strand
GAGCGCAGCTCCTTTTCGATTGCACTCGTCAGCGCCACGTGGTGGCACCGTTTCAGGGCACGCCGGCGGACAGCCCGCTGCGCACGCCGGATCGGATCCCTGGCAGGTCCGAGCGTGTCGGTTGCATCGCCGAGTCCGGCCCAGATCATTACCGTGCGCCCGCCGAGCCGAGCAAAGACAGCTCCAAGCGCATAGTCGGGGTACATCACGACTTCGACCATCGCGATGCCGCGCCGGTGCGCAGCGAGCCAGAGCGCGAAAGTGACGACGGATGCCTTGTCGGCCGCCGACCCCCAACCCGGTGGGTTGACGCGCTGTACGGGCACGCCGCGCACGACCTCGCGACGCGGCCAGTTGAGTTGCCTTCGCCTCGTGAGCACCAGCGCGCTCACGCCGCGTGCGAGCAGGTCCTCCGCTTGCTGGCGAGATTGACGGCTGGTCCCTCCGCCCGTGGGATCGAAGTCCGGCACGACGACGGTGACCGTGCGGGTCATAGGCGGCTGCCAGGAACCGTCCTCGACCCTTCTCGAGTGGAGCACGACGCGATGCTAAGTGACTTCGAATCCGCCCTGAAGACTCTGCCGACGGGTGCCGCGGCTTTGGCTTAGAACCAAACCAGCTGAATGACGCCCGAGTGCCGGAAGCTGAGAGTCGAGCTCGCGATCCACACCGAGACCGTCTTGCTCGATGCACCTTCACCGGAGGAGTTGGAAGCACTGACGTCGTAGCTGTGGGCACCCGCTGGGACGTTGGGGTCCCGGAAACTCGTGGTCCCGTTCGTCGAACCGATCTTCTTGCCGTCGCGGTAGATGTTGTAGGCCTGTGCGCCGGTCGAGCCGTCCCACGCCAAGCTCACCGAGCTCCCCTTGACTGCAGCTTTGAGGTTTGTCGGTGCGGCGGGAACGGCAGAGGTGGTCGAGGTGGTCGAAGAGGACGAGGAGGACGAGGAGGACGAGGTGCCGGAAGAGGACGAGGTGCCCGACGGGCTGCCGGAAGATGTGCTGGCCGACTGAGAGCCGGCCGAGGAGGGGCCGCTGGTCAGGCTTCCGGAGGAGGTGCCGCCGGAGGGAGTGACGGACGAGCCGCCGCTCGGCGAAGCGCCACCCGAGCTGTTGGCGCCAGGGGCCCCGGCTGCGCCCGCAGCCTCAGTCTCGAACGCCTGGAGCGTCGCAGGCTTGGGAGCCCCGTTCGAGTGGTACAGCCCGAAATCGCCGTCACCGGAGGTCGCGTCGTCCTGCCAGTTGTATATGAACAGCGGGCCCGTCCAGCTGTACGAACGAGCAGATGCGAACGCCTGGTTGATCTGCGAAGCGAGCGAGGCATCCGTGCAGGAAGCCGGGTAACCGCCGTCCGTACCTGTGGGGCAGCCGAACTCTGTGAGCCAGATCAGCTTGTTGCCGTCGCCGTTGTTGACCATGATCTGGTGCAGCTGCGACAGGAAGCTCCAAGGGTTCCAGCTGTCCGAAGTTTGAGTCGGATTGTCGGGATAGCTGTAGGGGTGCATGTTCATGGCGTCGAAGTAGCCGTGCGCACCCGCTTGGTACATCGCGGTCAGGTAGTTGTACGGCTCGTTGGCGCCTGAGCCCGTACCGAGTCCGGCTGTCAACACCGTTGCGGACGGATCAGCCGCCTTGATCGATGTGTACGTCGACTGGAGAATCTGTGTGTACGCCGTCGCGGTGATGCAGTACTCGTCGCAGTTGGGCTCGTTCAGGACTTCATAGGTCTCCACGCCCAACGGCTTGAGCCTTGCCACGGCCTGTGTGCCGAAGGACGAGAAGGCTGAAGCGGTCAATGAGGTCGTCCAGGCTTGGAGAACAGCGTCGACGTTCATGCCTGCGGCTTCGGCCATTTGGATGAGCGTGTCGTTGCGGAAGTCCCCCGGCGTGTCGACTCGCAGCCAGCTGACACCGTCGGCCTTCATCGTGGAGATCACGGCGGACTGTTGTGAGGCGCTCATTCCTGCGAACTGACCCTCGAAGACCGCTCCCGGGGAGATGCCGGCCGGGACGCCGCTCGTGACGATCCTCGCCGAGGCAGCCGATGCGGTGGACGTCGAAGACAAGAGGAACGGCGTGGTCGTGACGGCTGCAAGGGTCAGTGCTGAGAAGCCACCTCGCAGGCTCAAGAGCCTCGAAAGTCCGTTCCGGCCCATCTCCGTCTCCCCCTCTCAGAGAGACCGGGCCTGCGCGCGCGGCTACGGAGTTCTCACCCCGCCCATTCGGCAGCCCGGCTGGCTCTCTGAGCCCCGTGGCTTTGCGTCGCCTCCTCGCGGAGGGTTTGCCTTTTCGTGTTGCCTGCTTGCGCTCAGTTTGGGAACGCTTGCACTAATGGATATCGGCACTCTGGGGGGTGCTCTTGAGGCCCTTGGTCACATTGAGTGAGTGTTTTGAGAGAGTGTTGTGACGGATGAACGAGGGGTGTGGAGGAACCTTGCGCTCGTTCGTTAAGGGCGCCGGATCGACCGGCTCAGGGCTGTCGCGGGCTCAGGGCTCTTGTGGGCTCAGGGCTCGGGCTCGAACCGGTACCCGACGCCACGGACGGTACGGATCCAGCCGGGCCGGTCAGGGTTCGATTCGATCTTGCGGCGGATCCGCCGGACGTGCTCGGTGACGGTTCCGTCGTCCTGCCAGTCCGAGGATGAGCCCCACACGTGTTCGAGAAGCTGCTGGCGGGTGAAGACCTGCCGGGGCGAGCGGGCCAGGAATGCGAGCAGGTCGAATTCCTTGGCTGTGGTCGGGACGAGCTTCCCGTCGACCGTGATCTCCCTCGACAGCACGTCGATCGTGAGGTTGCCGAACGACATCGTGGGCCCCTCTGAGGGGGCGGAGCCTCGATCGAGCCTCCGCAGGACCGTGGCCACACGGGCGGCCAGCTCCGCCGAAGAGAAGGGCTTCACCACGTAGTCGTCGGCCCCGAGGCGCAAGCCCAGCACCCGGTCGGATTCGGCGTCGCGTCCCGACAGCAGGATCACCGGCACGTTGCTCGAGCGCCTTATGGCGGAGAGGATCTCGAAGCCGTTCTCCCCGTCGAGCATCACGTCGAGGATCACCAGGTCCGGGCGCTTGCCTGAGATGGCCTCCATCGCCTCGGAGCCCGTGGCGGCACGGTCGGCCTGGTAGCCCTCTGCCTCGAGCAGTCGACTGACCATGCTTCGGACATCAGCATCGTCGTCGATCACGAGCAGGCGGGCGTGCGGCTTCGTGAGGCTCGCGCTCCTGACTGCTGTCGCTGTGTCGGCCGCCATCGGAACCTCTTCCCTCCTCTAATCCTCTTCTTCTATTTCTTCTATGAATCTCGTCACGGGGGCGGGGAAAACTGAGCGGAAATCGCGTGGAACGGGGCAAATTCCCGAGTTGGAGCTCGGTGCGGGTGATCCCAGGCACGTGACGACTTGGTGTCGCACGTGTCCGCCTCGCTACCATGCGCCCGAAATGCCAACAGCGAACCACCGAAAGATCCCAGGGGCGACGGTTGCCCGGTTACCCGTGTACCAGCGGATCCTGCTCGAGCTGGTGCGCGGCGGAACCACCACCGTGTCCTCGGAGCAGCTCGCCGAGATGGCGAGGGTTAACGCCTCGAAGGTCCGAAAGGACCTGTCCTTTCTCGGTTCGTTCGGGACCCGTGGTTCGGGTTACGACTCGGAGTACCTCCTTTCGCAGATCGACCGGGAGCTGGGTCTCGACGGCGACTGGCCGGTCGCGATCGTGGGCATGGGAAACCTGGGAAGGGCGCTCGCCAACTCGCCCGGCTTCAGCTCTCGGGGCTTTCGCGTCTGCGGCCTGTTCGACATCGAACCTTCTCTCGTGGGCCGCCGGGTACGAGGTTCGGACATTCACCACCTCGACGACTTCGAGGAGATGGCGAAGGCGGATCCTCCGAGGATCGGGGTGATCGCCACCCCGGGGGCCACGGCACAGGACGTCGCCGACCGTATGGTGCGAGCCGGGGTGGGCTCGGTCCTCAACTTCGCCCCTCGTGTGCTCACGGTTCCGCCACACGTGATTCTTCGCTACGTGGACCTCTCCATCGAGCTCCAGGTGATGAGCTTCTACCTGTCGCATCACGATCACCCCGACACGGCGGAGGCCTCATCGCCGTTGCCGCACGTCGTGGGCCTGAGCCCCACCGGGCCTGCCTAGATCGGCCGAGCTGGGCTGCTTGGTGGCCCTGCCTGGCGCAGCGTGCGCCGGACCGGCATCCTTGTGAGTGATGTCTGTGGTCGTCGTCGGCCTAGAACAACCGCGTACCCCCCTCGACCTGCTCGAAAGGGTGACGATTGGGGACGAGAGCCTCGGCAAGGCGTTGCGGGCTCTCCGGGACCGCCGGAACCTCTCCGAGGTGGTCCTACTCTCGACCTGCCTGCGCACCGAGCTCTACGCCGTGGTCGAGCGGTTCCACGAGGGAGTCTCGGACCTCCAGGAGTTCCTGGCCTCGACCGCCGCCACGACGCCCGACTCCATCGCCGAGCACGCGAGGGTCCAGTTCGACGACGACGTGACGGTCCACCTCTTCGAGGTGGCAGCAGGCCTTCGATCGGCGGTCCTCGGCGAGACCGAGGTCCTCGGCCAGGTGCGCCGGGCGGCAGAGCGAGCTGAGTCCGAGAAGGCAGCGGGTCCCGTGCTCTCGGGCCTCTTTCGAGCCGCGGTTCAGGCGGGGAGAAAAGTGCGCTCCTCGACGGCCATAGCCCGCGGCTCGACCTCCCTCTCACACGTGGCCGTGGAGGTTGCCGGCTCCCACCTGCGCGGATCGCTCGTGGGCAAGCGGGTCGCTGTCGTCGGTGCCGGCGAGATAGCCGAGGGGGTCGTGTCGGCGCTCTCGAGGCATCGGGTCGAGGAGATCGTCGTGGCGAACCGGACGCTCGAGCGCGCAGAGGCCCTCGCGGCGACCGTCGGTGGCAGGGCTGAGCCGCTCGAGAGCCTTGCGCAGGTGATCGGCGGAGCAGACGCCGTGATCGTGACGACCTCGGCCCCGGTGCCCTTGCTCGACGTCGACCTGATCGAGCGGGCCACCTCTGGCGAAGACGCTCGCTCGCCCGAGCGCCTTGTGATCGTCGACATGGGCATGCCGCGCAACGTCGACCCGTTCGCGAGCGAGCTCGACCAGGTCACACTGCTCGACATAGAGGACCTGAACGCCCATGCGGAGCTCGCCCTCATCGGCAGGCAGGGGGAGCTCGCAGCAGCCCGCCGCATCGTCGCTCACGAAGTCGGCCGCTACCGGGCAGAAGAGCGCGCAAGGGGCTCCGCCCCGCTCGTGGCGGCGCTTCGTCAGAGGCTCGAGGAGCTCGTCGGATCCGAGCTCGAGCGTCATCGCTCCCGCCTCGCGGCGCTCGGCGAGACCGAGCGTACTGAGGTCGAGGCGCTCGTCCGCGACGTCCTCGCGAAGCTCGCGCATCCCCCGACGGTGGCGCTCAAGGAAGCGGCCGGAACCGCGCGCGGGGAGCGGCTCGTGGAGGCACTGCGGACGCTGTTCGACCTCTGAGATCAGAGGTGACGGTGAAGCTTCCACGCGTGCTGCGGGTCGCGACGCGTGGCTCGCCCCTCGCTCTCATCCAGGCGGCGAGGGTGGTCGAGCTGATCTCGGGCATCCACGGCTCGCCTCGGTGCGAGACGGTCGTCGTGCACACGTCGGGAGACAAGGCGCCGGACGCACCCATCGAGCGCCTCGGCGGGCGCGGTGTCTTCGTGAAGGAGGTGTCGGCTGCCGTCGCCGAGGGTCGGGCCGACATCGCGGTGCACTCGGCAAAGGACATGCCATCGGGGGAGGAGCCAGGCCTGGAGCTGGCTGCCGTTCCTGAACGCATCGACCCCCGTGACGCGCTCGTCGGCAAGAGCCTCGAGGACCTGCTTCCGGGAGCCTGCGTCGCGACTGGTTCCGTCCGACGCCGTGCGCAGCTGGCATGGCTGCGACCGGACCTTTCCTTCGCACAGCTGCGGGGGAACATGGCGAGGCGCGTGGAGGTCGCCGAGACCGTCGGCGCGGGAGTGCTGGCCGTCGCAGCGCTGGAGCGACTGGGACTGCGAGGTCGCGTGGCAGAGGTGCTGGATCCTGCGACGCTTCTCCCTCAGGTCGGGCAAGGTGCGTTGGCCGTCGAGTGCAGGTCGTCCGACACCGCACTGATAGAGATGCTCGGCGAGATAGACGACGGGATCGCTCATGCAGCCCTGAGAGCCGAGCGATCCTTCCTCGCAGCCTTGGGCGGTGGTTGCTCGCTCCCGTGTGGAGCCCTCGCCACTCCCTGGAGCTCGGGGACACGACCGGGCGGCAAGGTCGAGAAGATCGAGATCCAAGGGATGCTCGCAAGTCGCGACGGCCACATCCTTCTCCGACACAGCTGCGAAGGAGAGGACCCGGACGATGTGGGCGCACGGTTGGCCGAGGAGATGCTCGCCAGGGCGGGCGGGCGCTTCATCGCGGACTGGAGCACCGATTGACGGTCTATCTGGTGGGAGCGGGTCCCGGTGATCCGGGCTTGATCACGGTCAGGGGCGCGCAGCTGCTCTCGCAGGCAGACGTGGTGATCTTCGACCGGCTCGTTCCGACTGCCTTGGTCGACCTCGCGCCTGCGAGCGCCGTTCGGATCGACGTCGGCAAGCGACCGGGTGAGGGCCAACAGCACAGGCAGGAAGAGATAAACGATCTGCTCGTCCTGCACGGCAGAGAAGGCAAGCGAGTGGTGCGGCTGAAGGGCGGCGACCCGTGCGTCTTCGGCAGAGGTGGCGAAGAGGCGGAGGCCCTGTCGGCGTCGGGTGTTCCTTTCGAGATCGTCCCGGGCGTGAGCTCGGCTTTCGCAGTGCCGGCGGGTGCCGGCATCCCTGTCACGCACCGCGGCCTGGCGAGAGCGGTGACGGTCGTGACCGGCCACGTGGGTGAGGATGGATCCGGGGGCTCCGAGTCGCCGGCACGGCAGAGCGACTCCGACGAAGTCGATCGCGTCGACTGGGAGGCGCTCGCCCGCGCGCGAGGGACCCTCGTGATCATGATGGGGATGCAAAAGCGCGCCGAGATCGCCCACCTGCTTATCGAGGGTGGCCGATCCCCGGCCACTCCCGTCGCTGTGATCCACCGGGGCACCACGACCGACCAGCGCGCGGTGCGCACCGACCTCGCCGGGCTTGCAAGCGTCGAGCTCGGAGCTCCTTCGATCATCGTGGTGGGGGAGGTGGCCGCACTGAACCTGGGCGGAGCGCGCGAACCCGAGCCGTCCCTTCCGCTCGCGGGGCTCAGCGTCATCGTCACGCGTGCCCGGTCTCAGTCACGTGGGCTCTCCTCTGCTTTGTCACGCGCAGGAGCCCGCGTCATTGCTCTGCCTGTCATCGCCATCGCGGATCCGGCCGAGGGTGGAGAGGCCATGCGTCGTGCAGCGGATCTCGTTGGCGCGGACGGCTACGAGTGGGTCGTGTTCAGCTCCGCGAACGCTGTGGAGCGCTTCGCCTCGGTCCTCGGAGAAAACGCCTTCGGGCGCGCAAGGCTCGCAGCAGTGGGAGAGGCGACGTCGGCGGCTCTTCACGCGCGTGGCTTCGAGGTCGCGCTCGTTCCTGAGTCTGCGAACGCGCAGTCACTCGCCCGAACGATGCCTGCGAACGACGGGGGAGGTCCTGGGCGAGTCCTGTTCCCATGCGCCGCCGGAGCTGGCGAGGCATTCGTCGAGCGGCTTCGGGAAAAGGGGTGGCAGGTCGACGCTGTCGAGGCGTACCGCACTGTGGCAGCCGGGCCGTCGGACGGCGCGACCGAGGAAGCCCTGGCTGAGGCAGCGACGGCCGACGTCGTCACCTTCGCGTCGCCTTCGGCTGTGCGCTTCTACCTCGAGGCGACAGGGCGGGTCGTGCCTCCGGTCGTCGCTTGCATCGGGGCCGTGACCGCCAGGGCGGCTGCAGCTGAGGGGCTCCAAGTGGACGTCGTTGCCGACGAGCAGACTGATGACGGCCTTGTGAAGGCCTTGGTGGCGCACCGGATGCAGCGTCGGGGGGGCTGAGGGCGTTTCGGTGCGATCGAGGGCCGGGATGGGCAGGCCGGTACTCTTGGAGCGTGGACAGCCTTCACTCGGGTCCGCTTTCCCCGGGATTTCCCGTGCGACGCCTGCGACGACTGCGTCGCACGGCGGCCCTTCGCAGGATGGTGGCGGAGACGACACTCGGCGTCGACGACCTCGTCGCTCCACTCTTCGTGAGGGCGGGGATCGACGAGCCCCTCCCCATCCCCTCGCTTCCCGGGCACTCCCAGCACACCCTCGGCTCGCTCGTGACCGAGGCGAAGCGTCTGTCCTCTTTGGGGATCCCGGGGCTGGTGCTCTTCGGGGTGCCGGCGTCCAAGGACCCGACGGGATCGGCGGCGTGGGACCCCGACGGCATCTCACAGGTGGCGCTGTCCGAGCTTCGTGCTGCGCTCGGCGACCAGATCGTCCTGATCGCGGACCTCTGTCTCGACGAGTACACCGACCACGGGCATTGCGGCATCCTCGACGCGGCCGGAGAGGTGGACAACGACAAGACGTTGGAGCTCTACCAAAAGGTGGCCCTCGCTCAAGCGACGGCGGGAGCACACGTGGTCGCGCCGAGCGGGATGATGGACGGTCAAGTCGGGGCCATCCGGTTCGCGCTGGACGGCGCCGGCCGCTCGGACGTGGCCATACTCGCCTACGCCGCCAAGTACGCGTCGGCCCTCTACGGCCCGTTTCGCGATGCGGTCGACGTCCGGATCGCGGGGGGTGGTGACCGGCGGGGGTATCAGCAGGACGTTCGCAACCGCCGCGAGGCGATGGCAGAAGTCGCCCTGGACGTGGCCGAGGGCGCGGACATGGTCATGGTGAAGCCGGCTCTTGCGTACCTCGACGTCATCTCCGAGGTCTCTTCGCGCGTCGATGTGCCGGTCGCCGCGTACCACGTGAGCGGCGAGTACGCGATGGTGAAGGCCGCCGCCGAGCGTGGCTGGATCGACGGCGAAGCCGTCGGTCTCGAGCACCTATTTGCGATCAAGAGAGCAGGTGCCGCGACGATCCTCACCTATTTCGCAGCCGAAGCGGCCGAGCTGCTCGGTGAGTGACGACTCGAACGCGGCCTGGTTCGACCGAGCCCGCCGCACGATCCCCGGAGGAGTCGACTCACCCGTAAGGTCGTTCGCCGCGGTCGGAGGTACTCCTTACACCGTCGTCAAGGGCCGGGGTCCCTATGTCTGGGACGTCGAGGGCCGCCGATACCTGGACATGGTCCAGTCCTACGGGGCCGTCCTCCTCGGCCACGCACATCCGGCGGTCGTCGAGGCGGTTTCCTCTGCCGCCGGCCGGGGCACGACGTTCGGCGCTCCCACCACCGGCGAGGTGCTCCTCGCGGAGCAGATCTGCGGCTCGGTCTCCGGATGCGAACAGGTCCGGTTCGTCTCCTCGGGGACCGAGGCAGCGATGAGCGCGATACGCGTCGCTCGGGGTTTCACGGGCCGGGACAGGATCGTCAAATTCGACGGGTGCTACCACGGGCACGCCGACTCGCTCCTTGCAGGCGCTGGCAGCGGGGTCGCCACACTGGGTCTTCCCGGCTCGGCCGGGGTGCCGGTGGGAGCGGTGGCGGACACCCTCGTGATGACCTACAACGAGGTTCCCGAGCTCGACGAGCGCGTCGCGTGCGTGATCGTCGAGCCAGTGGCGGCGAACATGGGGGTGGTGGCGCCGGAGCCCGGGTTCCTCGAAGGACTGCGGCGAGCATGCGACGAAGCGGGAGCTTTGCTCGTGTTCGACGAGGTGATCACCGGGTTTCGGCTCGGCCGGGGCGGAGCCTCCGAGATCACCGGAGTGGTACCGGACCTCTGGTGCTTCGGGAAGGTGATCGGGGGAGGGTTGCCCGTGGGCGCCTTCGGCGGCAGGAGGCAGGTCCTCGACGTGCTGGCACCACAGGGTCGGGTGTACCAGGCGGGGACCCTCTCGGGAAATCCCCTGGCGACAGCCGCAGGTCTCGCTGTCCTAGAGCACGTCACCGACGGCGACTACCGAGAGCTCGCCGGTCGTGTCGAGCGCTACGCCAAGGGCCTCACAGAGGCCATCTCCGCGCAGGGACTGGCGGTCCAGGTGCCGGCAGTCGGACCCCTCGTCGGGCTCTTCTTCGCACAGGAGCCCGTCGAACGCTACGCGGAGGTTCAGGCTTCGACGGCGAACGGTCTTTACGCCAGATTCTTCAACGGCATGCTCGAGCGAGGAATTGCCCTGGCTCCGGGGCCCTACGAGGCGATGTTCCCGGGTATGGCGCACAGCGACCGACACCTCGACGAGGTGGTGTCGGTCGCAGCAGAAGTCGCAGGAGTCCTAGCCGCCTCGAAGGCGAGCTGAGGGCAGCCGCAGGCGCTTGAAGACGCGCCGAGGGGCGCCCGAAGGCGCCCCTCGAACAATTCCTGCTGGAAAGGCACTGCAGTTCCGTGCTGCCGCGGGCGGGACGAGTTCCCGACTGGAACGTGCAGCGGGTGTCTGGCTGGAATTCGCCAGGTGGTCCAGCGAGCCGCCTTAGCGGCCAGCCACCTCCAGGGTCCCGAATTCATGATCGTTCAGTTGGACCACCTCCTTTCTCTGGTGCGCACATCGTATGCGCGGACACGCGGCCCTGGGTGCACCGAGCCCGCGATGCGGCCCTAGCAGGGCGGTCGCGCCGGGCGTCGCGGTCGCGGAGGAGGGTTTCGTTACGATTCGGCCGTGACTTCCGTCGACGAAGAGCAGCGCCTTCGCCCCGAGACCGTTCCCGGGGCTGGCAAGGACGCCCGGGTCCCCACGCCGCTGTCCGACTCGAGATCGCAACTGATCAACAGGGTCCTCGTCGTCGGGGCGTTGTGCGTCGTCGCCGTCGGGATCGCCCTCAGGTTCGTGGCGAAGTCCGACATGTGGCTCGACGAAGCGCTCACCTTCAACATCGCCAAGCTGCCGCTGAGCCAACTGCATGCGGCGCTTCGCCGGGACGGGGCCCCGCCTCTCTATTACGTGCTGCTTCACTTCTGGATGGGGACATTCGGTACGTCCGATACCGCGGTTCGCGCTCTTTCGGGAGTCCTGAGCGTGGCGACCCTTCCGTTTGCCTGGGTCGCGGGCCGCAACCTCGGGTCACGCGTCGTGGCGGGTTCTTCTGTGGTCATCGTCGCCAGCTCTCCCTTCGCCGTCCGCTACGCGACGGAGAATCGTATGTACGCGCTGGTGATCTTCCTGGCAGCCGCCGGTATCGTGGCGTTGCAGAGGAGCCTTCGCAGACCGGCACCCGGAAACTTGATCGCCCTCGCGCTGGTTTGCGGTCTTCTGCTCTACAGCCACTACTGGTCGATCTACTTGGTGGGCGTGACCGGTCTGTGGCTGCTGTACGTGGCGTGGCGTGGATCAGAGGCGGGTCGCCGCGGTGCTCGCCTTTCTCTGATTGCGCTCGCATTGGGCTGCCTGACGTTCGTGCCTTGGCTGCCGACCTTCTTGTACCAGACGAAGCACACGGGCACGCCCTGGGCGATGCCGGCCAACTTCGCCGCAATGGTCAACGCAGTCACCTCCTTCGCAGGCGGACCGAGCAGCGAGGGCAGGGCGCTTGCCCTGCTGTACTTCGCGCTCGCGGGCCTTGGTCTGTTCGGCATTGCCCGCGGCGCCCTGCACGTCGACCTCGACCTGCGGACCCGGCCGAGGGGCCGGCCGCTGGCAATCGTGCTGTGCGGGACCTTGGCTGCCGCCATCATCGGCGGCTACTTGAGCTCGAGCGCCTTCCAGGCTCGCTACGCGTCGGTGGTCTTCGTTCCGCTGGTGCTGCTCGTGGCGCTCGGTCTCGGAGTCTTCTCGGACCGCCGGATCCGAGCCGGGGTTCTCGCCGCGACCGTGCTCTTCGGCCTTCTCGCGAGCGTGGCCAACATTTCGACTAGCAGGACTGAAGCCGGCCAGGTGGCCGGCGCTCTAGCCAAGTACGCGCAGGCCGGCGACGTGGTCGGCTTCTGTCCAGACCAGCTCGGGCCCGCAGTGGACAGGCTGGTTCCTCCGGGCCGCTACCAGATGACGACGTTCCCCCGCGAGACCTCTCCGGCGTTCGTCGACTGGGTCGACTACGCGAAGGCCACGGCAGCCGGTAACCCGATCACGTTCGCGACGCACCTGGAGAACCTGAGCGTCGAGGGCGGTGTCGACCACCAGATCTGGTTCGTCTGGGCCCCCGGGTATCAGACGTACCACAACAAGTGCGAGAACATCGAGACCGCGTTGCTGGCCGACCCGCGTCTTCACGCGACGATCGTCGTCCCGTTCCTGCAGGTGAACAACCCTTGGGTTCCCTACGAGGAGATGCAGTTGGTTCGCTTCCAGCCGCAGGCCGGCTGAGCGTCCAGAGCCCGGGTTCGCGCAGCCGGCAGCCCTGGGGCTTGTTCGAATCTCAGTCGCTAGGGGCCAGACGGGCCACGACGCTCAGAGCGCGGTATGCGGCCTCCGCCGGGCCGGTTTCGCCGGGCCTGAGCAGGTTCGCCATGATCTTGAGCAACCACTCCATGACGCTCTCCGAGCGCATGCCGGTCCGCACGCATATCTCCATCAGCCGGGGATGGCTGACCAGCTTCACGAAGTCGCGGGCCACCTGGTAGTAGAGGCCGTAGGCGTCTTCGAGCTGCCGCTCGTAGTCCACGACCGCGCGCGGTCCCTCACCGGCTAGCGCGCGGCCGATGCACGAAGCCGCGATCCGCCCCGTCTCGTATCCATATGCGATCCCCTCGCCGTTGAAAGGATTGATCGCACCCGCGGCATCTCCGATGGCCAGCGTGCACGGGCCCACACGCGGGCTCATCGAGAGCCCCATGGGGAGCTTTCCGCCGGTGGGCGGCCCGCAGGAAGTCTCCGCTGACAGCCCCCAGTACTTCGGTGCTCCCGCGACGAACGCGTCCATGAGCTTGGAGGTGTTCACTCCGCGCCAGCGCCCTTCCACCGTGAGGAGGCCGACTCCCACGTTCACCCGGCCGTCCCCGACGGGGAATATCCACCCGTAGCCGGGGAGGACCGTTCCAGAGGCATCTCGGATGTCGAGGTGCGACTCGATGAACTCGTCGTCGTGACGAGGCGAGCGGTAATAGCCGCGAAGAGCCATCCCTAGGGGACGAGCTTTGTCGCGTGTGGTTCCGAGCGCCCTGCCGAAGCGTGAGTTCGCCCCGTCCGCAATCACGACGTACTTCGCGCGCACTTGCCTCGTGCGGTTGGTGTCGCGGTCGACGACGACTGCCCCCGTGCAGGACGGTAGCCGCCCCGCCGAGGTCGATTCAGCCTCCACCAGCGGCTCCAGCGCTTCGGTCCCCTGGTGAAGGGAGGCGCCCGCCTTCTCTGCGCGCTCGGCGACCAGCTGGTCGAGGTCGTGACGCGTGATCACATAGCCGAGCGGTGCGAACGAAGGGTGGTCGGGCCACGGAAGCTCGAGCGTCATTCCGTAGGCACAGGCGCGAAGGCCGATGTAGCGGTGGGCGCCGGACAGCACCCCGGCGAGGCCCATGTCGGTCAGCTGCCTCACAGCGCGCGGAGTCAATCCGTCTCCACAGGTCTTGACCCGGGGAAAGTGCTTCTTCTCGACTACGACAACGTCCCATCCCGCGTCGGCGAGCCAGTACGCGCACGAAGAGCCGGCCGGACCCGCTCCCACCACGAGCACGTCGTGATCCTCGGTCGCGTCTCGCCTCGTTCGCTTCGTGCGCGTGGTTGCGCGGTCCCCCGCAGCTCGCGACGTCGCTTTGGTCCGTCGCGGGCGCGGCGCGGACTCAGTGGACACCGGCTGCGCTTCAGGGTTGGGTTCCACGTCCGCCGAGCGCGAGCGGCTTCCGGTTCTTGCCGGCCCGGAACCGTCCGAGACGCTCTGATGGGTCGACGTCACGACGGCATCCTAGAGGCGACGCCCGGACCCCCGACAAGCCTCGAAGTCGCCCGATGATCTCTCGACACGAGGGGCGAGACATGGCGGTCGAAAGCCCGTCGCGACCCTGCGGCATCAGGGCCTGGCGAATGTGCCCATGGAGAGGGTGCCGTGGTAGAACCGGCACCGGCCATGGAGAATTACCTGCCGATTGTCGTGCTGCTCGTGCTCGGTGTCGTCTTCGCGGCTCTGTCGCTGACCGCCTCGCGCCTTCTGGCCCCGCGCCAGCGGCCCACCTCCGCCAAGGTCGCTCCTTATGAGTGCGGGATCGTGCCCGACCTCGAGCCGCCTCAACGATTTCCCGTGCGCTTCTACCTGGTCGCGATGATCTTCATCATCTTCGATATCGAGATCATCTTCCTCTATCCGTGGGCTGTCGTATTCCGACAGCTGCGCTCTTTCGGTCTGATAGAGATTCTCGTGTTCGCAGCCGTGGTCTTCGTCTCGTTCATGTACCTGGTGAGCAACGGGGCACTCGACTGGGGTCCCGCGAAGCGGATGCGCCCGGCGATCGGATCTCGCACCACTGAGTCCACCGTTGCGCGCGTGAGCGCGGGTCCTGGATCGAAGACCGACGAGGCGGCCTGAGGGGCGATCAAATGGGGCTCGAGGACCTGCAGCACAATTTCCTCACTGCGCGGCTCGAAGACGTGGTCAAGTGGGCGCGCCGATCGAGCGTCTGGCCGGTCACGTTCGGCCTGGCGTGCTGCGCGATCGAGATGATGGCCGTAGGAACGGCCGACTTCGACATCAGCCGCTTCGGGATGGAGGTCTTCCGAGCGTCCCCGCGCCAAGCGGACCTGATGATCGTCGCCGGCCGGGTATCTCAGAAGATGGCTCCGGTACTCCGCCAGGTCTACGACCAGATGATGGAGCCTAAGTGGGTCATCTCCATGGGGGTCTGCGCGTCGACGGGCGGGATGTTCAACAACTACGCCATCGTGCAGGGCGTGGACCAGGTCGTCCCCGTCGACGTCTACACACCCGGCTGTCCTCCGAGCCCCGAGACCCTGCTGCACTCGATCCTCACACTCCACGAGAAGATCCGAACGGGAACGATCACCCGCCGCCGCGTCGAGGACGTCGTCGGCCCGGAGGAGACGTCGGGATTCGTTCCCGAGCGCCCGGGCGCCGTCCGGCTGGGGACGCCGCGTTGACCACGGCGCGAGGGACGGGCCCGCAGGGAAGCGACCTGGCGGGCGGCGAGGTATCGGCGCGCGTTGCAGGCGAACGACGTCCCATAGGTCCGGCGCGGCTTCCGGCCGCGTCCGCGCCACTCGACATGTCCGATCTGCCCGAAGGAGTCGTTCCGGGGACCTCGACCTCGGGACAGGAGCTTTTGTTCACCCCGCGTGGGAGGTACCACGAGCTCGTGACCACGCTCAAGGTGAGCGGATTCGAGATGCTCGCCGACCTCACTGCGGTCGACTACCTGACGCACCCCGGCCGCGAGCTCCCCGCGGGGTTCTCGTCCAAGCGATTCGAGGTAGTGGTCAACCTGCTCTCCTTGAGCCATGTCCGCCGGCTGCGCGTGCGCGTTCAGGTGCCCGAGTCGGATCCGGTCCTCGAGACGCTGTGGGACCTCTACCCGGGTTGCGAAGCCATGGAGCGTGAGGTCTACGACATGTTCGGAATCGTCTTTCGCGGTCACCCAGACCTCACGAGGATCCTCATGCCCGAGGATTGGGAGGGCTTCCCGCTGCGAAAGGACTATGCGGTCGGCCGCATCCCGGTCCAGTTCAAAGAGGCACCGGGGCCGCGATGAGTGGCGAAGACCTGTACCTCGAGACGACCGAGGGAGCTCAAGAGCTCCTTCCCGTGCAGAAGACGTCTCCCGACGAACTTGGGCGGGAGATCGGCGCAGTTCTGCGCAGACCCGAAGGGACCGGCCCGACCCTTGCAGGTCCGGGGCCGTTCGATCCCGACGTCCTCGACGTCGAACGCAGCGACGACGAAACGATGATCATCAACTTCGGGCCCCAGCACCCGTCGACGCACGGCGTGCTGCGCCTCATGATGGAGCTCGACGGGGAGACCGTCCTTCGGTCGAAGCCGATCATCGGTTACCTCCACACCGGCATGGAGAAGACGGGCGAGGAGCTCACGTACCAGCAGGGAGCGACGAACGTCACCCGCATGGACTACCTGTCACCGCTCACCAACGAGCTGGTGTTCTCGTTGGCGACCGAAGCGCTCTTGGGCATAGAGCTGCCCGAACGAGCCGTGTGGGCGCGGATGCTGCTCTGCGAGATGCAGCGGATGTCCTCCCATCTGATGTGGTTGGCGACCAACGGCATGGATCTCGGGTCGACGACGATGATGATCTTCGGCTTTCGCGAACGCGAGATGGTGCTCGCGTTCTTCGAGAAGACGACCGGGCTGCGAATGAACCACAACTTCATCCGTCCCGGAGGGATCGCTGCTGATCTGCCCGACGGGTGGGAGGACGACGTCGAGCTGATCTGCGACAACATCACGGACCGTCTCGACGACTACGACGACCTCATCACGGGACAGCCGATATTCCGCGAGCGCACAGAGGGGGTCGGGGCGATAACCGCCGAGGAGGCGCTCGCGATGTCGGCGACCGGGCCGATTCTTCGCTCTACCGGAATCGCCTGGGACCTTCGCAGGACCATGCCCTACCTCGCGTACGACGAGGTCAATTTCGACGTCATCATCGGAACCTACGGCGACAACTTCGACCGGTACGCGATCAGGATCAACGAGATCCGCGAGTCGATCAGGATCGTCAGGCAGATCCTCGGCCGGATGCCGGACGGCGACTACAGGGTGCAGGACAAGAAGGTGACGCCTCCGCCACGCGCGCGCATCGACGAGTCGATGGAAGCCCTGATCCACCACTTCAAGCTGTTCACAGAGGGATACAAGGTTCCCGAAGGAGAGGTCTACACGGCCATAGAGTCCCCACGGGGCGAGATCGGCTGCTACATCGTCTCCGACGGCTCTGCGAAGCCCTATCGCATGCACATCAGGGGACCGTCGTTCGTCAATCTTCAGAGTCTGCCGGTGATGCTTCGGGGCGGCCTGGTGGCGGATGCGATCGCCACGACGTCCTCGGTCGATCCGGTCATGGGCGAGACGGATCGATGAGCGGACACCTCTCGTCCGAGGTGATGACACGCGCCCGCGAGGTCATCGCCCTGTATCCGCACCCGCGCTCGGCGCTGATTCCCGTCTGCCATCTGGCTCAGGAGCAGGACGGCTGGTTGAGCCCCGAGGCCGTTGCCGACGTTGCCGAGTTGCTCGGGCTCCAGCCCGCAGAAGTGGTGGGCACCGCATCCTTCTACGAGATGCTCCGGACCGAGCCTGTCGGGAAGTACGTGATCTCGGTATGCACGAACATCGCCTGCATGCTCCAAGGCGCCTACGAGCTGCTCGATCACGCCGAGCAGGTCCTGGCCATCCGTCCGGGTTCCACCACGGCAGACGGCATGTTCACGCTCGAGGACGTCGAGTGCATCGCCGATTGCGGCCGGGCCCCTTGCCTGAGCGTCAATTACCGTTTCTTCGGCGACATGACCAACGAGACCTTCGACGCGCTGGTGGACGACCTGCGAGCCGGACGTCTGAGCGAGGACGTACCACCGCACGGGACCCTGGTCAGGGTGAGGCGTGACGGCGGCCTCAGGGTGGACGACGAGACGGTCTCCTCCGAGCGCCGGGCCGCGGCCGAAGCGGCCGCCGAGCGCTCTGCGAGCCCCGGTGGTGGAGTTTGATGGCCCTTACCGAAGCGCCCCGCATACTCACCTCGAGGATCGAGCAGGAGGACTCCCACTCCCTCGAGCGCTACCTGGCGACGGGCGGGTACGCGGGCCTGCGCAAAGCGCTCTCGATGACACCGGAGGAGGTCGCAGCTGAAGTTGATGCCGTGAGCCTGCTGGGCAGGGGAGGAGCGGGATTCCCGGCGGGTCGCAAGTGGTCGATGCTGCGCCAGGCGCCCACCACTTACCTGGTCGTGAACGGCGACGAGAGCGAGCCGGCGACCTTCAAGGACCACCTTCTGCTCGAGCGCGACCCTCACCAATTGGTCGAGGGATGCGTGATCTGTGCTTATGCCATCGGCGCGGCGCGCGTGTTCCTCTACGTGCGCGGCGAGTTCGCTCTCGGCCTCGAGCGTGTTCAGCAGGCGGTCAACGAGGCCTACTCGCACGGTGCGTTGGGGCGTGACATCTTCGGCTCGGGTTTCTCGCTCGATCTCGTCGTGCATCCGGGAGCCGGTGCGTACATCTGCGGCGAGGAGACAGCTCTGCTGGAGAGCCTGGAGGGAAAGCGCGGGTTCCCTCGCATCAAACCCCCTTATTTCCCCGCTTCCATCGGCCTATACGGGGAGCCCACCGTCGTGAACAATGTCGAGACGCTCTCCAACCTCCCATGGGTGCTCGTAAACGGGTCCGAGGCCTTCTCCAAGCTGGGCGAAGGGCGTTCGACCGGGACGAGGCTGTTCGCATTGTCCGGGCACGTGAAGAGGCCCGGTGTCTACGAGGTCGAGATGGTGAAGACGACCTTTCGCGATCTCGTCTACGCGCCGCTGCTCGGTGGAGGCATTCCCGGAGGGCGCGATCTGAAGGCGTTCATCCCCGGAGGCGCATCTGCTCCGTGGTTCGGCCCCGACCAGATCGACCTGCCACTCGGCCAAGACGAGGTGGCGGCGCAGGGGTCGATGCTCGGATCCGGATCGGTCATCGTCATGGACTCCTCCACGTGCGTGGTGCGAGCCGCCTGGCGCATCACGAGGTTCTTCTGGCGCGAGTCTTGCGGGCAGTGCACGCCGTGCCGGGAAGGAAGTGGATGGCTCGAGAAGATCCTCCGCAGGATCGAGGACGGACGAGGGCGCGAGGGGGACGTCGACCTGCTCATGGACGTCTGCGACAACCTCGCCCCGGGGGTCTCGTGGCCGCCGCAGCAGACCACGATCTGTGTGCTCGGGCCCTCGATCCCCTCGTCGATCGCCTCGGGGATCCGCATGTTCCGCGACGAATTCCTCGTCCACGTCAAAGACGGGAGGTGCCCCTTTGGCTAGCCCTCGCGTCTTCGATCCGACGGTCGTCTCGCATCACGCCATCTCGTCCAGTCGCGTGGGAGAGGTGAAGTTCACCCTCGACGGACGCGAAGTGACTGCTGAGGCCGGAGAGTTCCTGATCGCCGCGGCCGAGCGCGCAGGGGTGTTCATCCCTCGGTTCTGCTACCACCCCCGGATGAAACCGGTGGGGATGTGCCGCATGTGCCTCGTAGAGGTGTCGGGTCCTCGTGGTGCGACCTTGCAGCCGGCGTGCTACATCCCCGTCGGCGAGGGCATGGAGGTGGTGACCACCTCCGAGAAGGTGCGAAAGGCACAGGACGGCGTGCTCGAGTTCCTGCTCGTCAACCATCCGCTCGACTGTCCGGTGTGCGACAAGGGAGGTGAATGCCCCCTCCAGGACCAGACGTTCGCCTACGGCCCCGGCGAGAGCAGGTTCGTGGAGGAGAAGCGCCACTGGTCGAAGCCCATCGCACTGTCGGAGCTGGTGCTGCTCGACCGTGAGCGATGCATCCAATGCGGGCGCTGTGTGCGCTTCGCGCTCGAGATCGCCGGCGAGGCACAGATCGACTTCCTGGGCCGTGGCGACCAGGTGGAGGTCAACATCTTCGAGGACCACTCCTTCACCTCCTATTTCAGCGGGAACACGATCCAGATCTGTCCGGTGGGCGCGTTGACCTCCACGCCGTACCGCTTTGGAGCTCGGCCCTGGGACCTCGAGCAGGTGGAATCCACTTGCACCCTTTGCGCCTTCGGCTGCCGCGCGGCGGTGCAGTCCTCGGCAAACCGAGTGACGCGTCTCATAGGCATCGACAGCGATCCGGTCAACCAGAGTTGGCTGTGCGACAAGGGTCGCTTCGGTTACGAGGCAGTCAACTCCGAGGACCGGCTGACCGAGCCCTTGGTTCGTCGCCGAGGTGAGGGAGATCGCGAGGACCTCGAGCCCGCGTCTTGGTCCGAGGCAATTTCGATCGTGGCCGATCGGCTGTCGAAGATTCTCGAGGAGCACGGGCCGCCAAGCATCGGCGTCGTGGGCGGGGCGAGGCTCTCGAACGAAGACGCCTACGCGTGGGCGAAGCTCGCAAAGTCGATCATCGGCACGGACTCGGTCGACGCCCAGCTTGCCGACGGGCTTCGTGCAGAGGCCGTCCTCGGGCTTCCGAGGGCCACCATCGACGAGGCATGCGCGGCGCGATGCGTGGTGGTCCTCTCCGGTGACCTGCGCGAGGAGCTCCCGGTCCTCTTCCTCCGCTTGCGCGGAGCAGTCGTGGAGAAGGGCCTGAGGCTGATCGAGGTGACACCTCGGCCAACTGCGCTCACCCCCTACGCGACGGCCTCGATCCTCTGTCGCCCCGGTGAGTCCGCCCGGATGGTGCGTGCCCTGGCCAACGGCGCCGTTCGTCCTGATTCGAGCGTCGTGAGCGAGGATGTCTGGGCGAGCGCGCTCGGGGCTCTGGCAGGTGAGGGCTCCGCGGGAGGGGCACAGCCGACCGGCGACTCGGGATCCGCCGGGGGGGCCGGGGACGCCGGGGGGATAGTCGTCGTGCTCGGGAGGCCCTCGCTCGCCGAGGCCGGCGACCTCGTGGTGGAGGCGGCCACCTCCATGGCCGAGGCGTGGCCGAACGCGCTCTTCCTGCCGGCGCTTCGCCGCGGGAACGTGATGGGGGCGCTCGACATGGGCTTGGCGCCGGGCATTCTCCCGGGTCGAGTCTCGTTGGACGACGGGCGTGGCTGGTTCACCGAGTCGTGGGGGTCGGTTCCCGACGGCCGGGGTGAGGGCTCGTCGGGCATCCTGAGCTCGCTGGCCGCCGGGACGATGAAGGCTTTGGTGCTCCTCGGCGCCGACCCGCTCGGAGACTTCCCGGACTTCAAGCTCGCAGAGGAAGCACTCGAGAACGCCGACTTCGTCGTCGCTGTCGAGAGCTTTCTCTCTCCCTCCTCGGAGTGCGCCGACGTGGTGCTTCCCGCCGCCACCGTTCACGAACGCCAAGGGACGACCACGAACATCGAAGGCAGGATCACCCGACTTGGGCAGAAGATGGTGCCCCCGGGACAGTGCCGCCCCGACTGGATGATCGCAGCGGAGCTCGCGTCTGCCCTCGGAGGAGACCTCGGCTTCTCCACCGTCGCGGAGATCTGGGACGAGATCGAGAAGGTCGCCCCCTCCCATGCCGGCATCACCCGCGCCGCGTTGGATCGTCCGGCAGCCAGAGACGGGATCGTGGCTCCGCTCGTGGCTTTTCCGGTCAGCATCGGGAGGAAGGATGCTCCCTTGCGCTTCGACCCGATGGCGACGCCTGGAATCGTGGCCGTCGAGGTCCAGGGCGCGCCCCTGAGGGCCGGCCAGGGCGGCTGGGAGGACGGAGCGAACGGAGCGAACGGAGCGAACGGGAACGGAGCGCAGGGCCGTGCGCTTCCCGCCACATCGGCGCGACCTCGAACGATCGCGTGGCCGCAAGCGTTCGAACCCGTGCACGTCCCGTCCGCCGACAGCTACTCGCTGCGCCTCGTCGCGCCACGCAAGCTCTACGACGACGGTGTGACGATCGGTGCCTGCGACTCGCTCGTAGCTCTTTCGTCGTCCGCGCTGTTGCAGGTGAACAGGCACGACCTGGACCGCATAGGGGTGTCGAGCGGGGAGAAGGTGCGGCTGCGCTCCTCGCGCACATCCCTCGAGATCGAGGTCCTCGCCGACGATTCGATTCCCCGGGCTACGGCGGTGGTGGGATTCAACCTCGACGCGGGAGACGTGCCGGGCGCAGCGTCGTTGATCGACGTCACACAGCCGGTGGTCGACGTGCGGATGGAGACGCTGTGATGCACGTCGCCCTGGATCCGCTGTACTCCCACGGCGTTCACTGGGTCGAGCTGCTCGTGATCGCCGTCAGGGTCGTGGTCGCGTTCGCGGGCCTCTCGCTCGCGGTCATCCTGATGATCTGGTTCGAGCGCAAGCTGATATCCGACATGCAGGCGCGCATAGGGCCGAACCGTGCCGGGCCCTGGGGGTTGCTGCAGACGCTCGCCGACGGGATCAAGCTGATCTTCAAAGAAGAGCTCCTCCCGAGTCGTGCGGAGCGATTCGTGTTCAGGGCGGCCGCTTACCTCTCGCTGGTGCCGGCGGTGCTCGCATTCGCCATCGTCCCGGTCGGCGGTCTGGTGACGATCGCAGGCCACACGTTCGAGCTGCAGGTGGCGGACCCTCCGATCGGCATCCTCTTCCTGTTGGCGATGTCGTCGGTGTCGGTCTACGGGGTCATGCTCGCCGGGTGGTCTTCGGGATCCAAGTACCCGTTGCTCGGATCGGTGCGTGCGTCCGCGCAGATGATCTCCTACGAGGCGGCTCTCGGGATCACGACGATCGAACCTGGTCGGATCGCTTTCGACCCGCGCGATCGTCAACAGCCAGAGT
>Ga0209415_10005691_pt1 | contig 22332 bp, 13 predicted proteins | sample PeaSoiSIISIP2007_FD_187696 | JGI IMG/M metagenome (GOLD analysis project Ga0209415, IMG submission 187696) | Peat soil microbial communities from Weissenstadt, Germany - SII-SIP-2007 (SPAdes) (version 2) | ecosystem: Environmental > Terrestrial > Soil > Wetlands > Peat | place: Germany... | reverse complement strand
TCTCGCCTGATGTCCATTGCGACGGGGTCATGGAGTTGCCCTGGGCGAAGCCCACGAAGTTCCACGCCCCGCAGTACGTATTGCCGGCGAAGGTGTCGTTCTGGTTGTTGCTGATCTGGTTCGGAATGGCATCGCCCCCGAAGGGGTAGCTCGCTCCGGGGGTCCAGTACTGCGAGACGTTGCACGGACCACCACAGCTCGTGGCCGAGAGCGTGGCGGGTCCGGTGCTGGCGGCGGGGTCGTAGCTCACGCCGGTGAACGACGTGGCCGAGACACCGGTGTAGCTGAACACATCGCCGTCGATGTCGAGATACGCGGCACGCGGTGATCCCGGGGCGAAGCAGGTCTCGCCCGGGTCCTGGACCGTCTGCCCACCGCACGATTCGGTCGAGGACACCGTCAAGGTGGCCGGCGCAGAGGAGACGGCGAAGGAGCCCCCGGTGTATTGCGAGCCCCCGGTGAAGCCGACCGAGTCCATCTGGCCCGGCGTCGATCCTCCCGTGCTGAACAATCCGTTGAACCCGCAATAGACAGAGGTGGTGCAGTCCGACCCGATGTCACCGGGGGTGAGGTCGAAGGTGTTGCCCGAGACCGTGACGTTCTGGGTCTTCCACCGACACGCCTCGGCGTAGGCGCTGGCTGTCCCCCCGATCACCGCCCCGGGGAGGTTCTGGGCGCACGAGGCCATGGTGTAGGTGGTGGGGCCGTCCAAGGTGCAGTAGTTGTCCGAGCTCAGCGAGCACCCCCGGTCGGAGTTCTCGTAGAGGACCACCCCTCCCCAGTTGTCCACGAAGTCGTTGCTCTGGATGAGCAGCGCCGACCCCTGGTAGCCGAATCCCGCCGCGGGGGGCGCCACGTTGGCGTCGCCCCCCGATCCGTTGAGGTAGATCGCGGCGTCGGGGAACCCCCCGAGGTTGGGCGAGGGGCCCGATCCCCAGGCGTTGTCGAGGAACGTGTTGTCCTGGATCGACCCGTTGTAGCTGATCTCGTAGATGAGCCCGTCGGACCAGTTGTGGGCGATGTAGTTGCCCGAGATGGAAAAGCCCGTGTTGTCGGTGTCGAGCCAGAACCCGGTGTCGCCGTTGTCGTGGACATAGTTGCCGCTGACCACGGCCCCGCTCGAGTCCCAGAACTTCCCGGCCCCGGACCCTCCCTCGGCCACCTGGGCATCGGCGACCGTTGCGGTCGGGTCGCTGGTGGTGCCCACGTCGGGTGCGCTCAGCGCGAACTGGAACGACGTGGTCAGCGGTGAGCTGCCCACCTCGGTGATGGTGTGCACGCCGTTGAGTGCCCCCAGGCTGAGGTTGGTGCACCACCCGAAGTTGCACTGGCCCGAGGCACCGATGTCGATCTGATGGCCCACCACCAGGTTCATGGGCACCTTCGTCACGATGGTGGCGACGTCACCGGAGACCGCGTAGCTCACCACGAACGACGACTGGTCGTAGGTGCCGTTGGTGTCGTTGGAGCTGATCTCGTTGTTCGACAGCGTGACGTCGGACGACCCGCCTTCGACGTTGAAGCCGTACTGGTCGTTGCCCGTCAGGCAGTTGCTCTCGACGACATCGTTGGTCCCGAGACCGACCCCGGCGCCGGTGTTGTCCTTGATGGTGTCGTACTTGATGGTCCAGTTCGCCCCCGTGTCGTGGTTGACGGCGATGGAGTCGGCGCCCGGCACGAAGTCCTCGATGGTGAGGTACTCGACGGTGACGCCGGTGGCGGTCTGCTCGAAGGCGGCGGCGTTGACCCCCTGGCCGCTCAGGACGGCCCCCGGGGCCCCGATGAAGGTGTCACCGGTGGCGGGGTCGATCTGTCCGTATTGCGACGTCCCGATGGTGTGCAGGCCCGGCGCGAACCAGTAGGTCGTGTTGGCGGGCAGCGAATATACGTACGGCTGTTCGAAGTAGGGCGAGTCGTCGCCGGCGGGGACCGTCACCGCACCGGCAGGTGGCGTCGAGGGCCCTGCCAGCAGGGAGGCGTCGGGCCCACCGTTGCAGAGCTGTGTCCCGGCGGGGGGCGAGGTCAGAACCCTTCCGCTCCGGACGTGGTGGTTGCGAGGTGCCGGGCCCGAGCTCACGACGACCGCGGTGATCGCACCGGCGATGATCAACGCAGCAGCGACGGTGGCGATCTTGGTCCGCCGAGCGCGGAGCAGCCTGCGTGGATCGAGGTTCACAATGGTCAGGACGGTTGGCCATTCCCCTCTGATACAGCCGAGGACCGCTCCGGGCGCTGCCTGTGGTGGAACCCGGCGATCATCGTCGGGTGGACTCGACACGGACCGGGTAACGTTTCCGCACCCGAGCAGCCGCTCTCAAGACCTGTCCCGTCACCCCCGGGCAGAGACCATGGGACAAGGTAGGTGACTGTGCGCGACGAGACGATCGCCATCCACGGCCACTACCAGGCCGACTCCACCCGGTCGGTGGCGGTTCCGATCTACCAGACGATCGCTCACGATTTCGTCGACGCCGATCACGCCGCGGCGATCTTCGATCTCGAGATCCCGGGCTACCACTACAACAGGATCAACAATCCCACCGTCGAGGTGTTGGAGAAACGGATGGCCGCGCTCGAAGGCGGAGTGGGAGCCCTCGCCCTGGCGTCAGGCATGGCGGCGGTGCGCTACGCCATACGAAACATCACCACGTCGGGCTCCACCATCGTGGCCGCACCGCAACTCTATGGCGCCACTTTCACGCTGTTCGCCCACATCCTCCCCGAGGAGGGAGTCGAAGTCCGATTCGCCGAGGACGATCGACCGCAGTCACTCGAGGCACTGATCGACGACAGCACCGCTGCGGTGTTCTGCGAGTCGATCGGCAATCCTGCCGGCAACGTCGTCGACCTCCCGGCGGTCTGTGAGATGGCCCACTCGCGCCATGTCCCGGTCATCGTGGACAACACCGTGGCCACGCCTCTGCTTCTCAAGCCCTTCGAGCTCGGCGCGGACATCGTGATCCATTCCCTCACCAAGTTCGTGGGCGGCCACGGCACCACGCTGGGAGGTCTCATCGTCGACGCCGGCAGTTTTCCGTGGGCAGAGCACGCGGCGCGGTTCCCAATGTTCTCGCGCCCGGAGCCGGCGTTCCACGATGTCGTGTACGCGCGGGACTTTCCTGATAGGGCCTACATCGTCCGCTGTCGCACCGTCGGCATGCGAAACGGCGGGGCCACGCTCTCTCCTTTCAACGCCTTCCTGCTGTTGCAGGGTCTCGAGACCCTGGCAGTGCGCCTCGAACGGCAACGGGCCAATGCCGAGACCATCGCCCGGTGGCTGGAGGCCGATCCCCGAGTGGCCTGGGTCAGCTGGTCGGGTTTGGCCGGTCATCCGCACCACCAGTTGGCCCAGCGCCTGTGCGGTGACCGGTACCCGTCGATCCTGACCTTCGGGGTGGTCGGCGGCTACGACGCCGGCATCCGCTTCTTCGACGGCGTGAAGCTCTTCTTGCGACTGGTGAACATGGGAGACGCGAAGTCTCTGGTGAGTCACCCTGCTTCCACCACCCACCGACAGCTGACCCCGAACGAACTCGGAGCGGTGGGCGTCACTCCCGACATGATCCGACTGTCGATCGGCATCGAGCACATCGACGATCTAATAGAGGACCTCGATCAGGCACTCGGCACCGCCGCGCCCTGACCATCGCCTGTATGGCGCAAGGACCGCGCCTCAGGTCGTGGGTTCACCGACCGGAGTCCGGGGATCGCGCAGGAACGACCACAGCTGGGGAGCCAGTACGTCCATGTCGAAGTTGCGTCGCTGGCGCTCGGCCGAGGCAGCCCCGGCCGCGGCTCGTTCCTGTTCGGAGTCGAGGAGGTCGATCAGCATGCGAGAGGCTTTGATCGGATCGTCGAGAGGCCAGAACCGTCCCTCGACACCTCCTTCGAAGAGCTCCGGGATACCTCCGATGCGACCGGCGAAGATGGGAAGGCCGGCGGCCATGGCCTCGATGATGGCCAGAGGCCCGGTTTCGTAGACCGAGGAGTGGACATAGGCCCGATAGCCCGGGAGCAGGTCGCGCACGTCGGCGCGAAAGCCGTGGAACCGCACCTGTCGCTCGAGGCCGAGCGCCTGCGCCAGCCGGCCGAGATCTGCTCGGCACGGCCCTTCTCCGAACAGATCAAGGGTGAGCGTCCTCCCCGAGTTCTTCGCCTCGGCCAGGACCTCGATGAGGAACCGGTGGTTCTTGCCGAGCTCGAGGCCTCCGACGGTGACCAAGTCGCCCCGGACCTCTGGCTCGGGCCGGGCCTCGAGGGCCTCGACGAAATTGGGAATCACCGTAGAGGGGACGGTGGCTGCTTCGGGGAGCCAGCTCAACAGGCTTTCGCGCGCTGACCTGGATACGTACACGATTCCGTCGAGTTGGGGGATCACGTTCCGTTCGAACCGGCGAATGGCCCGGAACACACGGCCACCTGAATGGATGTAGCGCTTGCCGACCCACTCGTCGGCCTGCGAGATCTGGAAGTGCACGGCCATCACGACCCGTTGATGTGGTCCACGACGGGCCAGCAATGCGGCTTGCGCCTCGAGGGGCCCTTGGGCGTATATGACCGATTCGCCGAGCCCCGCCAACCGCTTGCGCAATGCCTGGCGGAGGAAGATCTCGTGCCAGTGGCGATACCAAACGACGCTGGCCGCGCCACTGGCACGCTCGAGCAGAAGACGCACACCGAACACGGGCTGACGGAGCTCGCGACCCCACGAGAACGGCGTGACGAGCTGGAAGGCGGTCCCGGACTTGTCGAGGTACCGGCAGAATTGCCGGACATGGGTGTGGACGCCGGTGCTTCCTTCGGGGCGCAGGATCGTAGCGATCAGCAGTGACGGAGAAGCATTGCCCGTGGCCGATCCGCTGAGCTGACGGTGCTGCTCGATGTCGCGGGCCATCAGGGACAAAGAGAATTCGTGGTGCTCTCGTAATACATGTCCGGTCGACTGGATGTGGCCCATTGTGAGGCAGGGCAGGCACGACCAGAGCCGGTTCGGCGCCGGGTGGGGCTTCGGGGTCGGGCGGTCCGCCTGTATCGCGGCGTGCGAGCCGCGCTCATAGACAGGGTGCCGTGTTGAAGCAAAGGCCCATCGTGATCGACAGGTTGCCCGCCAAAACGGGCCATCGACCTCGGCGCGCCCGATGGCGCACGATGATCGCCGTCATCGGGCTTGCCATCAGCGTCTTTCTGACCGCCAGCTCGCTCCTGTTCGTGTGGCCGGCCACCGACCAGCCACGGCACGTCGATGCCATCTTGAGCTTGAACGGCGAGAACGAGGCCGCTCGGGAGAAACTGTCGATCTCCCTGGCCCGGCGAGGCTACGCCTCTGTTCTGTTGTTCTCTCAGGGGAACTCCCACACCACGCCCTGCCCGAAGGTGCCACGGGTATCGGTCGTGTGCTTCTCGGCTGACCCCGGCCGGACCGCGGGCGAGGTCGAATTCGCCGCTCGCTATGCGCGACGACACGGTTGGCGGAACTTGATGATCGTGCCGGGCCGGGCCCAGGTGACACGGGCCCGTTTGCTCATGAAACGGTGCTACGCGGGGAACCTCACCTTGGTTGCGGCACCCGTCCAGGTCCTGCACATTCCCTATGACGTGATCTACGAGTGGGGCGCGCTGGCCAAAGCCCTGTTCGTCTACCGCAGCTGCTGATCCGGCCTCGCCCTGTCGAGGCGCGGGGAGATCCACCGCGCTCGCGGGTGAGCGCGGTCAGTATCTCGGCACTCCTTCGGCCCTCGTAAGAAGGGTGACGTCGAGCTACTGCCGCGCGGGGGCGCGGCGCCCCGCGTGGGGCTGCCCCACTGTGCACCGATGAGGCCTCTCCGGCGCGGGTCTTCCAGCGCGAACAGTGACGGTCACGCCACGCTTCGTCCTCTGGCGGCTGTCCGGTCCGGGGGTCGCCGTGCTGCGACCACGCTCGTCGACCAGAGCTTCTCGTCGGTGTCGAACTTCGCGGTCGGAGTGGCGGTGGCACGGGTTGCGGGCGCGTCCGGCCTGGGAGGGTTCTCGTTGGCCTACGCCGGCTGGCAGGTCGTCGCCGGCATGCACCGCTCTCTGGTCACGGATCCGATGGCGATCGAGGGCGACGTGTACCACGCCACCGGCAATACACACGACGCAGGGGTGCGCCGGGGGATCAAGAGGGGCTTCGCGGCCGAGATGCTGCTCGGGGCGGGTGCGGCATCGATCTTCGCGCTGGTCGGGGGGGCACTCATGTTCTGCGGGCAACGGACGTTCGGCATCGCCATGGTGGCTCTGGCCCCGTGGCTCCCGTTGCTGTTGGTGCAGGACTACTGGCGGTGGATCGGGTTCATGACCAGGCGGCCTGGGTTGGCCCTCGCCAACGACACGGTGTTCAACTGCGTGCAAGGAGCGGCCTTTGTCGCAGTCTTCGTCATCCACACGCATTCCATCGTGGCGGTGATCGCGTGCTGGGGCCTCGGGAGCCTGGCCGGAGCCTTGTACGGGCTATGGCAGCACCGCGTGCTGCCCTCTCTCGCCGGTGGAGTACGCATGCTTCGCCACCATTGGTCGGTGAGCAAATGGCTCGCGGGAATGTCGCTCTCGGTCTCCGGGGGCGGCCAAGCGTCGGTGTTCATCATGGGCGCCATACTCGGACCGGTCGGCCTCGGTGGACTGAAAGCGGCCCAGACACTCGTGGCCGGACCCACTGGCGTACTGATCATCGCCGGCGGAAGCATCGGCCTGCCCGAGGCGACCAAGGCCTTCAAGGAGAAAGGGTGGTCCGGGCTCAGCCGAGTAGCGAGGCTCGTGACCCTGTCGGGGTTCGTGAGCTTTCTTGCCGGAGGGGTTGTGATCGCACTGTTCGGCAGGTCCCTGCTGTCGGCGATCTACGGGCCGACATTCGGCCATCTCGAGCTCGTAGCCCTGCTCATGGCGATCTCCTACGTCGTCTGTTCCTTGACCCTCGGGCCGATTCTGGTTCTCAAGGCGACCCGAAACACACGGTGGTTGTTCCACACCGAGCTCGCAACCCTGGCGGTGTCGCTCTGCAGCGTGGCTGCTCTCTCTGTCGCCTACGGGGTGACGGGGGCCGCGGCGGCTGCGATCGTCGCCCAGAGCGCGAGTGTGACCGGGGCGCGGTGGGCGCAGCGCCGGGTGCACCAGTCGATCAGCGCACAAGAGGCGGGCGTCGAGCCCGAGGTCGGTTTGGAGGCGCTGTGGCTGCGGTCCCCCGATGGAGAAGTCCAGCCCCCCGTAACTGCCCGGGTGGGACAATCACCGAATTGGAACCGGCCACGTCCCATACGCGACGTATCTGCGTAGCCACAACGACCTCTATCTAGGCGGGGGGTTCCAGCTTTCACACTGAGGCAGATCGATCCGTCCTTACGGATTCGACGGGCCCCCTGGGAGACCAATGGCCGGCCAAAACACGACTTTGACATCTCCGACCACGGCCGAGTCGGCCGTCGGCGTGCCGGGGGACTGGGTGGCTCCCAAGGCGTGGCTGGTCGATCGCCGGCCCCCGATATCGGTGATGGTCGTGGACGGGCAGGCGGTGTTCCGGTCCGGACTGGCCCGGCTGCTCGGTGAGGACGACCGTCTGGAGGTGGTCGCCGTCTCCGAGGGCGGCCCAGAAGTACCCGAACTCTGCGCCGCAATGTCGGTGGACGTCGTCGTGACGGACCTCCGGTTGCCGAAGATGGACGGCATCGAGCTGATCCGAAGAGTCTCTGCTGTCTCCCCGAGCACAAGGATCCTGGTCGTGGCATCAGCGGCGGACTGGGGAGTGGTCCCTGCCATCGGCTCCGGCGCAGCGGGCTTCCTTCTCAAAGACGCAGAGCCAGAGGCGATCATGTCAGCCGTGGTCGCAGTACATCTCGGCGAGCAGGTGCTGTGCCGTGAGGCCATCAACTGGGTCAACGGCAAGGCATCGGTCCGCCGCCTCACGCGACGCGAGACCGAGGTCCTGACCATGATCGCCCAGGGTGTGGGCAACAAGGAGATCGCCGAACGGCTCCAACTCGGGGAGAAGACGGTCCGCAACTACGTGAGTCGCGTCTACCGCAAGCTCGCCGTGCACAGCCGTGCCCAGATCGCGGCCTATGCGTTGCACTCCGACGTGTCGAGAGACGCCGGCACCGACGACGTGCGCTGGACGTCCCGCAGCGCGAATCCCACCTGAGAGGAAGTTCCTTTGAGCGAACAGCCTCTCGATCTCAGGGCATCGGTCGCGGTGCTGTGGCGGCGCCGGCGTGTCGTGGGAGCATTCGCGGCGATCGGGCTCCTCGGAGGGCTTGCATACGGGGTCATTCGGCCGGCCGAGCCGAGTGCCGTGGCCCTGGTGCTGCTGCCTCCGTCGGGTCTGACCACGTCGGGCACGGCGGCACGTGATGTGAACACCGAGATCGCCATCGCCGAGAGCGTTCCAGTGCTGTCGGCGGCAGGGAGGTCCGTATCGCCCGCGATCCAACCCAACAAGCTCAAGAGCCGGGTGACCGTCACCGCACCCACGCAAGACATCCTTCAGGTCCAGGTCCGAGCCCCTCGCGCCGTGGACGCTGAACGCCTCGCCAATGCCGTGGTCACCGACTACATCCGATACGTCGCCACGTCCGGCGCCACCTCGACCGCAGATGCGCTGGCCGGGCTACGGCACGAGTCTGCTCTGCTGACCCAGCAGATCCAGAACCTCCAGAGCCAGATCAACACCGTTTCGGCGCGAGTGGCCATCGAAGGAACCTCCTCCCCCAGCGGCCAGCAGGACTCCTCACTGCTCGGGTCACTGAGCAATGCGCAACGAGAGGCGTCACTCAGCCTCGTCAACGTCAACAACCAGGTGGTCACCACCCAGCTATCAGGCGCGGCGGCAGCGCAGGGCACCCAGTTCCTGCAAAAGGCCACCAGTGTGGCGCCGTCGTCCAAGCTCTCTGTTCTCTTGGCCGGAGGCATAGGGCTGGCGCTCGGGCTCTTGGGCGGCATTCCCATCGCGCTGTGGCGCTCTCGACGCGATCGCCGTCTTCGTCTTCGTGACGAAATCGCCGGCGCCATCGGCGTCCCCGTGCTCGGCTCGATCGAAGCGCAGCGGTACGACACGACGCCGGACTGGACGATGCTCCTCAAGGGGTACCACCCCTCTCCGGTCGACGAGTGGAATCTCCATCAGGTACTCGTTCGTCTCGCGTCAGGGAATCCGGGGGGCGGATCGGAGATCCGGGTGGTGTCGTTCGCACACGACCGTGCCGCGTTGGCGACCGGTCCGCAGCTGGCCATGTTCACCGAACAACTGGGCGTACCGACGAGCCTCGTGTGCAGCGATGACGAGGCCTTCGCACCACTGCGGGCAGCGTGCGCCACCCGGCCAGGACCCCCTTCTCCGGACGCCCCCATCTCCTCGAGAGCGCAAAGCTACGGACTGGACCGGTTGGCTGGGCAGCTGATCGTCTCGATGGTGTCGGTGGACGGGCTGCACCCCCAGATCGACCCGGGTCCAGGTGCCATCCTTCTGGCCGTCTCAGCGGGGTTCGCAACGGCCGATGGCTTGGCCCGGGTGGCGCTCGCGGCGGTGGACGCCGGCCGCCCCATCGACGGGATCCTCGTCGTCAACGCCGACGCCGGTGACGCCACGACCGGCTCGGCTCCTGACAACGGCGTCACCCACAAGCCGAAGGTGCCCCACGAATGGACCGCCGCGCAGCTCTACCCCCAGGCGGCGACAAACGGCAGTGCCGCCAACGGCATTGCCGCGATGGTCGAGCATGATGAACCAGAAGGCCGATCCGGAGCGTTCGTCAGCCTGAGGGTCCTGACCGCCGCCGCCGGTCGCCATTGGCGGCTCTTGGCCGCCACGTCGCTCGTGGGTTTGGTGATCGGTGCCGGATTTCACCTCGTGGTGCCACGCAAGTACGCATCGGTGACCGACCTCTTTCTGACCGAGCCCGCGAATTCGGACCCAGCTCAAGCGATGGCAAACGACACGAGTCTGCTCCAGACGCGTGCGGTGGCCGAGCGCGCCGTGGCCGCTCTTCACCTTCACACCACGCCCGACAGCTTCCTCACCTCGTACAAGGGCTTGGCACTCAGCAACGCGATCTTGTCGATCACGTTCAGCGCCCACTCCCAGGCGGCTGCAGTGTCAGGGGGCAATGCCGTGTCCCGTGCCTTCCTCCGGGTGCGGACCGACGAGCTCAACCTCCAGACACAGGTGGTGGTACGCGGTCTGGAGACACAAGCGAATTCGCTCGATCATGAGATCACCGATCTGAGCTCGTCGATCGACGTACTCTCGATAAACCCAGCCGGGTCTCAGTCCGGCAACGAGCTCGCCGATCTGGTCGAGCAGCGAAGCGAAGACACCTCCCAGGTGGCTCAGGTCGAGTCTCAGATCCAGCAGGAGCAGCTCAACGAATCGTCGGTGACAGCAGCCAGCCAGGTGCTCGACCCTGCAGCGCCAGTCAAGGTGTCAGCCAAGAAGGTCACCGTCATGGACGCCCTCTCGGGATTGATCGGAGGCTTGGGGCTGGCGGTCATAGCGCTCATCGTCGGAGTGCTCCTGTCGGACCGGTTCCGTACCCGAGAGGACGTGGCAGCCGCTCTGGGGGCTCCCGTCGAGCTGAGCATCTTGCGCTATGCACCGCGTCGCTCGAAGCGCAGGCGACGCAGCCGACGGCTCGTGCTGCGGCCCACTGCCGAACTGCAGATGATCGCACGACGCCTCAGGGCCCACCTGCAATCCCCCGGAGGCGCGGCACTGGCCGTGGTGGAGATGGAGGCGACACAGGCCAGCGCGCTGGCGGTGGCCATACTTGCGTCGTCGTTGGCCTCTGAGGGGATGAAGGTGGTGATGGTCGACCTGGCGAAGGGTCGTCCCCTGGCTTCGCTTGTCGCCTTGAAGAGCCGGGAGAGAAAGATTCACCCCGTCACCGTCGGAGACCAATCGGCCTTCTTGATCGTCGGTCCGGACGACCCGGCCGAAATGGGGCGAGACTGGATCCCCGGTGGAGCCGACGCCTTGCTCGTACTGGCCAGTGTCGACCCCGCGTTCGGGGCGGAGCACGTTGCGCTGTGGGCGACCAAAGCGGTGGCGGTGGTGGACCCGAGCCGGGCCAGCGCTCGGACCATCACGTCGACCGCCGAGTTGCTACACCGGGCGACAATCGCGATCAGATCCGGAATCCTCATCGGGGCGGATCCCGAGGACGACGAAAGCCCCGGCGCACTGGGCTCGGAATGGCTCACCGACGGCGAGCCGCGCGCCAACGGCATATTCTTGCAAGCGTCCCGTCGTTGACGTCTCCCACGTTGGCCTTGCAGCGGGCGAGAACCTCTACCGAGGACAAGCGCCTCCACCGGGTGTGGGTCGTCTGGGCCCTGTTGTTCTTCAACGTCCTCTCCTACGCCACGATGCCGACGGTCGTGCCCATTCCTCACAAGGTCGGGCAGGTCCTGACCCAAGGTGCGCTCGTCGCAGCCTTCGTTCTGGCGTTGACGGTCAACCCCAAGGTGAGGTTCCGACCCAATCTGTTCCTCGGTCTCTACAGTGTGCTCGCCATTGTGTCGCTCGCCATGAGCATCCGGTTCATCGGCATCGGGACGACATATAGGGCGTTGCGTTTGTTCGGGTTCGTCGTGGTGCTGTGGTTGCTCACTCCGTGGTGGGGTCGTCGCGACTTGGTCTTGCTCCGTAGCCAGCTGCGCTTCCTCGTGCTCGTCCTGGTTACCGTCGGATTGGGGTTGTTGATCTCACCCCACAAAGCCCTGGCGGTGAACTTCGGCAGCCGGCGGCTCAGCGGCGTGATCTGGCCCATCCCGGCCACGCAGGTCGCGCACTACATGGCGGAATTGGCAGGTTTGACCCTGTTGATGTGGATGTGCGGGCTCGTCGCGCGCCGGCGAGCGCTACTCGTCGTGGTTCCGAGCACCGTCGCCCTCGTCGCGACGCATACGCGCACCGCGATCATCGGGATGCTCGTTGCACTGCTGGTGGCGTGCCTGAGCCTCTTCACGACGAACCGGCGCGTGCGTAGGGTCTTGGCGACGGTGGGCATCGTTGCAGTAGTGGTACTGGTGCCGCTCGCACCGCTGCTCAGCAACTGGCTGATCCGAGGCCAGACGACGTCGCAGTTGACCAATCTGTCGGGGCGCACCAAGGTCTGGCCTCTGGTCCTTTCGGAGCCCCGTCCCGAGACGAACATGATCTTCGGTTCCGGATTGTCGAATGGCAGCGTGATCGGACAGAACGCCGCGGTGAACGGCCTTCCCATCGACAGCAGTTGGATCGCCACGTATCAGGACCAGGGGATCGTCGGCGTCGTGCTCGAAGCTGTCATGTTCCTGGTGCTCTTGGGCATTGCGCTGACCCGACCGCGAGGTCCAACCCGCGCCCTGGCGCTCTTCTTGATCGTGTACTGCCTCTTCGCTTCGTTCACCGAGACCGGGATGGGCGAGGCGTCGACGTACCTTCTCGACCTCACCGTGGCCGCCTCACTCCTCGTGATCCCCTCCGCGGCCAGGCGGACCACCCGTCTTGCTCGTCCCTTGGCTCAGCTCAGCCCGACAGTCGGCCCGGAGCAGAACTGAGAGCGTCACGAGTGGAACTGCAACGTTGTTTCGAGCTCTTCGCGCCCGTGGCACGTGCCTTCGCCCACGATCGTCGTGGTCGGCTGCTTCTCGCCGAAGCGGGCGGAGTACCAGCCCAGAACGGGGTCGGTCCCACCCCGAACCAAACGCCAGCTCGGCAGGTCCGGCAGGAGCAGTTCCGCTGAGGCGTCGTCACCGTCGCCCGTCGCCCAACTGATCCTCACGCTACGACCGTGCATCTCGGCATCGACGGCGGGTCCGAGGTGGAACGCCATGCGAACGTCGTGACGGCCGACCGTTTCGATTTGGTCGACGATGTCGATGCGCCGTCCTCGCGTCGACAGCCGGACCGTGCGCCGATGGCTGACGGGAGGCTCCAAGGTGCTGTACCCGTCATGCTCAGCTGACCAGCGTGACACCTCGCCGTCCTCGCCCAGGTCGAGCCCGAGAAGGCGAGAGTGGGCGTGACGCCGCCACAGCGTCGACCCCGCCGACTCCGACTGGTTCCGATGGGCGACCTCGACGGTGTTGTGTCCCAGGCTCGAACGGAAATAGCTGCGCCAGCTGGGCTCACCCTGGTAGCAGTACGTCCCGGGGTCGGCGAGGATCTCGACCCCGTCGTGGCGGACCTCGACGGCTAGGGCGTCGGCGTGAGCGTGGGCCGCGATCGACAGGAACCCGTGAGGGCCCGAGTCGCATCGGCACCAGATCTCGGGGCCGTCATCGGGCGAGCTGCGCATGATGATCAGCCCGGCGTCGTCGAAGTGCGACGGGCGACGCTCGGGACGGCCCGGCTGGGGATGACGCCGGGCCATCGAGGCCAGCATGGTGCTCTCCGCGTCGGCTTCGGGTGCCGGCCACCAGTCGGGAGCGCCGAACACCGCCTCACCCAAGCAGAGGAGGCCGGCCCACCTGTCGGCATCGGGCGGACCGAGAACAAGAGCCCTCCCGTCGTCGCCATCGCCCTGGCGCGGTGCCCGGAGTCGCACGTCGACCGTGGCTGCCACGACATCGAGCATTCGGCACAGAAGGTGCCATGTGTCCTCGCTCAGCGGACGCCCGGCGAGGTCGGCCTCGGCTGCTGCCACCAGACCGAGCTCGGCGACAAAGCCGTGGTAGTCAGTGGCCATCTCACGGTTGACGCCGCTCGGGAAGGTGTTCTTGGCCAGCTCGTCCTCGAGCACCGCGGCGGCCTGAGCCGCCCATTTCGGGCTCTCGGCGAACCAGTCGAACGCGAGGGACGCCACGAGCTGTCCGGCCGCTTCCGCGATCACGTGGTTGTTGGCCGACGACCCTCGGCTTCGGAAGCAAGCCAGGTAGCGCTGGTGCCACCAGATCTGATCGAGTGCCTCCTCGTTGTCCTCGAACAGCGCCGGGGCCTGGTCCCAGCCGTCGAGCAGTCGGCGGATCCACACCCAGGCGATGAGCCGCAGCCCGACCTCGATCCCACAGGTCCAGTGGACCCCCGACAAGAACGGATTCTGGGTCCACCACGAACGGAGATGGCGGTCCACCCGCCGGGCGTAACGCTCGTCGCCCGAGAAGGCGAATGCGGCGGCCAGGACGGTGAGGTGGTGCATGCGTGAGAGTTCCCACACTTGCTTGACGTTGCCCGTCACGTCCTCGGAGCGGTGATCGATCCTGAAGCAGTAGTCGCCCTGGGGTGCTCTGCGACCGGTCACGGGGTCGAAGAACCAGTCCGGGTCCTCGAGGTCCTTGCGAGTGATTCCCAGGACCTCGAAGCGACCGGCGAGGATCTGGTCAGCCGCGGCGATGACGCGCCGGCGCGCCTCGGGGGCGACGGTTCCGAGCACTCCCGCATCGAGGGCAGCGTCGAACCCCCTGCGCACCGCCGGGGCGCGCCGCCACGATGCGTGGGCCGCGGGCGAGCGGCGCGGCGGCGCGGCGGTGGTGGGGGCGGCGACCTGGTGGCGGACCCAGACCACCTTCCTCCCATGGTCCGAGAGCCGCCATGCCACCTCCGAGGCAGACATCTTCTCCAGCCGCCGGAGATACCACTTGATCCTCGACGAGTTCACCGGTCGTCGGGGAACGCGACCGGTTCCTGGGGCCGGGCCCCGGTCTCCGGCACCGGTTCGGGGGACCGGGTCTTGAGGCTGGCCGCCACGCCCAGGGTGGCGCGGGTCGTGGCCACCAGCGATCCGAAGGCGATGGGCATCGGGGCACCACTTCGAACCGAGTCCAAGAACGCACCCACCTCGCGACGTTGGCCCTTGTCGGGGGAGCTCCACGACCGGGTCGTCAGCCGTCGCCGTCCCACCCAGACCGTCGCCCGCCGGAAGTTGTCGAGGCGGGCAGAGCGTCCGGCACCGAAGACCTCGAACGTCTCCTTCGGGAAGCGAGGATGGCCGTTCACCACATAGGAGATCGTTCCGAGCGATCCGTCGCCGTAGCGGAGGGTCACCTGCACGTCGTCGCGCTCGCCGGCGCACTGGGCGGCGACCTCGACGGGCTCGGCTCCGATCCACCAACTCAACGTGTCCACGAAGTGCCCACCCTCCCCGACGAAGCGTGACCCTTCCACCTCCTCGTTGCTGTACCAACTGTCCGCCGACAGGGGGCCGGCGTTGACCAGGTAGCGGGCCACGGTGGGCTCGGTGCAGCGGCCGAAGCGGGCGCGCATGTCCACCAGCATCGGTGCGAACCGGCGGTTGAAGCCGACCATCAGGCGGTCGTTGCCCGTGGTGTCGACCGTCAAGAGGATCTGATCCAGCTCGGTGACGCTCAGCGCCAACGGTTTCTCCACGAACACGGCCTTGCCCGCCTCGAGCGCCCTGCACGCCAGAGCGGCGTGGGAGCTGTGCCGGGTGACGATGAAGACGGCGTCGATGGAGTCGTCGGCCAGCAAGTCCGCGGCGTCGGTGCCCACAGCGGTGAACCCGAACTTGCGCTGGGCGTTGATGGCAGAGAGCGAGCTGAGCGTCGCCACGCGCGCCAGTTCGACGTCGGACTGGCCCGTCAGATGGGGAAGGAGCATCGATCGTGCGTAGTTACCGGCTCCGATGAAACCCACTCGCAGCGGCTTCGCCATCGCCACGCCGGCGTGGAAGGTGCCGGTGGCTCCAGTCGCCCCGGTGGGCCGGGGCGGCGACGTGGCGTGGAGGCCCACGGGGCTTGTCTCAAGGCGAGACGAATCGTCGGGTTGCGGGTACTCGAACAAGAAGCCGACACCGGGCACACCGCCGGCCCGGAGTCGCTCGTAGACCTCGACCGCCTCGGTCAAGGGAAACGTCGCCGCCACGAGCGGCTCGAGGTCGATCTCGCCCCGGGCGATCAGGTCCACGAAGCACGCCAGGTTGCGACGTTCGGTCCAGCGGACGTATCCGGCGGGATAGTCCACTCCTTGGACCTCGTACTGCGGGTCGTAGCGACCGGGCCCGTACGAGCGCGAGAAGCGAAGGTCGAGCTCCTTTTCGTAGTAAGCGCTCCAGGGCAGGTCGAGCTTGCACTTGCCGATGTCGACCACCGTCGCCCGGTCACGCGCCAGGCGTGCGGCGATCTCCGCCGGTCCGTTGGAGGACCCGCCGGCCACCAGGAACACGCGGTCGGCGCCCAGCCCCCCCGACACCTTGGCCAGGGCCTGTTCGACCGCGGCCAGACCTTCTTCGTCGGGGGCCCGACACAGCACCGCCCCGGCCTTTTCGGCGAGCCCGCAACGCTCGGCCACCACGTCGAGGCCGACAACCTGGACCCCCGAGGCGACGAGCAGGCGGACGACGAGCTGCCCGACGAGCCCCAGGCCTATGACGCAGGCCGTGTCACCGATCTGGGCATCGGCCTGGCGCACACCCTGCATGGCGATGGCCCCCACGGTGGCGAACGCGGCCAGGCGGGGGTCCACCGCATCGGGAACCGCGACGCAGAGGTTCGTCGGTACCCAATTGAACTCGGCGTGAAAGGCGAACTCGTTACCCGCGCACGCGACGACCTGGCCCAGCGAGAATTCTTCGGCACCCGCGCCCACTTCGACCACGACCCCGGCGAGCGAGTAGCCGAGTGGGGTGTAGGAGTCGAGGCGGTTCATGGCCTTCTTGTACGCGGTGAGGGGCCCCTGCTGGTACGCGGTGTCGAGTACCTTTTTGACCTGGTCCGGGCGCGCCCGCGCCTTGCTGATCAGCGACATCTTGGACTCGCCGACCTTCATGAGCTCGGTGCCGGTGGAGATGAGCGAGAACAGCGATTGCACCAGCACCCCGCCGGGCGCGCAGGACGGGGCGGGCACCTCCAGCACCGCCAACTCGCCGGAGCGATAGTTCTGCGCCACCTGTTTCATGCGATCAGCACGTCCTCATGCAGACAGATGCTCACGAGGGACATCGGAGCCGTCCTCGAAGAGGTGCTCGTAGACGCCGAGGTACCGCCTTGCCTGATGGCTCCAGGCTAGCTCCTGCTCCACTCGGGCGCGCCCGGCGGTCCCCATCGACAGGCGCCGCGGCTCGTCGGCGATCAGCTCGACCAGCAGACAGGTGAGCTCGTGCACGTCGTTCGGCGTCGCGTACACCGCGGCGTCGGCTGCCGACACTCGCGTCTCACGGAGGTCGAAGGCGACGACCGGGAGCCCGAAGGCCATGTACTCCATCGTCTTGTTCATGGTGCAGAACTCGTTGAGTTGGTTCTCCGGGTCGGGCGAGATCCCGACGGCTGCGGTGGACAGGACGGCCGCTACGGTGTCGTCGGGAACCCTGCCGGTGAATTCGACGAACTCGGCCAGCCCCAGCCGATCTCGCATTTCGACCAACTCGTGGAAACAGTCTCCTGACCCGATGAGCACGAAGCCGATGTCGCGCCGACCCAACCGGTTGACGATGATGTCGGCCACCTCGAGGACGATGTCCACGCCGTCTTGGGGGCCCATCACCCCGATGTAGGCCACCAGGTGTCGTCGGGCCCCGAGCAGATGCGGGTCGGGAGCTACGGCTCTGAGTCGCTCGGGGTCAGGCCCGGTGCGCACCACGGTGACATGTCGGGGATCGACGCCGTCGCGATCGATGGCGATAGCCCGGTAGGAGTCGTTGGTGGAGATGACGTGATCGGCGCGACGGATGGTGCTCCGCTCCAGGAGGAGCAGTGCCTTGTGGATCACCCGAGTGCCATCGGGGAAGCGGAACACGTAGGTCTCGGGGCAGAGGTCGTGGTGGTCGAAGACGAAGCGTGACCCGTGCACGACACGGAACAGGATGCCGATGGGCCAGAAGATGTCGGGCGGGTTGCAGCTCTGGATCGCCGCGAAGCGACCGCGGCGGGCAGCCTTGATGGTGAGCCACAGGGTTGCCACGAAGGAGTAGAGGTACTCCGCCACGAACGACACCTTGGGCCCGCCCGGAGCATAGGCTCGGTACTTGTAGAGCTCGACGCCGTCGACCACCGCGTAGGACGGGTCGCCGGGCCCCTTGGGGCACACCACGGCGACCTGGTAGCCGGCATCGGTCAACGTCCCGCACTCGAGCCAAACTCGCCGGTCGAACGGCACCGGGAGGTTCTGCACGATGATCAGGATCCGCCCTCGATGTCCGTGCTTCATCGCTGAGACCTCGCGTCGGTGCCGGGGCGAAGCCCCTTGTCACCTAGACGAGCGCGCCGGTGCCGGCGAGATACACGGGATCCTCGGGTTGCCCGCTCACCTCTGATCGATCGTCGCCAACTCCGGTCGCGTCCCGTTGCCCGTGGAAACGTCGGACATGGGCGCCTCGGCGCCTTCGCCCCCCTGCGAGGTCCCGGGGGACCTCGACAGCACGGTCCGGAGGAACCGGACACTTATGGCATGCAGGGTGTTGACGAGGATCCCGATATCCATCGAGAGCGACCAGTTGTCGACATAGAAGAGGTCGAGCCGGCGGTAGGCGCTGAACGAGGGGTTGTCGCGCGCCTCGCTCTGCCACAAGCCCGTGATCCCGGGTCGCATGTCGACGCGGCGGCGAAGCTCCTCGTCGAACTGCTCCACCTCGTAGGGAAGGGCGAACCGGGGACCCACGAGGCTCATGGACCCGTTGAGGACGTTCCAGAGCTGCGGCAGCTCGTCGACGCTCGTCGCCCGTAGGAAGCGCCCGATGCGCGTCACGCGCGGGTCATAAGTGGCCTTGAACAACGGCCCGCCCGTCCTTTCGTTGAGCGCGGCGACATGGGCGATCATCTGTTCGGCATTGGGGACCATGGTGCGCAGTTTCAGGACGGTGATCGGAACCCCGAACCGGCCCACGACCGAGTGTCGGTGGATCACCGGGCCGCGGTCCTCGAGCTTGATCAGAAGCGCCGCGATGACGAGCAGCGGCAGAGCGAAAGGACAGATGAGAACGGTCACCGTCAGGTCGATGGCGCGCTTGGTCCACAAGCGCCACGTCGCCACGTCCCTCGGCTCGATGTAGAGCATGGGGACGCCCGACACCGGCGCCATGCGGAAGCGCTTGCTCGAAAGGCCGTGGAATCCCGGACAGAACTGCACGTGGAGCCCCGCCCTCAGAGCCCTGCTCACGGCCTCGGACCCGGTGTCGAATCCCATGGCGCTGCCCACCACGATGACACCGGTGGCGCCGACCCGCGTCGCCAGCGCTTCGAGCCCTTGCAGCTCGGCGCACCCGTCCAGGCGCCGCCATGGCTCCTCGAGCCTCCGATCCCCGATGACCGCACCGACCCGGTACCCCAATTCCGGCTCGTCGGCGAACATCTTCCACAGGGCCGCGCTGTCCTCGTTGGTCCCGACAAGAACGACCGTGCGCAGGAACCAGCCCTCCGAACGTCTGGCTTTGAGCCAGCGCCCGAAGCGCCAGCGAACGACGAGGACCGCGACCGCGGCCGAGACCGCACCTTCGACCGCGGGCCACGCCGATGCCGAGCCCGCCAGCCATTCGCCTGTTGCGAACACACCGGCACCGAGCACCGCCGCCGCGATGGTTCTGGCCGCCTCGGCAGATCGCAGCGCGCAAACGCGTGACCGGTACAGCCCGGCGCGGTGCATGCTCAGCATGGTGACGATCACGGCTGCGGCCGAGCACAGGGCCCTGCGCTCCCACACCAACCCGTGAACGAGGAGCGCCGGGGCCGTCCATGCAGCTGCCAGGGCGATCACGTCGCCGATCACGAGATTCCGGCGCGGCGTGCCCGATGGTCCCCGCCGGCGGAGGCGGACCGGTCCCGGCGCGCCGAGGGTTCCTCCGGCCGGCCCGATGCGCCCCTCGACGTCGGTGAGAGCCGTCCCGTGGGGTGCCGCGATCATGCTGCTGGACTGGGGTTGCTCGAGCAGCTTGCGCTTCGTCGACACCACGCCACATTCCTCACCGCACGCGCTCCGCCGCACCCCTCACTGCGGTCAGAGGGATCGAATATGAGAGGAAGAGGGAGCGCCCGCTGATACGCGGACGGGATGACTCCATCCATCTGGCTCGGTGTGTGGTGGCACGGCCACGGACGGGAGCCAGCACGGCGACGGGATGGCCCCGGCCTGAGGCGTGGCGAGCACCGGGAGGACCAGGTGTCAGCTCTGGTACTGGGGGGCGCCGACAGGCTGGGCTTGTGATTGCGCACCGGGCGCCCCCAGTCCGAGCAGTCGGCGCGCATTGTCCCTGTACACGTGCTCGAGCACCTGGTGCGGCAGATCAAGGCCGTAGATAGGCCACCGGCCCGACCTCGGGACGGGGTCGTCGGTATAGGAGAAAGCTTCGTCGGCGGTCTCGAGAAGCCGGAAGTTCACGTGGAAAATGCCGGCACGGAGTGGGAACACGTCGGTTCCGAAGAGCACCCGATCCGGGTGCTTCATGACCAGCGCCCGCGCGGCGCGGGGTTGGCGTCCGAGTTGCAACGCAGCCCAGGCGATGTCTATGTGGAGGTTGCGATGACGATCGAGCATCTCCGAGACGCGTCCGAGGTTCTCGGCGTAGAGCCCGTGTGCACCCACGAAGACCGTCCCGGGATGCGATGTGACGAGGTGCTCGAAGGAATCCATGAGTCGGTGGAACTCTCGCACCCCGCCGTGCTGTCGAGAGTCCCTGGGATGACGCAGGAGCTCTTCGAGGCGTTCGTTGTGACGATCCACCGGCAGGTAGAAGGCAAGAGGGTCGACCACGTGGATGAGCACCGGAATGCCGAGGCTTCCGGCCTCCTCCCATACGGCATCGAGCATGGGGTCGTCGGCCAGGATCCGGCGGCCTCGAACCTCGACCTTCGTACCCAGGTCCTTCCACACCTTGAGGCCGCGTGCTCCGGCGGCAACCGACCTTCGGAGGGATTGCACCAGACGGGCCGGGCCACGGGACTCACTCAACACACGCCAGTCCAGGTGACAGAACGTGAAGAACCGCCCGGGATGGGTGCGGTCGTAGCGATCGAGGTTCGCTTCGAGCTCACGGCCCCAGCGTCCGTCGAGGTTGACCATGGCGGCGACGTTGGCCGAGTCCATCATGTCCAACACGCGTCCCACGTCGCCCTGCATCCACTCGCCCCTGTCGGTCAGCCAGCGCCCCAGATGGGTGTGGAAGTCGATGGCGGGCACACACGCACCAGAAGGAGTGTGTGACGCCAATTGGAGAGTGGAGACCGGGGCGTAGGCGCTCAAGCGTGGACCGCGTGCTCGGAACCGCCGCATTGACCGCGCCATCGGCAGGAGGGCGCCGGGTACGAACCGTTGCCGGAACGTCGTGGGAGGAGCTTGGTCCCCGGGGCCCGTCGTCTCGGTGTCATCGGTCATCGCGCTCGGGCCCCTCAGTCCCAGATGTCGTTCACCATGTTGAGCATCACCCGGGAGCCGAAGCGATCGAGCCTCACGGGTAGCTCGGGCATATCAACCAGGCTGCGCCGGACCGCTCCCTGGCGCTCGAGAGGACAGATCACGAGCAGAAAGCCTCCGCCGCCGGCACCGGTGACCTTCGCACCCGAGGCCCCGGCGTCCATGGCACGGTCGATCGCCACGTCGATCTGGTCGTTCGACACGCCGGCGGCCAGCTTGCGCTTGATGTACCAACCCTCTCGCAGCGCGTCTCCGAGCGCGTTCAGGTCTCCGTTGTTCAGGCGGTGAACGGCGGTGCCCGCCAGGTCGCGTAGCAGGTGGAGCTGATCCAAGGTGCACCCGATGTTGGCGTCCTGCTCGCGCAGGATCGTATCGGCGCTCCGGGTGACGCCGGTGTAGAAGAGCATGACCTGCTCCTGTAGGGCACGGCGCTCGAGGGCCGATAGCTGCAGTTCCTCTGCCACCACTCGGTCGCCGGGCCCGAATCTGATGTCGCGGATGCCGCCCAGGGCGGCGATGTACTGATCTTGCTTGCCGATGCGCTTTCCGCACAGGTCGATCTCGATCGTGCACGCCCGTTCGGCCAGTTCCTCGGCCGACAGCTGCCGGCCCTGGTAGGCGAACAAGGCGTGGAGCAGTCCGACGGTCACCGACGACGAGGACCCGAGGCCCGACCCGGTGGAGGGGATGTCGGCCAACGTGGTGATCTCGACGCCGCCGGTCACGCCCGTCATCTGCATCGCCTCCCTGACGAGCTCGTGCTCGAGGTCCTCCACCCGGGAGACGATCTCCTTCTTCGAGTAGTTGACGTAGATGTCGCGGTCGAAACGCTGCTTGACGATGACATAGACGTACTTGTCGATGGCGCAGTTGAGGACCCTGCCCCCGTGGTCGAGGTAGTACCCCGGCAGGTCGGTGCCCCCACCGACCAGCCCGATGCGCAGCGGCGTCTGGGCAACGATCATCGGACCACCCGCGGACGCCATTCCTCTTGCGCGAGACGGTACGCGTCGACGGTACCGATGTCGCGGAAGTACCCACCGATCTCGATG
>Ga0209415_10005689_pt1 | contig 22340 bp, 19 predicted proteins | sample PeaSoiSIISIP2007_FD_187696 | JGI IMG/M metagenome (GOLD analysis project Ga0209415, IMG submission 187696) | Peat soil microbial communities from Weissenstadt, Germany - SII-SIP-2007 (SPAdes) (version 2) | ecosystem: Environmental > Terrestrial > Soil > Wetlands > Peat | place: Germany... | reverse complement strand
GCGATGTCGTGCCCGATGAGCGTGGGGTCGAGATGCGGAAACGCCTTCTGGATATCGGACAACTGGGGGTACACGATGAGCGATGCGAGCGCGGTGAGGATCCACGGCCACGGCCGCAGCACGTAGTGGGCGACGTTGAAGAACAGGGTTCCGCCCAGCGCGTCCTTTTCCGATTTCGACGCCAGCATGCGCTGCGCGATGTAGCTGCCGCCGCCAGGTTCGGCGCCCGGATACCAGGTGGCCCACCACTGCACCGAAATGGGAATCACGAAGACCGCCACCGCCACGTCCCAGTTGCTTTTGAAATCGGGAAGCATGGCGAGGTAGTTGATGCCGCCCGGTCCATGCAGGTGGGAGAGCTTGTCCACCAACCCGGTGAGGCCGCCCACCTGCGGCAGGCGCACCGCGAAGTACGCCGCGGCGATTACCGCCGACATCTTGATGAAGAACTGGATCATGTCGATGACCAGCACGCCCCACAGGCCGGAGTGCGCGGCGAAGACCACGTTGAGCAGACCCACCGCCAGCAACGTCTGCCAGCGCTGGAATCCGAAGAGCACGGCCGCGATCTTGCAGGCCGCCAGGTTCACGGTCGCCATGATCACGCAGTTGAAGAGCAGCCCGAGGTATACCGATCGGAAGCCGCGAACGGCCATGGCCGCCTTGCCGGAGTAGCGCAGCTCGTAGAATTCCAGGTCGGTGAGGACTCCGGAGCGCCGCCACAGCCGCGCGTAGAAGAACACGGTGGCGACGCCGGTGAGAGTGAAGGCCCACCAGCGCCAGTTGCCGGCCACCCCTTCGGTGCGTACGATGTTGGCCACCAGGTTGGGAGTGTCGCTGGAAAAAGTGGTGGCGACCATGGAGAGCCCGGCCAGCCACCAGGGCACGGAGCGGCCGGACGCGAAAAATTCGGCCGTGCTCTTCCCCGACCGCTTGCCGAAGAAGAGGGCGGGGGCGAAGCAGATGGCCACGGAAAATAGCGCGATGATCCAATCAAGTGTATGAAGCTGCATGTCTCTCCTGGTACAGTACACCCGGGCCCGGGTCGGCATCGAGCAGGTGGCGGTCTTCGTCGAAATTCGATTGCTTCGAATAGTAGCGCTCGATCAGCCCGCGGCGAACGCGTGCGCGATGCCGTTTTCGGCAGAAGATGACCACGCATCCTCCGAATCCGGCGCCGGTCAGCCGCGCGCCGGCGGCCAGTGACTCAGTGGCGGCATCGGCCAGGCGATCGAGCGAGGGGCAACTGACTTTCAGCAGGTCGCGCAGGCTCTCGTGGGATTGCGTGAGCAGCATACCGAACTCGCCGGCATCGGCGCGCTCCATCGCGCTCACCGCCGAACGTACCCGTAGCGCCTCGCCGGTGACGTGCAGAAAAGCGTTGCGCTCGGCTTCGACTGCGAGGGTCTTGTGGGCCAACGATGTCAGTTCGTCGAAGGTCCGTCCCTCGATGGCCGCACGGTAGGAAGGGAATCCGAGGCGTTCGAGAGCGGCGGTTCCCGCCCGGCGGCGGGCATTGTACTCTTCGCGCACCGCGCCCGATTTCTCGGCGGTGACCAGGCTGTGGGCCACCAGGAATCCCCAGTCGGCGGGGATGGGAATCGCGCGCACCGACACCGGGTCGAATTCGATCAACGACGCACAGCCCGCACGCGACGCCAGCACGGCCGCATGGTCCATGCCGCCGCCGCGCGTGCCCACGAACTGCTCGCCCTCGGGCAGGACCTCCATCAATTCTTCGAAGGTGGGCTGGTGGCGGTTGGCGCGCAACAGCGCCAGGGTGAACGCCACCAGCAGCGCGGAGGACGAGGAGAGACCGGCGGCCGCGGGAAGGTCGGAGCGAACGACGGCGTCGATCCCCATGCCCAGCGGCCACTTGCCGCTCACGGCCCGGGCAGCCGCGCGCAGATAATTCTGCCAGTCGCCGGGGGCTGCGGGCGCGAGGTCCGGGGTCCACTCGAATTCCCGCAGGCCGTAGGGTTCGGCGCTGACCGCGCGGATTATTCGGTCCGTGCGGCGGCGGTAGGCGAGGCGAACGCGGCGGCGGATGGCGATGGGGAGCACGGGGAGCCCGTGATAATCGATGTGCTCGCCGATCAGGTTCACGCGTCCGGGGACCGACAGGACGCGGATTTCGCCGCCGCTGCCGAAGGTTCGGCGAAGCTCGATCCTGGGATCCGGGAGGCGGGCCATTTTCGGGTTACTCCCGATCACGATAGCATGTGGAACAGGCTTCAGCCGGCTTCAGCCTGTCACCCCATTTTTGTGGCGCGGGCCCGCAACGGTGGCCCCGCGGCTCCCTGGTGCCGGCGAAACCGGCCGGCGATGCGACGATCGAGGGCCGGACCGGTCAGCGTGCCGAGCTTTTATCGGGTGCCGTGTTCGGCGATGCGACTGGAGAAATTGAGCCCCATTGGACCGCTGCCGTACAGGCCAAATACGCCGGCCCCGGCATGCATATATTCGTGGACGGCATTATGCCTGGCTGGATGGTTGCGGTCTTGGGATCCAGCTTAAGGGCAGCGTTTCCGCTCCAGGGATCGATGCCTATGGAGGAGGAGCCGAATCCGCCGGCCACGTTCGCGGTACAAAGCGCACCGATAGCAAAGCCCATGTACATTGCCGTGTTACCGTTTAGAGTGCCAGAGATGTACAAAAGGTTGGGCGGCGAGGTGGCCCCATTGGCGGGTGTAAGATTTCCGGACCCGCTCCACTGATAGTAGCTGGTACCGTTAGGGTCGTAAACGTCGTTCTGGGCGACAGCTGTCCCCGTGCACGCAAACTGGCCGCTTGATCCCGGAACCATGGTCCAAATTGGAAAAAGGGTTGACGGCTCAACGGGAGGTTGGTGAATGACCGGCCGCCACTCCCGAATGTCGGCGCGGAATGCCAGATTCAGGGTGAGTGTCGCGGACAATGTGCCTCCGGGCCCCGGCATGTTCCCTGTGAATGTTCCCTGCCACTCCGTCAGACGCGCGACGTTACTGTGATGATTTCGCACGGTGACGATCACATCTCCCGCCGATCCGGCTCCGACCCCCGGGGTCGGGAAGTTGAATAGAGTTAAACTGCCAAACGCGGCCCCCGCTGATTGGCCATCCACCGTCACCGTGACGGACCCCGGATCGCTCCCGAAGACCGAGGTAGGTTCGAATGAGAGAGCACTTTGACCTGGAATCACGTACGCTCCGTTTTCGATGACAGCCACCGTGCCGATGCTTGGAGCGAGCAAGCCGAATACGGATGTGCCGACCCCGTTAAAGTCGGGATTGGGAGTAAAGTTCAGGAGGGCAGTAGGATTGGTATCGGCGCCCAAGCCGTGTAGCGGCAGGTCGACAACCACCGATGGCCAAGGGAACGGCCTTTGGTTGAATGTTTCTCCAGAAGGGGTCTTGAGCATCTCGGGGAAGAACTTGTTCGCGCCCAGCAGACGATCGAACACTAGTCGGGCAGAATCTGCCGCGATTGAGTCGCCTGCGTTGGCCGTCCAGCCGGCGTATACGGAAGCGCCTGCGTCGAACATTGCTTGCTTGAAATCCTGAGCGCCTAAGAAAGTCTGGGGATTAGGGCGGGGATCATCGGAGCTGCATGCGTCAATATAGACAAAACTGTTTGCACTGAAGTTCCTGAGGTACGTTCTTACAAATTGTGCCGTAATCGCATAATGGGTTTCGCTGACCCACTTCCCGGTAAGCGGGTCGATATATGCCCGTGCGATCATGTGTATGAGGGTTGGAGTCGAGGCTGTTCCGAACACGAAGGAAGCCGGGTATATGCGATCTGTACTAGGGCTAGCTATGGTACTGGTCCACAGCCCGTATATTAGTGGAAATGCGGCAGTTCCGTTACCGGCGAACCCAGCGTGTGATGCGAAATAGAATACGCCATCGCCGCTAACGATCTCCAGACTGTCGACGCTGGCATCAGCAGTTTCGGCGCTGGCACCTGCTTCCCTTACGTCGTAATTTTGGTTTGTTAACATGGATGAGATATCGCTGACTGGACGGCTGCCCTCATAGCCTGAGTCAGAGAGGGTATTGAGTAAACGGACAGCCGAGGAGGCCGGGAGCTCGGTAACAGCAGGCTGGATTGCAAGAGTTCGGGGCCCGCCAACAGCACCCTTGAAGGGGCCTCGTGCGCCCCCCGCAGCCTCAAATGCGGCGTTTGCGCCCGGGTCGAGGGCAGCGGAACTGGCTGAAGACCTGCGGTCATTTGCGATAATCAGTTCTTGCCCATCGGCGAAGGTTGCCCATACGGACGACGACGGAACATCAATGCCAGACTGTACAAATTCAGGACGGCTCTGTAGGAAGGCCAGCAAGGTCTGGTTATCGGTGGCCGCGTTAAGGCCAGGGAGTGAGTTAGCGGCCGTTTTCACAGCGTCAATCGCTACCCAGTGCTGCAGTTGGGTCTGCGCCGTGCCGCTCGGGGCGGTGACAGCGACGGACCAACTCACAGCGAAGCCCGAGGTCTGCCCGGCCGACTGATACGAGCCTTGCACCGACAATTGATACTGATTTCCAACCACCAGGTTAGAGGCCCCAAATTGCAGGTCGAGCTCGCTGTAGTCTCCCGGCGACAATGTGACGGACGGCAGCGGAAGTGCGGGGCCGGTCAGCGGCGCTGCGCCCAGCGTGGCCGAGGTCACCAGGACGTTGCTCGCCGTGCCCGTCCCAGTATTCACCAGCGGAATGAAAACCACGAACGTGCTGCCGAGCAGGCCGGAAATCGGGGCCCGCGCCGACATCGCAGGAGGGCCGGTGGCGGATGCCGGCACCGCCGGCGCCCCCAGCGCTTGCCAGGGGCTGGTCTGCGCGCCGCCCATCGTCTGCGCCGCCAGCCACACACCCTTGAATCCCGCAAACGACGGCGTGAAGGTGATCGGCAGCGTCACGGTCAACGTGTTCCCGGTGGTCTGCGCGCTCGCCCCCTGCGCCGAGATGGAGCACTGGCTATTGCTGAGGGTGTTACCGCCCGTGAGCGCGATTTTCGCCGCCTGGGTGCCGTCGCCATTGTCCGGGTACAAGTACAACTGGTTGCCCGGGCGGTAATAGGCCACGTAGCAGGCCGCGCGGCCATCGACAGCCGTGTTGATCAGAGCCCAGACGGTCTGCAGATCGTTGGCGTCGCTCTGGTCCTGATAGCTGAAGGTGATGGTCTGAGCCGGCGCGTTCCCCGATGCCGGCGTCATGCCCACGGGATTCGGATACGTCACCGGCGCGCCGGGCACGGCATGCACACCCATGGTCTGCCAGCCCGAATTGTTCTGCGCGACATCGCGGGCGGCGGCATAGATCGCCTTGTTGCCGGTGAAGGACGAAGAGAATGTCAGGCTCAGCATCAGCGTGAAGGTGTTGCCGCCGCCCGAAGCCGACGAGCCCGCCAGCGCCACGCTGCACTGGCTGTTGGAAACCGTGCCGGTGCCGTCCATGACCTTGCCCGAAAGCTGCGTCGCATCCCCGCTGTCGGCGACGATATAGAGCGCGTTGACGGAGCGCGAATACGCCAGGTAGCACGCCTGGCGGCCGTCGAGTGCGGTGTTGATCAGGAGGTTGAGGACGTCCAGCGTCTGGTAACCGCCAGGCGCGTTGTACGTCACCGTGAAGACCTGGGTGCTGCCGCTGCTCACCGCCGGTAACAAGCTGACCAGCGATGGCGGCGTTGCGGCGGCCATGCTGGACGCCAGCGCCATCGCGCCAGGCAAAAGAGATAGGATGCTTCGCGACACTTGTCCTCCCGCAAACTTCTGCGGACGTCCCAACTGGAGAGCGCTCATTATACATCGCTTCAGCCCGCCAGCACATTTTTGGCGTCTGGTAGCATTATGCTACCTTGAAGGCATGAGCCAGCCCGTGAAGCTTTCCGACGGCCTCGTGCTCGAGGCTCGCCTCGCAGGCGAGATTGTAGAGCGCTCCATCGCCGGGCAGGTCGAATTCTGGGCGCGGCTTGGCCGATCCGTCGATCTGCTGCTGGAAGGCCGGCAGGTGCTGGCGCTGTGCCGGAACGCCGCCGCTCGCCCGCTATCCGCCTGCCTGGCAACCGTCGATTCTCTCGAGGGACGTCAACGCGTAAAGGATTACCTCCAGAGCCAGCCATTTCCCCATTACGAACCGCATCCGGATCGCCGGGGCGTGCTGGTGCGCATCGATCAGGATGGCAAGAGAACGGTGGGGCGCTTTGTACATCGCGAATTCCGTCCCGTCAAAGCCCAGACAAAGCGGAAATGAGGCTCACGCTCGACCAGCGCCCCGTCATCGTCGCGGTTGCCGGACCGAATGGAGCGGGCAAAACCACCTTTTACCGCGCCCATCTCGAACCAGCCGGGCTGCGCTTTGTCAATGCCGACGTGCTGGCGCGCGAATTGAGTATCGAGCCTTATGCCGCGGCCCGGGCGGCCGATGCGATTCGGCGCGAACTGGTGAAGCAGCGCGAGAGCTTCGTGTTCGAGACCGTCTTCTCCGACCCCGCCGGCGAGAAACTTGCCTTTCTCAAAGAGGCCGCAGAAGCCGGGTACGTCACGATCCTGTGCTTCATCGGCATCTCCGGACCAGCGGTGTCCGACCAGCGCGTGGCTATGCGCGTCTCCCAAGGCGGGCACGACGTTCCGGAAGAGAAGCTGGTCGCGCGATTTCCGCGCACCCTGGCCAATCTTCAGGCCGCCCTTCGCGAATTGCCCCATGTCCGGGTCTTCGACAACGACAACCTGGCAACTCCATTTCGACTTGTCACCATTGTGGAAAGCGGCCGGATTGTCAGTCTGCATGCACCCGTTCCCAAGTGGCTGCGGCCGCTGCTTCCGGCGCTATAGCGACCGCAGAAAATTCAGCACGTCCTGCTGCTGGCGCGGCTGCGGATCCGAGGCTCACCGGTAAACGTCGGATCGATGGCGAACCCGCAGGATCGTGATTTCGTCCGCCGTTACAGTGAAGATGACGCGATATTCCCCGACCCGAAGACGGAAGCACCCCTGCCATTGCCCTGCGAGTGCTTTCACATCGCCAGTGCCAGAGACCTGTATGCGGTCAGCGCATGAAGGATCCGAACAGCCGTTTCCCGCTCGATCGCCCGCAGGTCGGCTCGCGCGGACACCGGCCAAACGAATGTCATCGCAAGCCGAATTCCCGAAGAATTTCGTCGTGCGATACAACCTGGCCGTGGCGGACCTCATCGCGGGCCCTCGCGATCGCCACGGCGTCGCCTTCGGTGACTGGCTCGTCATCGGGTGGCGCGGACCATGCCACGCGATACGCCGGATTGGTTGCCAGGTACTCCAAGTACCGCTGGGCAGCGGGCAGTTCACCTTCGGGAATCCGATCGATCAGGCTGTGTAAGGCCTCACGGCTCATGGAAGCTTTCTGTCTATAGCGTACCGCATTGGCAAGCGGGCCGAGCGCCGCGGCGCGGGTGGGGTGGGTTCCGGGTTGGGGATTGTTCCGCGCCCGCCCACCGGCCTGGGGGTGACGATCCGGCTGGCATCGAGTAAGCTGGAGCAATGAGCACTCTCGATCCGATCCTGATGGAACTCGACCTGGAAGCCGCCATCACGGCGCGCGTGCTGGAGCGGATTCCCGAGGAACACCTCACCTGGAAACCGCACGAGAAATCGATGTCGCTGGGACAACTCGCCATGCACATCGCCAAAACCCCGGGTCGCGTGGCGGCGATGCTGGCCGGCGACTCCCACGAAATCAATCCTGCCGCCTTCGAAAACATGCCGGGAGCGGCGAGCCGCCAGGAGATCCTGGATGCGCATGCGATCAGCGTTGCGAAGGCCAGGCAATTCGTGGCCGGGCTCGACGCCGAGAGGGCCTCGGCAACCTGGCTCCTGATGGCCGGGCCGCAGGAACTCGTCGCGGCCCCGCGCGCCGCCATGGTCCGCACCGTCATGTTGAATCACTGGTATCACCACCGCGGCCGACGCAGCGCGGATGAAGGCGCCTTCCACGCCAAGAGCCAAACGGCATGAAATACTTTTTGGCCAAGACGGACCCCGAGACCTATTCGATCGACGATCTGGAGCGCGAGCGAAAGACCGCGTGGGATGGCGTGACCAACCCGCAGGCCGTGCGCGCCATCCGCGAGATGCGGCCCGGCGACCGCGTATTCATCTATCACAGCGGAGGCGTGTCCGGCGTCGTGGGGCTCGCGACGGTGCGGTCGGAGCCGCGCGACGATCCCAAGAATCCCAAGTCGGCGGTGGTCGATCTCGAATACGGCGGACGGCTGGCGCCGCCGACGGCGCTGTCTGAGATCAAGCAATCCGGGAAGTTCGACGATTGGGCGCTGGTGCGGCAGGGAAGGCTTTCGACGATGGCGGCGCCGGAGAAGTTCGTGGAGTGGATGCGGGCGCGGTATCCGGACGCGAAGATCTGAACGCGATCAAAACCACAGAGATGAAGAAACTCATCAACGATCCGGCCGACATCGTTCGCGAGTCGCTGGAAGGCCTGGCGCTGGCCCACGCCGATATTCTCAAGGTATCCTTCGACCCGCTCTACGTGGTGCGCGCGGACGCACCGGTCGCCGGAAAGACCGGGATCGTGTCGGGCGGCGGCAGCGGCCACGAGCCCATGCACGGAGGATTCGTGGGGCGCGGAATGCTCGACGCGGCCTGTCCCGGCCAGGTGTTTACGTCGCCCACTCCCGACCAGATCGAAGCGGCCACGCGCGCGGCCAATGGCGGCGCCGGCGTGCTGCACATCGTCAAGAACTACACCGGCGACATCATGAACTTCGAGATGGCCGCGGAGTTGTGCCAGGCACAGGGGCTCGAAGTGCAGGCCGTGGTGATCAACGACGACGTGGCGGTGGAGGACAGCCTCTACACCGCGGGACGGCGCGGCGTGGGAACCACGGTTCTGGCCGAGAAAATTTGCGGGGCAGCCGCCGAACGCGGCGCCGGCCTGGCGCAAGTCGCCGCTCTGTGCCGCAAAGTGAACGCCAACGGCCGTTCCATGGGGATGGCGTTGACATCGTGTACCGTGCCCGCCGCCGGCAAGCCGACTTTCGAGCTGGGCGGCCAGGAAATGGAGATGGGGATCGGAATCCACGGCGAGCCGGGGCGCGAGCGCAAACCGTTGCAACTCGCCCGCGAGATCGCGGCGAGCATGGCGGAAACCATCCTCGCGGATTTGCCGTTCCGTAGCGGCGCTGCGGTGATCGCCATGGTCAACGGCATGGGCGGCACGCCGCTGATGGAGCTGTACCTGATGTATCGCGAGCTGGAGCAGGTGCTGCGCGGCCGCGGCATCGCGGTCGAGCGGCGCCTGGTGGGCAACTACATTACGAGCCTCGAAATGGCGGGCTGCTCGATCACTCTGCTGCGCGCCGACGGCGAGCTGCTGTCGCTGTGGGACGACCCCGTGCTGACTCCCGGGCTGCGATGGGGAGTCTAACCGGGATGGCCGTGCGGCAGCAGGATGTCCTGGCGTGGCTGGAGGCGCTGCGGCGGGTCTATGCGGAAAATCGCGACCGCCTGACGGAGCTGGATTCGGCCATCGGCGACGCCGATCACGGCGCCAACATGGATCGCGGCTTCTCGGCGGTGAAAACAGAACTGGCGGCGAATGTTCCGGCGGATATCGGCGCGATTCTGCAGACCGCGGCCACCGTGCTGATCCGGACGGTGGGCGGCGCCGCCGGTCCGCTCTACGGGACCTTCTTTCTGCGGGCCGCCGCGGCGTGCGCGGGTAAGCTGCAACTCGAAGGTGCGGAAATCGTCGCGATGTTCCGCGCCGGCATCGAGGGTGTGCGGGCGCGCGGCAAGGCGGCGGCGGGAGACAAGACCATGCTCGACGCTTTGCTGCCGGCCATGGCCGCGATGGGCGAGAAGCTGGAGCAGGGCTGTACGCTCCAGGAGATCCTGAAAGCGGGCGCGTCAGCCGCCGAGAGCGGCATGCTCGCCACCATCCCGATGCAGGCTCGCAAGGGCCGGGCCAGCTACCTGGGGCCGCGCAGCATCGGTCATCAGGACCCCGGCGCGACCTCCGCGTGGCTGCTCATAAAGGCCGCCGCGGATACTTGGACATGATCGGGATGGTGATCGTCTCGCATAGCGCGCGCCTGGCCGAGGGCGTGTGCGAGTTGGCGGAGCAGGTTGCGCAGGGGCGGGTCCGGATGGCGGCGGCCGGCGGCACGGACGACCCGCAGCACCCGCTCGGCACCGACGCGTTCAAAGTGCAGCAGGCCATCGAATCGGTCTATAGCGAAGATGGCGTGCTGGTGCTCATGGATTTGGGAAGCGCGGTGCTGAGCGCCGAGACCGCGATGGAATTCCTCGACGAACGCAAGCGCAGTCGTGTAAGGCTGTTTCGCGCGCCGGTGGTGGAAGGCGCGGTCTCGGCGGCGAGCCAGGCGGCGGCGGGCGCGAGACTGGAAGAGATTCTGTATGAGGCCGAGGCGCATCCGGTTACCTCCGAGGCATCGGAGGAACGTCTGGTCACGCTCACCAATCGGCTCGGCCTGCACGCGCGGCCGGCGGCCAAGTTAGTTCGTCTGGCACGCCGCTTCCAGGCGCGGGTGATCATCGAGAACCTCACGCACGCGGCCGGCCCGTTCGACGCCGGCGGCATCAACGGCATCCTCAGCTTGAGTGCCCGCCAGGGTGATCAACTAAGGATGCGGGCGGAAGGACCAGATGCGGGACAAGTGCTCGCGGAACTGGCAGCTTTCATCGAGGGCGGATGCGGCGATGTCGCCCAGGCTTTCCAGCCTTTGACATCCCAAGACACAGGCTCGAAAGCCTGTGCTACTGAGCTGAGCGGCATCGCGGCATCGGCAGGGATTGCCATCGGTCCGCTGATGCGCCTCGGTCCCGCGGAGATTCCGCGCGACGCCCGCGTGGTGGACGATCCCGAGGCCGAACGGCAGCGATTGTTGGCCGCCATCCGCGGCGCCCGCGAGGAGACGCGGGCGCTCTACGAATGGGCCACCGCACACGCCGGTGTGGACGAAGCTGGGATCTTCGACGCCCAACTGCTCTTTCTGGAAGATCCGAAATTGCTCGACCGCGCTTCCCGCCTCATACTCGGCGAGCGGGCGAGCGCGGAATTCGCCTGGCAGGAAGCGACCCGGGAAATCGCCGCGGCCGATGCGCCGGATATCGAAGGGCGCGTCCTACGGCGCCTCACGGGACTGGCGGCGACCTCGGCCAATCGTCAGGCAATCCTTGCCGCCCACGACCTCACCCCGTCCGAGGTCACTCAGTTGGGGCCGGTTCTCGGCCTGTGCCTGGAGAGCGGAAGCGCCAGCGCGCACAGCGTGATCCTGGCGCGGGCCATCGGCATTCCCGTGGTGGCAGGGCTCGGCCCCGCAATCTCCGCGATCGCCGAAGGAACCATCGTCGCGCTCGATGGAGAGCGCGGGACCGTGCGGATTTCGCCTGGCGCCGATGAGGTGAAGGCGCTCGCAGCCCGCCGCGAGCAATGGCTCGCCAGCCGCCGTACGGCGGAAGCTCAGCGCCACAGACCCGCTGCGACGCGGGACGGCCGCCGTATCCAGGTACTGGCCAACATCAGCGGCGTCGCGGAGGCGGCCGAAGCCGTGGACTGCGGCGCCGATGGCGTCGGCGTGCTGCGCACCGAGTTTCTGTTTCTCGGCCGCGCATCCGCACCAGCAGAGGAGGAGCAGATTGCGGCTTACCGCACGATCGCCGAATCGCTGGGTGGGCGCCCGCTGATCATCCGCACGCTCGATGCGGGCGGCGACAAAAATCTGCCCTACGTGGAGATCGGCGAAGAGGCCAACCCGTCCCTGGGATGGCGCGGCATCCGGGTGACGTTGGGCCGCCGCGACCTGTTTCGGACGCAGATCCGCGCGATCCTGCGTGCGGGCGCGGGCCACTCGATCGGACTGCTGCTGCCCATGATCGCCACGCTCGACGAGTTGCGCGAGACGAAAGCGATCATCCAGGAAGTGGAAGCCGAACTCGAGCGCGAAGGTGCGGCTTTCCTGAGGAATATTCAGGTGGGCGTCATGATCGAGGTGCCCGCCGCGGTGGCCATCGCGAGCGAGTTGGCGCGCGAAGCGAGCTTCTTCAGCATCGGGAGCAACGACCTGGTTCAGTACTCCATGGCCGCCGACCGCACCAACGCCCGCGTGGCGCCGCTGGCGGACGGTTTTCAACCAGCAGTCCTGCGAATGATCCGGCAGGCCGTCGACGCGGGCAAAGCCGCGGGAATTGCGGTGACCCTGTGCGGCGAGCTGGCCGCCGATACGCTCGCGACCCCGGTCCTGCTCGGCCTCGGTATCGAGGAATTCAGCGTCAGCGCACCGTTGATTCCGGCGCTCAAGCAGGCCATCGGGCGTTGGAGCGTTTCTGAAGTGGGGGCCATCGCCCGTGAGGCGCTGGCACTGGACTCGAGCGGGGCGGTGAGGAGGCTGCTGGCCGGCGCGGCGCGGTGAGCAGTCAGAACCACGTGTCGGCCTTGTACGCACGGTACTTTTCGCCAAAGGCCTGTTCCAAGACAGCCGACTCTTTCCGGGCTCTTAGAATCTGCAGGGGCATCGTGGGCACCACGTAAATGAAGCCAACCGGCTGGCCCCAGGCAATCGCCAAGCCCAGGAATGCCAGCCCACCGAAGAGGTAAATCGGGCAGCGGATTTTCGCATAGAGCCCGGTGGTGACCAAGTCCTTGGCCTTCGCGGTGACGCTGAAGGAGCGTCCCAACTGGAAGCGCGCGGTCATCCAAAATACGAAGGCCACGGCCGCCAGCGCCATGCCTGCGTAGAAATGAAGGCCGCGGCGGCCGTACTCCACCAGCAGCGCCGCCCAAACCAGAAAGAATGTTACGTCGACCCAATACAGAATCAGCTTCACCTTCGCCATTGATTCGATCATAGTGCAGCCCATCTGTGGTCCAATAGCTTACATGGCTGGGGTGCGCGATTATTTTCCGATTCTGAAAGACCGGGTGCGCAGCCGCCAGTTCAACTCGCTCTTCCTGTTCGTGACGTCGCGCTGCAATTCGCTCTGCCGCACCTGCTTCTATTTCGATAAGCTGAACAGCCCCGACGACCTGACCAACGAGCAGATGGCGCGCATCTCCGCCAGCGCACCGCCGTTCCGCAAGCTCTGGATCTCGGGCGGCGAGCCGTTCCTGCGCGACAGGCTGGCGGAAATCGTGGCCACGTTCGTCCGTCAGAACGGCGTCCGCAACGTGAACCTGCCGACCAACGGCCTCCTGCCGGAGAAGATCTTCCCCGCCATGGACCGGATGCTGGAGCTGTGTCCCGAGACGGCCATCGACCTGAATTTCTCGATCGACGGACTGCAGAAGACGCACGACTCGATTCGCGGCGTGCCCAACAATTTCGTGCGCACCATGGCCGTCATCGCGGAGGCGGCGAAACGGTACCGCGGCATCCGCCGCCTGCGGCGCAACGTACTGACCGTGATCACGCGCGAAAACTACGGCGAGATCGCGCAACTGGCGGACTACTTGAAACGGGATGCCGAGATCGACGGGCAGTATTTCGAGGTGGTGCGCGGGCAGGCGCCCGACCCATCGCTGAAGCTGCTGACCCGCGAGCGAGTGGCGGCGCTGCACGCAACGCTGATGCCGTATCACCGGCATTACGGGGAGAAACTTTTTGCGCACCTGGCGCCGGGGGTCCGGCAGGCGGCGACTCTGTACTACCTGGGCAACCTGCGCTTCCACTTTCAATTGCACGAGCAGTGCCTGGAGTCGCCTGAAGCGTGGCCCATGCCGTGTACCGCGGGCGAAACGTCCATCGTGATCGACCACAACGGACGCTTTCGCGCTTGCGAGATGCGCGGCATCGTGGGCGATCTGCACGATTACGATTTCGATGTGGGGCGGGCCTTGGAGTCGGAAGCCATGCGGCACGAGGTCGGCGCGATTCCCGGCGCCAACTGCTGGTGTACGCACAGTTGCTTCATCCAGGAAAGCTCGAAGTTCTCGGCGAAGGTGCAATTGCTCGAAATACCGATGGCCGGGCTCGCGGCCATGAGGGAGGGAACATGATGAGACGCGCGGCAATGTGGCTGCTGTTCGGAGTGGCGCTGGCCAACGCGCAGCGGACGAACGACTACCTGTACCCCATTCGCGAGGGCCGGAAATTCGGATTCATCAACCGCAGCGGCGCGGTCGTGGCGCCGCCCACGTACGATGCCGTGGGCGACTACCAGGAAGGGCGCATCCGCGTCACCGCCGGAACCCTCTCTGGCTACCTCGATCTATCCAGCAAAGTGGTTGTCGAGCCAAAGTACGATAGCGCGGGCGAGTTTCGCGACGGGCGCGCGGTGGTGCGGCAGGGCGACAAGTACGCGTTGATCGATCCGGCCGGGAAGCTCGTCGCCGAAATTCCGTTCCGCGTGCTGGGCGAATTCCACCAGGGGCTGCTGCGCGTGCAGGCGACCGGCCGGGTGGATGCCAACGGAAAGAAGCTGCCCACGACGTACGGCTTCGTGGATCGCGAAGGCCGCACCGCCATCGCGCCGCAATTCATCCCGGCCGCGGAATTCTCCGACGATGCCGCCGACCTGCCCTTCGGCGGGCTGGACCGCGAGTGGTGCTACTTCGACCGCACCGGCAAGATCGTCATCCGCGTTTCGATGGGGGAGCATTTGACCGGCGCGAACTCCTTCGCCAACGGGCGCCTGCGCGTGAAAGAAGGCTTCACCTGGGGCTTCAAGGACGCCTCCGGGAACTGGGCGATTCCGCCGAAATACAACGACGCGGAAGACTTCAAAGGCGGGGTGGCGCGCGTGCAGGACGGGCCGAAATGGATCTGGATCAACATATTCGGCAAGGAAGTGCCGGAGAGCAAGAAGAAGCTCATAGCCATCGAGCCGATGTCCGACGGCCTGGCGCTCGCGCGGGAAGACGATCTTCTGGGATGGATCGATACCCGCGACCGCCTGGCGTTCCCGCTGCGCAAATATGAAGAGGCGCACCGCTTTTCCTGCGGGCTGGCCAGAATCAAGCTCGACGACCTGTACGGTTACCTGGATAAGTCCGGGAACCTGGCGATTCCCAATCGGTATTACTCGGCGGCCGATTTCGATCACGACCTGGCATTCGTCGCGACCCGGGAAGGCATCGCTTACATCGATACCAAGGGCGCCGTGGTTTGGAAATCGGCGGCGAGGCAGTAAACTTGGTGGGGCAGGCGCTTTCGCCCAAGGCCACTTACCTTGGCTGTGGGGCGGACCCCCTGGTCCGCGGCCGACGCCCTCGTCGGCCTTCGTCGCCTTCTGCCGGATCTTGATTCGATGGGAGAAAGCGGGTCCAGGGGGACCCGCGCGGACCAGGGGGTCCGCCCCACAATAAATGCAGAATCGCAAAGTAAGTGGCATCGGGCGCTTTCTCCTGCCAACCTCTCCCTACTCGTACCGGTACACCGTCACGCGCAACACAGTATTCGCTCGCAGCGTGAGAATCTCGCCCTGCCCCGTGTCGTCGCCTCCCAACTGGCGAACCACTGTCCACTTGCCGTCCACGAACTTCCCTTCCTGTACATCGCCGAGTCCCACGATCGCCGGTCCCGGCGTATCGGGGGAGAATCCAATCCGCATTCCGCCCGAGCCGGCACACAGGAAGAACTCGTCCGGTCCCGACGCAACCATGATCGCGTTGGCTTGCGTCGTGCCCGGTTGGCCCCCTGCCCCGCCCCGCCCTCCTGCTTCGCCCGGCAGCGGCTGCGGCGCCGGTTGGCGCGGCTGGCCCGCCGTGGCAGTGGGCTCCGGCGCGATCGGGACGCGGCCCCTGCCGACATACGTCAGCGTGAGGGTGTAGTTTCCGAGCTTGAGCTTCATGGGCGCATCGCCCTGATTCATCCGCACCGCCGCGATCGCGTCCTTGCCCTGATGCGCCAGGATCGCGGGAGCCATCTGCGAGATCACGCGGTATGCGCCGGCCAAATCGGTATCCGGCCCCACGCTTCGCTCGATGCCGAACGGCGAAAACCCCATGGCGTTGTACTTGCCCACCGCCAGAAAGGCATTGGCCGCGTTGGCGCCGGTTTCGGGAATGAATAGCGGGTTCCCGTTTCGCCCAAACCTCTCGGCCACCTCGTCGAAGTACTGCAAATAGAGATCCGGCGCCAGCAGGTCCGCCGCCGGTGCGCCGGCCCGCCACACGTCGTGCACCTGCGGCAGCGGGCCGCCGCTTGGGTACGTCCCCGGCCACGCCATGTTCGGCTGCTGCAGCCAGGCGTTCACGAACATCGGGATGGCGTACTCCTGCTTCCCCTGCTCAATGACTTTGTTCACGTAGCGGGCGTAATTCCACGCCATGAAGATCTCGTCCACCGGCCAGTGCAGCTTCCGCCAGCCGGTCTGGTACTCCTCCTGGCTGAGCGGCGGGCTGTTGGTCTGAATGGGCATGTCCACCGTGTCGGGCTTCCCGGGACCGAAGACCTGCTCCCACGTCCCCGAGGTCTTGAAGCCATTGGCCGCCCACACGTCGCGGAATTCCGGAGCCAGCGTGTCCTTGTGCCGTTGGAGATAGTCCATCAGCGCTGCCGGAACCGGTCCGGCGAACGCCTGGTTGGCCGGGTCGGAACGGTCGCGCGAGTCGCGCAGCACGCCCACCTCGTTTTCCACCTGCATCATCACCACCGTGTGCCGCTGGCCGTCCACCTCTTTGATGTGCCGCATGAGCGCCCGGTACGCCCGCGCGTCCGCATCGCGCGTGGCGTCGCCGAAGGTGCTCAGCAACTCGATGCTCTTTCCTCCTTTGATGCGGATCCGCGGGAAATGCCGGTAGTCGCGCTTGACCCAGGTCGGCGCGTAACTGGAAAGGCCGTTCTTCCAACTGCCGAACCACAGGAACACCAGTTTCAGGTTGTTGCGGCGGGCCTCCTGGATCAGGCCATCGGTCAACGCGAATTCGTACCTGCCTTCCACCGGCTCCATCTGCGCCCACGATATGGCCGCCAGCACGCAGTTCAGGTTGCCCGATACCAGCCGCGGCCATATCGGCTGCATATTCTCCAGACTGGTGGCGGTGTTGTTCCCCAACTCTCCGGCCAGGGCCAGGAAAGGTTTGCCATCCACGATCAACTGCGTGACCGTGCCATGCTTCTCGAGACGTGGTATTCCCGTGGCGGCCTGTCCGTAGCACCGGACCGCGATCGACGCTGCGCAGCACGCCAGCGCGATACGGGCGATCGTTTTCCGCTTCATGATTGCGGCCACATTCTAGCAAGCGGCGCGCTGGTGCTGCGGAGTCCTCATGGCTGTTATCCTGGTGATCGTCACCCAACGGCGCGCTCCACTCGCCGTGGCGCCGGAAAATTCACATGCGAGCAGCATTCTTCGAAGGTAAAGGCGCTGGGCCTGCCCCACGGCGCCGTGATCGCCGTGGCGACGCTGTTCTTCCTGGCGGCCAGCGCGCACTTCAAGCCGTAGCGCCGGGCCCCGCGTGCGATGATAAAAGTATGGCGTTCAGTCCGGGTATCGCGGTAAAGGAAAATGTGTGGCACCACGATTTGCTGGTCGTCGGAGTGGAAGACGATTCCGCGAACCTGGCCCAAAGTGCGGCAGAGATCAAGGAGTACCTGGCTCGCCGCCGGTGTATGCACGGTTTGCTGGTCTCGCCTACCCACTTCCGGATTTATCGAAACCCTCTCTATCCGGGCACACCAGACTCTGTGCGGGAGGTTGCCGATATTGCGACACCCCACATCACGGGCCCCCTGCCAGCCAACGGGATTCGAGGCCCGGAATTCGAGGATTTTGTTCAGCGTTGGCTGGAGAAGCTTCAGACGGACTACCTCCCCCGAAATATCTCCATCCCTGCCGATGTTCGCGATGTCGTCGAATCGGAGATCGTGCCTTCCTTGTATGAAGGGGAGATTGGGGCTACCGGATCTCGGTGGCCATGGTGGATTGCGTCCTGACGATGCGCCACGTCTTCGTCGAGACTAATTGGATATTTGACTACGCGGCACCCGCCTATCGGAAGGGCCTCGACGCCGTCGAATTGCTGGCGCGAGCCGGCCGGGGGGAACTCATGCTTCATCTTCCTGCCCTCTGCATTACGGAGGCACGCAATTCCATGCCGAGCCGGTATCAACCCGAGGCCGATGCCGAGACCTTACGCGGATTCTTGTCCTGGGCCCGCAACACCGGCAGGCTTACCGCAGATCACACCGAGACAACGCTCCGGGCCGTAGACCAGTTGGATGCATTTGTGTTATCGGAACTGAAGCGATTGCCCGAAACTTTAGACACGCTGAGGTCGCGGCGAAACCTCGAGGTCTTCGCCTTGAACGACGCCATGCTCGAGAGGGCTGTTAATCTTGCGTTCACGGACTTATGGCTCAAGCCCTTCGATCAATCCGTACTAGCCGCTGTCCTGGTGCGGGCGCGGGAGCTGTGGAATGCGGGCGAGCGAGATCTGTGCTTTTGCGAACTGGATCGGGACCTGCAACCGTGGGATCGGCGCAACCAGAGAAGGGCTTCTCTCGCTGATTTGTACGACGAGGCCCGCGTCTGGGTATATGAGGACTTCACTCTCACCAAGCCAGTCCGTCCAGCCGGCTGGCCTGCCAATCCCGTCCAGGAGACTTGATTCCCATGCAAGCAGCATTCTTCGAAGGTAACCAGACCATCCACGTCGGCCCCTGCGTGCCGGTGCCGCCCGGCCCGCGCCAGGTGCAGATTCGCGTCGCGTATTGCGGAATCTGCGGCACCGATCTCCACCTCTTTCACGGCGCCATGGCGCATCGCCTGCATCTCCCCCACGTCATGGGTCACGAGATGTCGGGCGCCATCGCCGCCGTCGGTCCGGAAGTCGCAGGCTGGCAACACGGCGATCGCGTCACCGTCCGTCCGCTCGACCCCTGCGGCACGTGCTCCGCCTGCCGCGCCGGCCACAGCCACATCTGCCAGAACCTCAAGTTCATCGGCATCGATACTCCCGGCGCGCTCCAGGGATTCTGGACGGTGCCGGCCCACACCCTGCATCGCCTGCCGGATTCCCTCTCCCTGCGGCAGGGCGCCATGGTCGAGCCCATCGCGGTGGCCTGCCACGATGTCCGCATGGGAGAGGTCCAAGCCGGCGACTACGCCGTGGTCATCGGAGGCGGCCCCATCGGCATGCTCATCGCGCTGGTGGCCGAGACTCGCGGGGCGCGCGTGGTGCTGGCCGAAGTCAATCCATTCCGCGTCCAACTGGCGCGCGCGCTGGGCATCCAGGCGGTGAGTCCCGCGGATACCGACCTGGTCGCGCTGGTGAACGGCGAGACCGGCGGCGCCGGCGCGGACGTGGTCTTCGAAGTTTCCGGATCGCCGGCCGGCGTGGAGACCATGACCAAACTGCCGCGCACCCGCGGCCGCATCGTGGTAGTAGCGATCTTCGCCGAGCCGCCCAAGGTCGATCTCTTCCGCTTCTTCTGGCGCGAGTTGAAGCTGTCCGGCGCCCGCGTCTACGAGCCCGAGGATTTTGAAGCCGCCATCGCGCTGGCCGCTTCCGGCAGCCTGCCGCTCGATCGCTTGATCACCACCGTGGTGCCGCTCGACGGCCTCGCAGAGGGCTTTCGCCAAATGGAGCGGGGCGGCGAAGTAATGAAGATTCTGGTGTCCTGTGGGGAGTAAATCTTGAGCATTCTGGAACAATTCAAATTGGATGGAAAGACGGCTTTGGTCACCGGCGCCCGCCGCGGCATCGGCAAAGCCATGGCGGTGGCGCTCGCCGAAGCCGGCGCCGATATCGTCGCGACGAGCGAGACCCTCGAACCACATGGCAGTGAAGTCAGCCAGGAAGTGGAGGCGCACGGCAGCCGCTTCTGGGGCTATGCCTGCGACCTCGGCGACCGCCCCGCGGTCTACCGCCTCATCGACACGGTGACTCGCGAGTGCCCGCCCATCGATATCCTGGTCAACAACGCCGGCATGATTCTCCGCAAGCCCGCCGCGGACCATCCCGACGAGTACTGGGACAAAATCATCGAGGTCGATCTGAGCGCCCAGTTCGTGCTGGCGCGCGGATTCGGACGCGGCATGCTCGAGCGCGGGTCGGGCAAGATCGTCTTTACGGCATCCCTGCTCAGCTTTCAGGGCGGCATCACCGTGCCCGGGTACGCCGCGGCCAAAGGCGGCGTGGCGCAATTGACCAAGGCCCTGGCCAACGAATGGGCCGGCCGCAACGTGCAGGTGAACGCCATCGCGCCCGGCTATATCGCCACCGACAATACCACCGCCCTGCGCGCCGATCCCGTGCGCAATCCGGCCATCCTGTCGCGCATTCCCGCCGGACGCTGGGGCGATCCCCGCGATCTCGCCGGCGCCGTGGTATTTCTGGCCTCCCCGGCCTCCGACTACGTGAGCGGAACCGTGCTCACCGTGGATGGCGGCTGGATGGGCCGGTGATCGGAGATGGGGCGGTGATCGCTAATCTTTACGCAGGCTTCCGGCTGGGCACGCTGGCACACCAGTTCGTAGACCGTAGCCAGGTCCTGCACGAACAGTTGCACCTCTTCCGGCTTCGCGTCCGGGGGCGCCAGTGCCTCCACCCACTCTCTTTTGCCGAAGGCCGGCGCCGGCGTTTCTTCGCCCAGTGACTTCAGGTACCGAACCAGGTCGCGGCCCTGCTGGTCGAGAGTCAACGCCAGCCATTCGCGGAATAGCCGGCCGTGCAGCCGCAGCAGCACCCGCGCAGTCTCCGCTTCGTTGTACAGCCGGGCCGCCTCTCCCTCGTGATAGCTTTCGATCCCGCCCTCCCGCAAGGCGGCGGCGAACGCCAGCCCGCCGAAGGCCGTGTCAATCTCATCCACCTGGTCTTCCCAATAGTCGGCGCAGGATTCCGCGGCCTCCGCCACGATCGGCGCCGGCGCGGGCGCGAGCACGGGAAGCGCTGCCAGCGGCGCATCGTTCGACGGGGCATCCTCGTGCTCTTCCAGGAAGCAGCTTTCGAAGGCCCGGTCCAGGATCCCGTCGGTCAGCCGCGGCGGCATCTTCTCGAAGTGCATCAGGTTGAACGCGTGCGTCAGCACATCCCGCGGGTGGCACCGGCGGTAGGGCTTGCCCGGGCGCCGGTAGTGTTTGTCCAAAAACCGGTTGAGCAAATCGCTGGGGCACGGAGACCCGTGGGAAGCGCAGAACCGTTCGAAGATCCGGGTGAACTCGATCTCCGACGGACCGCGCAGCAGCATCTTGTACTGAATGCGCCGCAGAAACGCTTCGTCGCCCAGGATCGTCGGGTTGAGGTTGGTGGAAAACACCAGGAAGGTCTCGAACGGCACCGTCATCTTCCCCCCGGTGATGAAGCTCAGGTAATCCACGCGCCGCTCCATGGGCACGATCCAGCGGTTCAGAACTTCGGCCGGCGTGGCCCGCTGCCTGCCGAAATCGTCCACCAGGTAGGTTCCGTTGTTGGCCTTCAACTGGAAGGGCGCTTCGTAGATCTTCGAGTTCTGGTTATAGCGCAGGTCCAGCATGTCGAGCGATAGCTCGCCCCCGCTGACGATGAACGGCCGCCTGCACTTCACCCATCGCCGGTCGTAACTGCGTTCCACCGCCACCGCCAGCACCGACGGCTGTTCTTCCTCCAGTTTGTGGTGGTAGATCGGGTCGTACAACTGAATGATGTTGCCCTGGCATTCCAGCGCGTACGGCAGAAAGATGGGCATCGCATCGAGGTTGTTGAGCGCCTCGATCAGAAAGGTCTTGCCGTCTCCCGGCTTGCCGTAGAGCAGCAGCGAGCTGGCCGAGCTGACCGCCGGTCCGATCTGCGTCAGAATTCGTTCGGTGATCACCATCCCCCGGAAGGCGCGCGCCAGGCTCTCTTTGGTGAGCCATCCGTCGCGGGGCTTCTGCTGCCGCACCACTGCCGCATACTGGTCCAGCGGCACCGGCGCCGGTCCGGCATACTGGTTGGCCTCCAGGTGTTCCCGCGCCCGCGCGCGTCCCGCTTCCGTCAAGGCCAGCACGGCGCCCACGCTTCCCATTCCCAGCGAGCGCTTCACCTGGACGTCGTGGCGCAGCTTCAGCATCTCCACGATGTCCTGAATTACGCTGAATTTCAACCCGATCGCGCTGGAGAGATCTTGCCCGTATAACTCGCCGCGGAAGTAGAGAATCTTGATGACTAAGTGCTCGACGGTGGTTTCACCGAGTCCGGTCTGTTCCAGAGTCTCAGGCTCGGGAGGCGCTGTTACTTCCGGTTCCTCGAGGTTGGCTGGCATTGCCATAAGTTACAACCTGTCGGTAATTCCAGCAGAAATAAGTCGCCTTTCATAGTCCACTTCGGTTATGGAGGAATACGTCGTTGGTTAGTAAACAACGGCCAGATAGAAAAGCCGCGGGCGCAGCGAGCCACCGCTCCCCAACCCCCAACCCCCAACCCCCGCCTTTAAGCCGGCAGCCGCAGCCG
>Ga0209415_10005688_pt1 | contig 22345 bp, 16 predicted proteins | sample PeaSoiSIISIP2007_FD_187696 | JGI IMG/M metagenome (GOLD analysis project Ga0209415, IMG submission 187696) | Peat soil microbial communities from Weissenstadt, Germany - SII-SIP-2007 (SPAdes) (version 2) | ecosystem: Environmental > Terrestrial > Soil > Wetlands > Peat | place: Germany... | reverse complement strand
CCGTAGAGGACTTGCACCCCGTACTCCTTGCCGGTCTCCCGGCGCATCTACCAGCGGCCCGAAATGATGACTCTTCCATCATTTCGGGCGCCCGGTATCATTTGGGCTTCGCGACCTCGATACGGTTTTCAGCGCGGCACGGGCGGTGACGAATCCGGGATCGGACAGGTGCGGACGGACGGTCGAGATCAGCGACTCGACGAGGCTCGTCGCCGTAACCGACACCACGAGCATGGCCAGCAGCCACACAAGTTCCATGTGCCAGACCGTGGCCCACCCCTGCAGCATGCCGGAAGCACCAATCATGTCGTGCATGTCGGTCTCCTTGTGATGCGCAACCGATCCGACCCAGGTTACGCCGCTCACGCGGGTCGGCCTGAACCGCAGATGGCCCAAATCCGCGCGGAAACAAGCTGAGCGCTGTCGGAGCAATCGGCATCGCTCGCACGGCCCACGGCGAACGGGATTACCAACTATCCTGGTTTTTTCTTAATGAAGTCCTTCCATTGAGGGGACGCGTTGATATGGATCAAGGGGCAGCGTCAATCTGGTCGACGCGCCGGCCCTGGTGGCCCGCAGATGCCCCGCCTGGTGATGATCCAGATCAAAGCCTCAGTCGGTGAGCGCGTTCTATCAAAGGGGTAGGCTACAATGTTGCGTGTGGCCCAGCGTGGAGTCGAGACCGCGGTCAGGAGGCCTTTTTGCCAACTTTCGTCATGCTGACCCGTTTGCCCCCGGCGACTGCCCGCTCATTCCCGCCGTCGAAGACCGTGAGCGCAGGATGGCGGCGCATATTCCGGTCAGGGTCGAGGCGCTCATGTGACGTGGGTCCCGCATAAACGCCGGGCTGCACGACCGTGGCGCGGGCCGGCGCGGGGTGTCGGTCGCGTGCCAGCCGGATGCCACCTGTTCGGCATGCCGGCATGACCGAGTACCGTCTGTTCCTGTGCGGTGACGTGATGCTTGGGCGGGGGATCGACCAGATCCTCCCGCACCCCAGCCAGCCAAGGCTGTACGAGGCACACGCGAAGTCCGCCGAGACCTATGTCCGTCTGGCGGAGACGTTGAACGGTCCGCTGCCGCGCCGCGTGGCGCCGGACTACGTCTGGGGCGACGCGCTGGCGATACTGCAAGCCGCGCAACCCGCGGCACGGATCATCAATCTGGAGACCGCCGTCACCACGCGCAACCGGCCCTGGCCGAAAGGCATCAACTACCGGATGCACCCCGACAACATCGCGTGTTTGACCGCCGCCGGGATCGATTGCTGCGTGCTGGCCAACAACCACGTGCTGGACTGGGGGCGCGACGGCCTGGTTGAGACGCTGGGCGCGCTGCGGCACGCCGGCATCCGCACCGCCGGCGCTGGCCGCGACGCGGCGGAGGCCGCCGCACCCGCGGTGATTCCGCTGCCTGGCGGTGCGCGCGTGCTGGTGTTCGGCTACGCCGCGACCACCAGCGGCGTGCCGCGCGACTGGGCCGCCGAGGCGACCGACCCCGGCGTGACCCTGCTGGCGGATCTGACCGTTGATACGGCCGCACGCCTGGCCGACGCAGCGCAGCGGCAGCGGCGGCCGAGCGACGTGCTGATCGCATCGGTGCACTGGGGCGGCAACTGGGGCCACGCGATTCCCGCCGCTCACCAGGACTTCGCCCATGCCCTGATCGAAGGCGGCTTCGATCTGGTGCATGGGCACTCATCGCATCACGCCAAGGCGATCGAGGTGTATCGGCAGAAGCTGGTGCTGTATGGCTGCGGCGACTTCATCAACGACTATGAAGGCATCGCGGGGTACGAGGATTTCCGCGCCGATCTGTCGGTGGTGTATCTGCCGCGGCTCGACGCGGCGACCGGCCGGCTGCGGTTGCTGGAGATGCTGCCGATGCAAATCCGCCGGTTTCGGCTGAACCGTCCGTCGAGCCAGGATGCCAGGTGGTTGCACCAGGTGCTCGCGCGGGAAAGCGCGAAACTGGGAACGGTGATCACACTGCGAGCGGACGACAGTTTCGCGATCGAAAACGGAGGCATATGACCATGCGCCTGACCAGTGCCGTCTTTACGGCCGATGGTTGGATCCCGGTGAACTTCACCTGCGACGGCGCGGATGCTTCGCCGCCGCTGGCTTGGTCGTCGCCGCCGGATGGGGTCCGCAGCTTCGCCCTGGTCTGCGCCGATCCGGACGCGCCGGGCGGGGTCTGGTATCACTGGGCGATCTACGACCTCCCGCCGAACACACGGGCGCTGCACCAGCACTGGCCGCCGGGCAGCCCGGCGCCGCCGCAAGCGGTGAACGACTTCCAACGTGTCGGCTATGGCGGGCCATGCCCGCCGCGCGGCTCCCGACCGCATCACTACCATTTCCGACTGTATGCGCTGGATGTCGAGCGGCTCGGTCTCGGGCCGCGCGCACCCTGCCGCGACGTCGAAGCCGCCGCCAGAACGCATGCCATCGCCACAGCCGAATTGATCGGCGTCTACGGGCGCGCCCGAGCGTAGTCGGACATGCCGCGAAATGTTGGGCGTGGCTTCCGGTGGCTCCGGCTGACCGGAACACTTGTCCGGGTGCCGTGCGTGGTGGGCGGGCCGGTATCGACGTCGTCCTGGCGGACCGCTGCTTTCCACATCTGTAACAAATCATGGTCGGTTGCCCCGGCAGCGGCCCCGGCGGCGGCCCCGGTAGCGGCCCCGGTAGCGGATTGACGCCGGGGCGGCGGGCGACCAGCGTCCGCGGCGCTCGCATCCGTCCGAGCGCCGCCTTCTGGGAGGAAATGGAATGTCGCCGACTGTCTCGCGCCGCACCGTGCTGTGCGGCACCGGTGGCCTGGCCGCCGCAGCGATCCTGCGCCGCCCGGCCAACGCCGCCGAGTTCGCCTACAAGTTCGCCGCCGTGCTGCCGCCCGAGCACCCGATGATGATTCGCTGCACCGAAGCGGTGGCAAAGCTGAAGGAGCAGAGCGGCGGGCGCCTCGACATCACCATCTATCCGAACAGCGCCTTGGGCGCCGACACCTCGATGCTCGCGCAATGCATCTCCGGCGCGGTGGAGATCTACGCGCTGCAAGGCGATCTGCTGGCGCCGCGCGAACCGGCGGCCGGCATCGTCGGCGTCGGCTTCGCCTTCCCCAGCTACAACGAGGCCTGGCCCGCGATCGACGGCGAGCTGGGCGACTTCGTGCGCGCGCAAGCCGAGAAGTCGAACATGATGTGCCTGAAGCGCGCCTATGACCACGGTTTCCGCCAGATCACCTCACGCAACAAGCCGATCAACTCGCCCGCCGACCTGAAGGGCTTCAAGATCCGCCTGCCGGTCGCGCCGATGCCGATCTCGCTGTTCAAGCACCTGGGCGCCGCGCCGACCGCGATCAATTTCAGCGAGGTGTACAGCGCGCTGCAGACCGGGGTGGTGGACGGCCAGGAGAACCCGCTGGTCATCATCGACGCGACGAAGCTGTACGAGGTGCAGAAATACTGCGCGCTGACCAACCACGAGTGGGCGTGCTACCACGTCGCGTTCAACATGGATGCGTGGAAGCGCCTGCCGCAGAACCTGCGCGACATGACCGAGGCGGTGTTCGATGCGGCCGCCCAGCAGCAGCGGCAGGATTGGGTTGCGACCAACAAGACGCTGATGGCAACGCTGCAAAGCAAGGGCCTGACGTTCACCCAGCCCGACATGGCTCCGTTCCGTGCCGAACTGAGCAAGACCGGCTTCTATCCCGAGGTCAAGGCGAAGATGGGCGATCAGGCCTGGGCGCTGCTGGAGAAATACGTCGGCAAGCTGGCTTGAGCGTTCCGGCCGATATGCAGGATGCGTCCCGGCCGGCGCGGCCCAAGCTGGCGGGGGCGCGTCGCGTGGCCTTCGTGCTCGACCGCGCCATCGCCACGGCGGCCGAGGGGGTCGCCGCGGCGCTGGTGCTGGCCGAGGTGGTCATCCTGTTCTGCGGCGTCGTCGCCCGCTACGGCTTCGATTCGCCGCTGATCTGGTCGGACGAGCTCGCGACCTTCCTGTTCCTGTGGCTGTGCATGCTGGGCGCGGTCGTGGCACTGCAGCGCGGCGCCCACATGCGGCTGACCACGCTGGTGGCCTGGGTGCCGCCGGCGATGGCCGCCTGGTTCGAATCCATCGGGGCGCTGGTCGTCGTCGCCTTCGTGCTGGAGATCCTGCTGCCGGCGAAGCAGTACTTCGACCAGCAGGTCTATACCGAGCTGACCACGCTGGATATCTCCGATGCGTGGCGCGTCGCGGCGATCCTGGTCTGCGGCGTGATGGCCGCGGTCATTGCGGTGCTGCGCCTGCTGGCATCCGCAGGCCCGCGCGCGCTTCTGGCGGGCGGGCTGACCGTGGGCGCGATCGCGCTGGGGCTGTGGCTCGCCGAGCCGGTCCTGGTCGCGATGGGGCGCGGCAGCCTGGTGCTGTTCTTCATCGTCATCGTCGGCGCCTGCGTGGCCGTCGGCGTGCCCATCGCGTTCGCCTTCGGCATCTCCACCGTGTCCTATCTGGCGCTGACCTCGTCCACGCCGATCAGCGTGGTGGTGAACCGCATGGACGACGGGATGTCGAACCTGCTGCTGCTGGCGGTGCCGATGTTCGTGTTTCTCGGCCTGCTGATGGAAATGACCGGCATCGCGCGGGTGATGGTGAATTTCCTCGCCGCCCTGCTCGGCCATGTGCGCGGCGGCCTGTCCTATGTGCTGCTGGGCGCGATGTATCTGGTGTCCGGCATTTCCGGCTCCAAGGCAGCCGACATGGCGGCGGTGGCACCGGTGCTGTTCCCCGAAATGCGCCGCAGGGGGATACATCCGGGCGAGCTCGCCTGCCTGCTCGCATCGTCCTCGGCGATGTCGGAGACAATTCCGCCCAGCCTGGTGCTGATCACCATCGGGTCGGTAACGAATGTTTCGATCACCGCACTGTTCACCGGCGGCCTGCTGCCCGCCGCGGTGGCGGCGCTGGCGCTGGTCGGCGTGGCATGGTGGCGTTCGCGCCACGAGGACACCCACGGGGCGAAGCGGCCGCCCGCGCGCCACGTGGTGCGCAGCTTCGTCATTGCCATCCCGGGCCTGACGCTGCCGTTCGTGATCCGCTTCGCTGTGATCAACGGGGTCGCGACGGCGACCGAGGTGTCCACCGTCGGCGTGATCTACACCGCGCTGCTGGGCATCTTCGTCTATCGCGAGTTCGATGTGCGGCGCATCTATCCGCTGCTGGTCGAGACGGCGTCGCTGACGGGGGCGGTGATGCTGATCATCGGCACGGCAACCGCGATGGCCTGGGCGCTGACGCAGTCGGGTTTCTCGCAATGGCTGGTGCAGGCGATGGCCGCGGTGCCCGGCGGCAAGGGCGGCTTCCTGGCGATCAGCATGGTGGTGTTCATCGTGCTCGGCAGCGTCCTGGAGGGCATTCCCGCCATCGTGCTGTTCGGGCCGCTGCTGTTCCCGGTGGCCCGCGCACTGGGCGTGCATGAGGTCCATTACGCCATCGTGGTGATCCTGGCGATGGGCATCGGCCTGTTCGCGCCACCGTTCGGCGTGGGCTTCTTCAGCGCCTGCGCCATCGGCCGGGTCAACCCGGACGATGCGGTGTGGCGCATCTGGCCATTTCTGGCGGCGCTGGTTGCCGCGCTGGCGGTGGTCGCCGCCGTGCCGTGGCTTTCGGTGGGGTTCCTGTAGCCGGCAAGCCGCCTGCGGACCGGCGCCCGCTGGCATGGTATGCCCGCGCCCATGCCGCCCCCCGCGCTTCTGCTACAGGACATCCACCTCACCTTCGGCACCGCGCCGATCCTGGCCGGCGCCGGGCTGGCGGTGGCCGCTGGCGACCGCGTCTGCCTGGTCGGGCGCAACGGCTCCGGCAAATCCACCCTGCTGCGCATCGCCGCCGGGCTGGTGCAACAGGATTCCGGCCGCCGCTTTGCCCAGCCGGGCGCCACCATCCGCTACCTGCCGCAGGAACCCGACTTTTCCGGGTTTGCCACCACGCTCGCCTATGTCGAAGCCGGGCTGGTCAGCGACGCCGATGCCGACCACCATCGCGCGCGCTACCTGCTGGAACAGCTCGGTCTGACCGGGGGAGAAAACCCCGCCACGCTGTCCGGCGGCGAGGCGCGCCGCGCGGCCCTCGCGCGCACGCTGGCGCCGGCGCCCGACATCCTGCTGCTCGACGAACCGACCAACCATCTGGACCTGCCCGGCATCGAGTGGCTGGAACGCGAGCTTGCCGCCATGCGCGCCGGCATCGTGGTGGTCAGCCACGACCGGCGGCTGCTGGAGCGGCTGTCGCGCACCACGGTCTGGCTGGACCGCGGCATCACCCGCACGCTGGACCAGGGTTTTGCCGGTTTCGAAGTTTGGCGCGACGCGGTGCTGGAGCAGGAGGCGAGCGAGCGGCACAAGCTCGGCCGCAAGATCGCGATGGAGGAGGACTGGCTGCGCTACGGCGTCACGGCGCGGCGCAAACGCAACCAGAAGCGGCTCGCCGACCTGCACGCGCTGCGCAAGCGCCGCAAGGAGCAGCGCGCCGCGGTGGGCAAGGTGCGGCTGGAGGCGGCGCAGGCAGAACTGTCCGGGCGGCTGGTCGTGGCGGCCGAGTCGGTGGAAAAATCGTTCGGCGAGCGCACCATCGTGCGGGATTTTTCCACCCGCATCCTGCGTGGCGACCGGGTCGGCATCGTGGGCGCGAACGGCGCCGGCAAGACGACGCTGCTCAACCTGCTCACCGGGGCGTTGCCGCCGGACGCCGGCGAGGTGCGGCTGGGCAGTAATCTGGCGCGAGTGACGCTGGACCAGGGGCGGGACACGCTGGACCCGGTGCAGACGCTCAGCCAGGCGCTGACCGGTGGGACGGGCGATACCGTAACGGTCGGCGGCCAGACCCGGCACGTGGTCAGCTACATGAAGGACTTCCTGTTCGGCCCCGAGCAGGCCAACACGCCGGTCGGCGTGCTGTCCGGCGGCGAGCGCGGGCGGCTGACGCTGGCGCGCGCATTTGCCCGGCCGTCCAACTTGTTGGTGCTGGACGAGCCGACCAACGATCTGGACCTGGAGACGCTCGATCTGCTGCAGGAACGGTTGGCCGAGTATCCGGGGACCGTGCTGCTGGTCAGCCACGACCGCGATTTCCTGGATCGCGTCGTGACCTCGGTGATTGCCGCCGAAGGGGGTGGGCGGTGGGTCGAGTATGCCGGCGGCTATTCCGACATGCTGGCGCAGCGTGGACCGGGGGTTGCGTCGGCTCCTGTTCCGGCACCGGTGCGGGCGCGACCGGCCGCGGTGGCGAGACCGCAGCCCGCCACGCGGCCACGCCGGATGAGCTTCAAGGACCGGCATGCACTGGAGACGCTGCCGGCCCGCATCGCCGCGTTGCAGGCCGAGACGGCGCGACTGAGCGCCGCGCTCGCCGATCCGGATTTCTACACGCGCGACCCGGCGGGGTTTGCCGCGACGACCAGTGCGCTCGCGACCGCGCGGGACGCACTGGCGGCGGCGGAGGAGCAGTGGCTGATGCTGGAGATGCTGCGCGAGGAGATCGAGGGATGACACGCTGCCCCCCTTGTCGGTTACTCCCCCCTTGGCCTGACGCCGGGCGGCATGATTAGCTAGCGCTGTGGCGACCATTGACAACCCAATTCTGAATACGCCGTTCGGGGCGCCGACGCGCCATTGGGTCCTCGATGACTCCGGCGTTCCGGTCGGCGAGTGGGCGGAAGGCCGCCGGCGCAGCGAATATGTCGTGCCGGTACCGCCACCGCGGCACCAGCACATCGCCCAGGGCGTGCTGGAACTCGATGCCGAGTTCGGCAAACGGAAATCCAACGACTACGTCAACGAATTGCGCGCCAAGGTCGGCGCGTGGCGCAGCCTGTCGGCAGCGCAACAGGAACGCTCGGTCACCTCGGTGACGGCGCAACTCCTGCGCTACTGGCGCAATCCCGAGCGCGAACGGCGGCTGTTCTTTTGCCAGATCGAAGCGGTGGAGACCGCCATCTGGCTGGCCGAAGTCGCACCGCGTGCCGAGCACGAGCGGATACGGGACTGGAATCGCGACGCCAACCCGGAACTGTTCCGCGTTGCGCTCAAGCTTGCCACGGGGGCCGGCAAGACCACCGTCATGGCAATGCTGATCGCCTGGCAGACGCTGAACCACGCGCGCTCCCGCGGGTCCTCGCGGTTCACTGACGCCTTCCTGGTGATCACACCCGGCATCACGATCCGCGACCGGCTGCGGGTGCTGATGCCGTCGGACCCCAATAATTCCTATGCCCTGCACGACCTGGTGCCGCTGGACCAGCGCGACATGCTGCAGCAGGCACGGGTGGTGATCACCAACTACCATGCCTTCCAGCGACGGGAGACGATGGAGGCGCCGAAGCTGACGAAGACGATCCTGGGCGGCCGCGCCGGGCCGGTGCAGACGCTGGAGAGCGAAGGTGCGATGATCCGGCGGGTCTGTGGCGACCTGCTGGCGCGCAAGCAGATCGTCGTGCTGAACGACGAATCGCATCACTGCTACCGCGAGCGGGAGACCGCACGCCAGGCCCGCATCAGCGCCGAGGAGCGGTCCGAAGCAAAGCGCAACAACGAGGCCGCACGGCTGTGGATCTCCGGCATCGAGGCGCTGCAACGGGTGATCAAGCGCTCGGTCGCGGTTTATGACCTGTCCGCCACGCCGTTCTTCCTGCGCGGCTCCGGTTACCCCGAGGGCGAGTTGTTTCCTTGGGTGGTATCGGACTTCTCACTGATCGACGCGATCGAGTGCGGCATCGTCAAGGTGCCGCGCGTGCCGGTGCAGGACCTACCCGGCGGCACCGAGCCGATCTACCGGCACGTATACAAGTATGTGCGGGACAAGCTGCCGAAAGCGGGGCGCAGCAAACAGGCGGAACCGCTCGATCCGGATAAGCTGCCCACGCAACTTGAGGGCGCACTGATCGCGCTGTATGGCCACTACGCCAAGGTGTTCGCCGAATGGCAGACGCGCGGCAGCGGCACGCCGCCGGTGTTCATCGTGGTATGCAACAACACGGCGACGTCCAAGCTGGTGTTCGACCACATCGCCGGCTACGAGCGCCAGGAAGGCGAGACGAAGGTCATCATCCCCGGCCGCCTGAAGCTATTTTCCAACGTGGAAGACAACGGGGCGCCAGAGCAGCGGCACTTCCTGGACCGGCCGAATACCATCCTGATCGACAGCACGGAACTGGAGTCCGGCGAGGCGCTGTCCGATGAGTTCCGTCGCGTTGCCGGCCCAGAGATCGAGGCGTTCAAGCGCGAGTTGCGCCAGCGCGGCCACCACGACCAGGCCGAGTTGATCGCGGATGCCGACCTGCTGCGCGAGGTGATGAACACCGTCGGCCAGCAAGGCCGGTTGGGCGAACAGGTGCGCTGCGTGGTGTCGGTTTCCATGCTGACCGAAGGCTGGGACGCGCGCACGGTCACGCATGTGCTCGGCGTACGCGCCTTCGGCACGCAGTTGTTGTGCGAGCAGGTGGTCGGCCGCGCGCTGCGCCGCGTCTCGTACGACAGCTTCGCCACCGATCCGTTCGACGCCGAACCCCGGTTCACGCCGGAATACGCCGACGTGCTGGGCATTCCGTTCACCTTCATTCCGGCGAACAGTGTGGCGATCTATCAGCCACCTCGACCGCTGACCACGATCCGCGCCGTACTGCCGGAACGCGAGGCGCTGACCATCGAGTTTCCCCGCGTCATCGGCTATCGTACCGTACTGCCACCGGAACGGCTGCACGCGAAGTTCGGCGAGACAAGCCGGCTTTCCATCGACCCAACGATCGCTCCCCCGACCGCACGCAACGAGGCCATCGTCGGTGAGGGAGTGACGCTCTCGCTGGACGAGTTGAAGCACGCGCGCGACTCGTCGGTCGCCTTCTACCTGGCGGGCCACGCGCTGCGGACCTGGTTCCGTGACGCCGAGGGCACGTTGAAGCCCTGGCTGTTTCCGCAGCTTCTCACCATCACGCGAAGCTGGATGACGGAATGCCTGCGCACGCCCGGCACGTTTCCCGGCTATCTGCTGTGGCGAGGTCCGGCCGATCTCGCGGTGGAGCGCATCTATCGCGCCTGCGTGGAGGGTGCGGGTGGCAACGGGGAGCTGCGGCCGATCCTCGACCCGTACAACGAGACCGGCAGCAGCCGGTACGTCCGCTTTCAAACCACCAAAACGAACCTATATGCCACCCGGGCGGACAAGTGCCAGATCGACCGGATCGTGGTGGACTCGGACTGGGAGGCCGCCGGCGCCCAGGCGCTGGAGGAGATGCCGGAAGTCCGCTGCTACGTTCGGAACGAGAAGCTCGGCTTCGAGGTGCCGTATGTGGACGGATCCGAGGAGCATCGCTACCGGCCGGATTTCATCGCGGTGGTGGATGACGGGCACGGTGCGGACGATCCGCTGCACCTTGTGCTGGAAGTGAAAGGGCGGCGCAAGCCGAGTGATGACGCCAAGCACGATACGATGCGGACCTTGTGGGTGCCCGCAGTGAATGCGATGAATCGCTTTGGCCGGTGGCAATTCCTGATGGTGGATGGACCTTACGAAGTGGCAGACAAGATCCGAAGTTCCGTGTTGGCACCTGACCTGGAGGCGCTGAACAGCCAATTCTGGGAACATCTCGACCGTGACGCCGTCATTGCCAAATACAGCACTGGCAAGCTGACCAAGTTCGAGGACCTTGTTCGAGCCTCGCCCCTGACCGCGGAGGAAGCAAGGGGACTGCGCGAGGTGATAGACGCGGATCGGAAGCGCCGGCGCGAACGTCCCCGGAGCTGACGCAGTGCCGCAGGCAGTGATCGACACGACCGTTGCGAGCATTCTGCAAATCGGCAGCCCGCTCCAGCCGTTCTACGCGGATCAGACGCGCGGATTCGACCTGTTCGTCAGCTTCCAGACGGTCGAGGAGATGCTGTTCGGAGCTTACCGGGCTTCGTGGGGCGATCGCCGCATCAGGGCATTGGCAGAATTCCTGCAGAGCTGCGCGGTGATGCCCGGCACGTGGGAGATCGCTGAGACGTCTGCGCGCGTCCGAACCCAGGCGGAAGGCCTTGGCCGCAGGCTGGAGTGCGAGGACGCCTGGATTGTTGCGACCGCAGTATATCTGCAACTCCCTCTGATCACTGACGACAGCGATCAGGTTATCCCTGGCCTGACCGGTTACACCTATGTGTCCCGCCATGCGTGAGGCGGTGTTACAGAACGCAGCGCTTGATGCCGTTTTTCAGCATTACGGTGTTGAAGTTCAGCAGCAGGCCGATCCGGCAAGGGGTGAGACGCAGATAGGTCAGAAGCTGGGATTGGTGCAGCGGCAGGATACGCTCGACCGATTTGATCTCCAGGATGACCTGTTCGGCGACGATGACATCGGCGACATAGGCACAGTCAAGGTTGACGTCATCATAGATGACGGGAAGGGGAGCCTGCCGTTGGAACGGGATGGCTGCCTTGCCCAGCTCGTGGCAGAGGCATGCCTCGTAGATCGATTCCAGCAATCCGGGGCCGAGACGGCTGTGTACGCGCATGGCCGCGGCGATGATGCGGTTGGTGAGGTCCTCGCCGTGGGCGAGACCTGGTCTTTGGGCTTGATCCATCGTTGTGGTCCTGCCGGTTGCGATCTTGGTGTGGCAGAGTCGGCGTTGGGGGTTACTTCTTCGCTAACACGGGGACTGCCGATGATTGGTCGTGCCGGAAGCAAGCAAGGCAGAATAACACGGAGTGCACGGAGCAAGGCACACGGAGTGCACGGAGAAGGATTTTATGCGCTTCGCGCGGTGCTGGCCGATCTTCTTGCGCGAAGCGCCAAAAAAATCTTCTCCGTGCACTCCGTGTGCCTTGCTCCGTGCACTCCGTGTTATTCTGCCTTTCTTCTGCCTTCCACACAGCACTAAGGCCGCTTCCCATGGCCCGCAGACCCCGCACCGCATCCCCTCCACCCGCTGCGAAGATCGAGGACCTGCGGCATCCCGCAGACGTCACCCGGCGCAACATCCCCACGGCCGAGACACAAGCCCTGATGGCGGAGGAGGAAGCTGCGCCGACGCCGATGCTGTATCCGCGCGACCCGGACCTCGATCCGCAGCTTGTCTGGCGCGGCAAGGATGCGCTGGATGCGGTGCCGCTGCGTGTGCCGACGGTGCCGATCTACATCCAGGAGAAGGTGCTGCCGGCGGCGCTGATCCGCGACCTGAAGCGCGTGTCGAAAGGCTGCGAAGCGCAGGCCGATCTGTTCGGCGGGTTCGACCGGATCGCGGACCCGGAGATGCGCATGGAGTTCTACCAGCACGCGGAGAACTGGTCGAACCGCATGATCCTGGGGGATTCGCTGCTGGTGATGAACTCGCTGGCGGAGAAGGAGGGGCTGCGTGGGCAGGTGCAGTGCATCTACTTCGATCCGCCCTACGGGATTCGCTTCGCCAGCAACTGGCAGCCGAGCACGCGGACCCGCGAGGTGAAGGAGGGACGGGTCGAGGGCGTGAGCCTGGAGCCCGAGGTGGTGGCGGCGTTCCGCGACACCTGGAAGGACGGGATTCACTCGTATCTGGCGTATCTGCGCGATCGGCTGGTGGTGGCGCGGGAGCTGCTGACGGAGAGTGGCAGCGTGTTCGTGCAGATCGGGGATGAGAATGTGCATCTTGCGAGATCATTGCTTGATGAGGCTTTTGGAGCCTCAAATTTTGTAACACAAATCGTGGTTCAAAAGGCGGGATCCTCGTCAGGGAGATATCTCCCTGGTACTTGCGATTATGTGGTTTGGTATGCCAAAGACTATGACCGGCTCAAGTTTCGCCAGCTATATGAGCATCGGAACATATCCGAATCAGAACCAGATCGATTCACCGGCGTCCTTTTGGCGGATGGCGTGCGCGCGACGCTTGCGGATGTTGGGCGACTGCCGCTTGGCGCAAGATTGTATGCGCCCGACCCAATGCAGTCCGCATCAATGGGGCGGGAGAAAGGCGAGGGCGCCGCAAGTTGGTTCCCAGTCGAACTCCATGGGAAAACATATCGGCCGACTGATTCTTCCCGTTGGAAAACGAACGAGAGCGGTATGCGTCGACTGGCTGCGGCTGATCGCTTAATACCGCAACGGACGTCTATTCGCTTCCAGCGTTTCCCAGACGATTTTCCAGTCATGCTAATGTCCAACACTTGGCTGGATACGGCAGGTGCTCCAGATAAAGTCTACGTCGTGCAGACAACTTCAAAGATCATACAGCGCTGCATTCTCATGTGCAGCGATCCAGGAGATCTGGTCTTCGATCCTACCTGCGGATCAGGCACAACTGCAGTCGTTGCTGAAGAGCTTGGCCGTCGCTGGATAACTGCGGACACATCGCGAGTAGCCCTCGCACTCGCTCGAACTCGAATGACGGCGGCTCGCCATCCGGCGTACCTCCTGCGCGACAGCGAGGAAGGCGCGCTCAAGCAGGCCGAGCTGACTGGCCACTCGCCCGCCGAGGGCCCGTTCACCCACGACATCCGCCAGGGCTTCGTCCTTGAACGCGTGCCGCACGTCACCCTCAGGTCGATCGCCAGCAACGCGGAGATCGACATCATCCATGCCAAGTGGCAACCCTCGCTGGATGACGCTCGCACCGCCCTAAATGCCGCACTTAAAAAGTCCTGGCAGGAATGGGAAATCCCGCGTGAGCCGGGCGATCCATGGCCCAATGCAGCAGCCCAAACCTGGGCAGATATTCGAACCGCGAGCAGAGAGAAGTTGGACGTGCGGAAGCTTCTGGATCAATTGAACCGGGAGCTCCGTCGAAGCTATACGCTTTCGACGCTCCCGGAATCTCCTCGTGATCCTTGGTCGCCGAATATCACGGAGATCCATACAAAATTCTGGCAAGCCCGCCGCGAGTGCCAGAAAGAAATTGACGCCTCCATCGCCCGCCACGCCGACACCGAGTACCTGCACGACCGCCCCTACACCAAGCGCAACACGGTCCGCGTTACCGGCCCATTCACGGTGGAATCCCTCTCGCCCCACCGCGTCCTCCCCGCCGGCGAGGACGACGCCACCCTGCTCCACGCCATCGAGGAGGAAACCGGCGAACCCACCCCGCCCCGCCACAAGCTGCGCATCCCGGACTCGCAGACCGATTTCGCCACCGTCGTCCTGGAAAACCTGCGCGCGGCCGGCGTGCAGAACACCCGCAAGAACGAACGCCTCACCTTCGCCACGCTGAAACCCTGGCCCGGCGGCGCCATCATCTCCGCCGAGGGCGACTACGAAGAAAACGGCCAGCGCAAGCGCGCCGCCATCGTCATCGGCCCGGAATACGGCACCGTCGGCGCCGACCTGGTGCGCGAGGCGGCCCGAGAAGCGCGCGACCTGTTCGACACCCTGGTGATCTGCGGCTTCGCCTTCGATCCGCATGTCGGCGAGGGCACGATGGCGCTTGGCCGCCTGACGGTGCTGAAGGCGCGCATGAACCAGGAGCTGCACGCCGCCACGGTCTACAAGGCCGGCGGCGGCAACCTGTTCGTGGTGTTCGGCGAGCCGGACATCAAGCTGCACGCCGACCCGGATGGTACCTACCGCGCGGAAATCCGCGGCGTCGACATCTTCGATCCCACCAGCGGGGAGGTCCGCTCATCCGGCGACGTGAAGCAGGACATCGCCTGCTGGTTCATCGACACCGACTACGACGGCGACAGCTTCTTCGTCCGCCACGCGTACTTCCTCGGCGGGAAGGACCCGTTCGAGCGGTTGAAGACGGCGTTGCGCGCCGAGATCGACGAGGACGCCTGGGCGACGCTCTACCGCACCGAAAGCCGCCCGTTCCCCCGCCCGAAGTCGGGACGAATCGCGGTGAAGGTGATCAACCACCATGGTGACGAGGCGATGAAGGTGTTCCGGGTGGGATGAACTGAACGCGGGACGGCTTCTTGCCGCCTCGGGGAACCCCAAAGGTTCATGACCGCCCGCCTGGCATGGCCATCGCCCCCTTGCCCTCACCCCGCCAGTTCGGCGCGTAGCCCATCACGCAGGCGCCCCATCGCGCGTTCCATCCGCTCGGCCGACTGGGCGAAGCAGATCCGCAGATGGCCCTCGCCGGCGTCACCGAACGCGATGCCCGGCGCCACCCCGACGCCGTGGCGGGTGACCAGCTTCTTGGCCAACTCCAGGCTGTCGGTCAGGCCGTCGACGCCGACGAACGCGTAGAACGCCCCGACCGGCGCGGCGTAGCGCACGCCGTTCAGTCCGGCCAGCGCCGCGCTCGCCAGTTCTCGCCCGCGCGCGCAATGGGTGCGGAAGCCGGCCACCGTTGCGGTGTCGGCGATCGCCGCCAGGCCGGCCTGCTGCACGAACGGCGCCACGCAGGAATGCGTCGCCTCGACGATCTCGGTGACCGCGTCGCGCGTGCCCTCCGGCACCACCAGCCAGCCCAGCCGCCAGCCGGTCATCACCCAGGTCTTGGAGAAGCTGTTCGCCACCATCACCCGGTCGCCGGGCACGGCCACGTCCAGCACCGACGGCGCGGCGTCGCTGCCGTCATACACCAGGCGCGAATACACCTCGTCGGAGATCAGCCACACGCCGTGCTTGCGGCACAGCGCCAGGATGGTCGCCAGCTCGTCGTGCGTCGCGGTCCAGCCGGTCGGGTTGTTCGGCGAATTCAGGATGAAGGCGCGCGCGCCCGCCAGCAGCGTGTCCAACCGGTCGAAATCCAGGCTGAACCGGCCGTCCGGCAGCGCGGTCAGGCCAAGCTCCACCACCTCGGCCTGGCGCAACCGCGCGGCGTTGCCGACATTCGGCCAGGCGGGGCTGTGCAGCACCACGCGCTCGCCGGCCCGCACGATCGCCGCCAGCGCCACCGTCACCGCGGCCATCCCGGAGGCGGTGATCTGCACCCGCTCCTCGGCCACCGGCCTGGCGTGCAGCGCGGTCAGGTAGTCCGCCAGCGCGGCGCGCAGGGGCGGCAGGCCGCGCACGTCGATGTACTTCGTCTCGCCGGCATCGAGTGCCGCGATCGCTGCCGCATGCGCCACGGGCGGGCTGGGCTGGTCGGATTCGCCGAAGCAGAGGAAGTCGACATCCGGCGTGGCGAAGGCCAGCTTGGCGATCTCGAAGATGCGGGAGCCAGGGATGCGAACGAGGTCCATGCCCACTATCTAGGCCACCCCACCGGCGCTTCCCAGTCCGGCCGCCGATCATCCGGCTGCGAATCATCCGGCCGCGAATCATGTCGCTTTCGCACAAGGGTCACGGACCTGCCATTGTTCCGCCACCTGTCGCGCGCTATCCGGTGCGCCATGCGTGACACGCCGCTTCGTCTGCGTCGCCTGGCCGCCGGCCCGATGCTGCTGCGTCCGGACGCCGCAATCATCAGTGCCGGCACGGAGCTGTGGCCGTTCGGCGCCGCCGACCGCCATGATCACATGATCCGCCGCATCCGCGCCATCCGCCGCGGGCTGATGATCCTGCTGTGGACCCTGCCGTCGCTGCTCATCCAGGCCGTCCTGCTGCTGCTGCCGGGGCGCGGCAAGCTGGTGTTCGCGCGGATCTACTGGGCGACCTTCGCCCGCCTGCTCGGGCTGGCGGTGCGGGTCGTCGGCCAGCCCGCCACCGGCGGCAGCCGGCCGGTGGTGTTCGTCTCCAACCACTCGTCCTGGCTCGACGTGCCGGTGCTCGGCGGCCAACTGGACGGCTGCTTCGTCGCCAAGTCCGAGGTCAGCCGTTGGCCCCTGGTCGGCACCATCGCCCGCATGGGGCGGACCGTGTTCGTCAGCCGAAACCGCGGCGCCACGCTCAGCGAGCGCGATTCGATGCGCGGCCGGCTCGCCGCCGGCGACAGCCTGATCCTGTTTCCGGAGGGCACGACCTCCGATGGGTCGCGGGTGATGCCGTTCCGCTCGACCTTCTTCGCCATCGCCCAGGGCGAGCACCCGCCGCTGATCCAGCCGGTCTCGGTGGTGTATGACCGGCTGGGTGGGCTGCCGACCGGACGCGCCTGCCGGCCGCTGTTCGCCTGGTATGGCGACATGGACATCGCCTCGCATTTCTGGCGGCTGGCCCAGCAGCGCGGATTGCGGGTCACCGTGCTGCTGCACGCCCCACTCGACCCGGCGCTGTTTCCCGACCGCAAGGCGCTCTCCCGCGCCGTCTGGAGCACGGTCGCCGACGGGGCAGCAACGCTGCGGCAGAACCGGCCGGCGCACCCGCTCTCGGTGCCGGTCGCGGCGCCCCTGGCCGCGAGCCAGGCCACCCCCGCCTTTGCCTGACCGCCCCCGCCTTTGCCTGACCATGACGGACCGAGCGTAAACCGGTTGACATGATACCGGTGGGTCCTGCCAGAGTGCGGCATGCCAATGGAGGTTGCCACGCGCTGTCACGCTTGACCCGACCTTGTATGCCGATGATTCCTCCCGCTCCCCGCGCCAGGCTGTCCCGGCGCGGTTGGGCGGAGCGTCGTCGATGAGCGGATCGGAGCGGGTGGCCACCAAGCGTCTGCACGTCATCACCTGGGGCTGCCAGATGAACGTGTATGACAGCCGGCGGATGGCCGATGTGCTGGCGCCGCTGGGCTATGTGCCGGTGGCGGCGCCGGACGATGCCGACATGGTGATCCTGAACACCTGCCATATCCGCGACCGGGCGGCGGAGAAGGTGTTTTCCGAGCTCGGCCGGCTGCGGCGGATCAAGCAGGCGCGTGCGGCGGCCGGCGGGCGGATGATCCTGGCGGTGGCCGGCTGCGTGGCGCAGGCGGAGGGGGCGGAGATCCTGGCGCGCGCGCCGTTCGTCGACATCGTGCTGGGGCCGCAGACCTATCACCGGCTGCCGGAGATGGTGGCGCGGGCCGTCGCCCAGGGGAACCAGGCTGGCGGGGACAAGGCCGGCGCGGTGCCGGCGGCGATGCCAGGGACGGTCCGAGAGACGGTGCAAGAGACGTTCCCAGGGGCGGTCCCAGGGGCGATCATCGAAACGGATTTTCCGGCGGGCCAAAAATTCGACTTCCTGCCGGAGGCATCGGCGCCGCAAGGCCTGAGTGCGTTCCTCACCATCCAGGAGGGCTGCGACAAGTTCTGCAGCTTCTGCGTGGTGCCCTACACGCGCGGGGCGGAGATGAGCCGTCCGGCCGAGGCGGTGCTGGCCGAGGCGCGCAAACTGGTGGCGCAGGGGGCGCGCGAGATCGTGCTGCTGGGCCAGAACGTCAATGCCTGGCACGGCGCCGGGGCCTGGCACGGCGAGGCGCCGGACGGCGGCACCTGGGGCCTGGGGCGGCTGCTGCGCGCGATGGCGGAGATCCCGGGGGTGCTGCGGCTGCGCTACACGACCTCGCACCCGGGCGACATGGATGACGCGCTGATCGTGGCGCATCGCGACCTGCCGATGCTGATGCCGTTCCTGCACCTGCCGGTGCAGTCGGGGTCGGATCGCGTCCTGGCGGCGATGCACCGCCGGCACAGCGCCGCCGACTATCTGCGGCTGGTCGAACGGCTGCGCGCGGCGCGGCCCGGCCTGGCGCTGTCCTCGGACTTCATCGTCGGTCATCCCGGCGAGACCGCGGCGGATTTCGCCGAGACGCTGGCGCTGGTGCGCGCGGTCGGATTCGCGCAGGCGTTCAGCTTCAAGTATTCGCCCCGGCCCGGCACGCCGGCGGCCGGCGCGCCCGACCAGGTGCCAGACGCGGAGAAGGACCAGCGCCTGTACGAGCTCCAGGCGCTGCTGCGCGCGCAGCAGGGGCGCTTCAACGCCGGCTGCGTCGGCCTGACCCTGCCGGTGCTGTTCACCGGGCCCGGGCGACACCGCGGCCAGGTCGTCGGACGCTCGCCGTTCCTCCAGCCGGTGCACATGACCGGCCCCGCAAGCCTGATCGGGGGCGAGACCCCGGTGCATATCGTCGCCGCCCACACCAATTCTCTGGCTGCAACTTCCCTGGCCGCACCTTCCCTGGCGGCAACTTCCCCGGCCACAGCTTCCCTGGCCGCAACCCCGATCGAGGAGAGAGCCTGCGCTTGAGCCAGTTCACCGTCCCCGCGTCCCAGGCCGGCGGCAAGGCCGTCACCCTGCAATTCTCCGACAACACGCTGCTGCCCCTGCTGCTCGGCGATCACGACCGGCACATGGTGCGGATCGAGCAGGCGCTCGGGGTCCGCATGTCGTGTCGCGGCAATCGGGTGGCGATCGCCGGCGAGCCGGGCCGGGTCGACGCGGCGCAGGCCGCGCTGGAAGGGCTGTGGCGCCGGCTGGAGCGCGGCGAGAGCGTCGGGCGCAGCGACGTGGAGGCGGCGATCCGGCTCACTGACATGGAGACCGATCCCCGCCTGCCGTTGTCGGATGTGCCGGCGATCCAGACCCGCCGCGGCGCGGTCGGCCCGCGCAGTGGCGGCCAGGCGGTGTATATGGACGCGCTGGCGCGGCACGAGATGGTGTTCGGCATCGGTCCCGCCGGCACCGGCAAAACCTATCTCGCGGTGGCCCAGGCGGTGGCGATGCTGCAAGGCGGAAAAGTCGATCGCATCGTGCTCTGCCGCCCGGCGGTGGAGGCCGGCGAGCGGCTCGGCTTCCTGCCGGGCGACATGAAGGAGAAGGTCGATCCGTACCTGCGCCCGCTGTACGACGCGTTGCACGACATGATGCCGGCCGACCAGGTGCTGCGCCGGCTGACCAACGGCGAGATCGAGGTGGCGCCGCTGGCGTTCATGCGCGGGCGCACGCTGGCGCACGCCTATGTCATCCTGGACGAGGCGCAGAACACCTCCGCGGTGCAGATGAAGATGGTGCTGACCCGGATGGGCGAGGGCACGCGGATGGTGATCACCGGCGACCTGACGCAGATCGACCTGCCTTCCGGCGTGCGCTCCGGCCTGCGCGACGCGCTGGAGACGCTGGAGGGGGTGCCGGGCATCGGCGTGGTGCGGCTGGACAAGCGCGACGTGGTGCGCCACCCGCTGGTGGCACGCATCGTCGATGCCTATGAGCAGCGCGAGGCCGCCGCCGGGGAGCAGCGGCGCGAGGCGCGGCGGGCCCGCAACGCGGAGCCGCAAGCGGGCAAATAGGCGATGGACCCTTCCCCTAGTCCCAGCCCCGCATTGGCGGGGATCCGAGCTAGCCCGACGGTCATCGTTGCCGAGCCGGCCTGGCGCCGCGCCATCCCGGGCGCCGCCGTCCTGGCCGCGCGCGCGGCGCGTGCCGCCCGCGCCGCGCAGGTCGCCGGGGAAGCCGCCGGGGAAACCCCAGGGGACACAGTCGTGGTGCTGACCACCGACCGCGCGGTACGCCGGCTGAATGCGCGCGATCGCGGCCGCGACATGCCGACCAACGTGCTGACCTATCCGCCGTCCGGCCCGGGGCTGCCGGGCGAGATTCTCCTCGCGCTGGGGCAGATACGGCGCGAGGCGGCGGCGGCATCGCGCCGCCCCGCGCACCACTTGGCGCATCTGGTGGTGCACGGCGCGCTGCACCTGGCCGGCCATAATCACCACCACGCCGGCGAAGCCCGCCGCATGGAACTGGCGGAGGCGCGCATCCTGCACCGCCTGGGCGTGCCCAACCCATGGAAGCGCGCATGAGCGGCCGCGCGCCCCTGCTGGCGAAGGTGCGGACGCTGTTCCGCCGCCGCGCGGCGGAACCCAGCCTGCGCGAGTCGATCGCCGAGCTGGTGCAGGAGGCCGCCGAGGCCCCACAGACCCCGGGTACGCCGCCCGAGCTGGACCGGCACGAGCGGGTGCTGATCAACAATATCCTGCGCCTGCGCGAGACGTTTGCCGACGACGTGATGATCCCGCGCGCCGACATCATCGCCATCCGCGCCGACGTCACCCTGACGCAGGCGATCGAGCAGTTTCGCATCGAGGGCCACTCGCGCCTGCCGGTCTATCGCGAGCAGCTCGACGACATCATCGGCATGATCCATGTGAAGGACGTGTTCACCTATGTCGGCCGGCCGGAGGCGTTCTCGATCGAGGCGATCCTGCGCCGCCCGCTGATGGTGGCGCCGCAGGTCCCCGTGCTCGACCTGCTGGCGCAGATGCGCCAGGCGCACATGCACCTGGCGCTGGTGGTGGACGAGTATGGCGGCATCGACGGGCTGGTGACGATCGAGGACCTGATCGAGACCATCACCGGCGACATCTCCGACGAGCACGACGAGGCCGATCGGCCGCTGGTGACCGAACGCCCCGATGGGGCGCTGGACGTGGATGCGCGCATGGCGGTGGAGGATTTCGAGGCGAAGGTCGGCCCGGTGCTGAGCGAGGACGAGCGCGACGCCGACATCGACACGGTCGGCGGGCTGGTGTTCACGCTGGCCGGCCACGTGCCCGCCAAGGGCGAGGTCGTCAGCCACCCGGGGGGCATCGAGTTCCGCGTGCTGGAGGCCGACGCACGGCGCATCCGGCGACTGCGGGTGCGCCGCATCGCGCAGGATGCCGCCGCGTGATCGAGGCTGGCTGATCGACGCATAGGCGACGCTCCGGACAGGCCGCGGGGATCGATCCGTTCCGCGTGCTTCAGTCCTGATACCGGCCAGGGGGAGCGGGTCTGGCTCCGCCCGACGTGCCCTTTTCGGTCATTTGGCTAACCTATGGTGATGGTGCAGACCGCGGTGCGGGTGCCGGCGACCGGCGCGTGCGGACGGAGGCGGTCGCGCTGTGGAACGCGCTGGTGGCGCGGTATGGCCGGAAGCGGAACGGCCGGTTTGGAGTGCCCAACGGCGACAAGCAGACGTTCGGTCTTGAAAACCGTCGACGGTGCGCGGCGACCCGCGGCGGTCGTTCCCGGAACTGGGGCGGGGACGCGACGGCGCAGGTGCCGCCCGCGTCGTCTCACGAATGATACAGGACGTTATCACATATAGAAAGGGCAAGACCAAAAAGGGGATAAGCAACCCAACGGAAAGCCGCCCCGTTTTACCGGGACGGCTTGCCTTGGATTATCTATGACCGATGGTCGGTGGCTTTCTCGAGGTCTGCTTTAGACCCCGTGATCCTTTGCGAAGCTCATCCTGCGAAGTGCAGCTCCTCTCCGGATCGTTCAGAGAAAAAAGGCCACTGATCTGGAACTCCCAGCCAGTTGGCGTTGCGTCGTACTTCACTGTCACAGTCGTCGTTACTACAAGCGCTAACGCTGCAATGGCCATCAGGATAGTGCCAATCCACGGCCAATCGACCTTGGGTTGGCGCCGCACTCTAGCCCGAACCGCCGGCTTGCGCCGGGGTTCGTTTGCCATGTGTTAGTCGCTTTCTCTCCAAGCGATGCAAGTCATGAAGTAGCCTCCATGCCCCGGCCCGCGCCGGGGTGGAATGAGGAGCTAGAGCGGTTCCCGATCAGATGCACACATACCCATCGTGGGCAAAATAGTTCCGGCACTCTCGTGGCAGGAAGT
>Ga0209415_10005687_pt1 | contig 22349 bp, 24 predicted proteins | sample PeaSoiSIISIP2007_FD_187696 | JGI IMG/M metagenome (GOLD analysis project Ga0209415, IMG submission 187696) | Peat soil microbial communities from Weissenstadt, Germany - SII-SIP-2007 (SPAdes) (version 2) | ecosystem: Environmental > Terrestrial > Soil > Wetlands > Peat | place: Germany... | reverse complement strand
TGGCCCGCCCGGCAGGACTCGAACCTGCAACCGTCCGCTTAGAAGGCGGATGCTCTATCCGGTTGAGCTACGGGCGGCGATTTCGGCGCGTCAGTGGGTCCAGGGTTCTCTGCGGCCGAAGGCGAAGTTGTCGGCGTAGGCCTTGATGGTCCGGCCGTGCTGTCTCGGCGCCAGCACCTCGAAGGCGATGCCGTGGCGCTGGGCGTAGGCGACCGCCTCCTCGCGGGTGTCGAAGGCCAGCCGCACCTGGCCGTTCATGTCGGTGGTGACGGTCCAGCCCATCAGCGGGTCGGACACCCGCGCGCTGGCCGGCTCGAACTCCAGCACCCACTCGCGGGTGTTGGCCTTGCCCGACTGCATGGCGGTCTTGGCCGGGATGAAGATGCGCGCCAGCATGCGTGTCGTTTGCTCCAAGGTCCCGATGGTCGGGGCGAGAGGATTCGAACCTCCGACCCTCTGCTCCCAAAGCAGATGCGCTACCAGGCTGCGCTACGCCCCGTCATCGACGCGGCCCCCTTTGCCATGAGCCGCCTTGCGCCGCAATGAACGGCGCCGGGCGGCGCGACCCAACGACTCAGCGGTCGCGGCGGCGCATCAGCTTGAAGACGCCGGTGGCTCTGGCGAGGTTGCGGCCGCCGACGTGGGCGCGGCCTTCGACGAAGGCGAGGTCGCTGGTGGCGCGGGTGAGGCTCGCCTCCCCCATCACCCACTCGCCGGCTCGGCCCATGTCGAGGAAGTCGATCGACAGGTGCACGGTGATCGCCACGCGGCCCGCCCCGCGCCCGGCCGCGCTGGCCAGTACGCCGTCGAGGAAGGCCGCCAGCATGCCGCCGTGGATCAGGCCGATCGAGTTGCAGTGCCGCTTCAGCGCGAAGAACGCCTGGGTCCCGTCCTCATGATGGAAGTAGGGGCCGTTGTGGTTGCTGAAGGCGCCACGCTCGGTGGCGCGGTGAAAGCCCGCCGGCGGCTGCGGCGTCAGGTCGGGTTCGTCTGCCATCAGCGCCTCACCAGTTTGATCTCGAACAGCTTGGGCCAGCGCTTGCCAGTGACGAACAGCCGGTCGTGTTCGGCGTCATAGGCGATGCCGTTGGGGATGGCGTCAGGGTCGCCGCCGAGCTCGGCCGGGTTCATCAGGCCGGTGACGTCGATCCACCCCGTCACCTTGCCGCTGGCCGGATCGATGCGGGCGATGAAGTTGGTCAGCCAGATGTTGGCCAGGATCTCGCCCTTTACCCACTCCAGCTCGTTGAGGTTCTTCACCGGCTGGCCGTCGGCGGTGACGGTGAGCCGGCGGACCTCCTTCAGCGTCACCGGATCGAGGAACCGCAGCTGCGGGGTGCCGTCGCTCATGATCAGCTGGCGTCCGTTCTGGGTCAGCGCCCAGCCCTCACCCGTATAAGAGAACCGCCGCAGCTCCTTGAACGTCGCCAGGTCGTCGACAAAGCCGACGTGGCTCTGCCAGGTCAGCTGGATCAGATGGTCCTTCCAGGCGACGATGCCCTCGCCGAAGAACTGCCGGCCAAGATCGTGGCTCTGCAAAACCCGGCCGGTGGCCAGGTCGACCTTGCGCACCGACGACTGCCCGTTGAGCCCGGTGCTCTCGTAGAGATAGCCGCCCTGGTAGAACAGGCCCTCGGTGAAGGCGTTGCGGTCGTGTGGATAGGTGTGCACGACGCTGACGCCCCACACCGGGACGGCCGCGAGCGCCGCCGACGCATACGCGACAACGGCCAGCGCCGCGAGGAGCCGCAACAAAGGCTGCTTCATCGGCAACGCCGCTCCGCCAACCACGCCGACCAAGCGGCACGCCCGGCCCTATAGCCGATCGACCTCGATCTCGGCCACCACCAGGCCCTTGGGCCCCTCGGCGAAGCGCACCATCACATCGGCGCCGGGCTGCAGGTCTTCCAGCCCGCTGCGGCGCAGGGTCTCGATGTGGACGAAGATGTCGCCGGGCTCGCCGTCGCGCACCACGAAGCCGTAGCCCTTGGTGCGGTTGAACCACTTGACCTTGGCCCGTTCGAGCGGGCCGCGCGGCGCCGGCGGCCGGCGCGGCGCGCGCACGCTCTCGAACCGGCCGCCGCCGCCGCCGCCAGCATCGCGCCGCGGGCCCTCATGGCCGCCGCGGTCGCGCCGAAAGCCGCCGGCGCCCCCGCCGTGGCTGTCGCCGTCGAACGGACGCCTCGGACGCTCCATCATCGGCGACGCCGAGGTCTCATCCAGGTCGACGATGTCGGAGACCTGCCAGCCCTTGGGCCGCTTGACCACGTCGCAGACGATGACCGAGCCTTCCAGCGCGTTCTCACGTCCCATGTTACGTAGGGAGGTGACGTGCAGCAGCACGTCCCTCGATCCCGTCTGGCTGGGATCGTCTGGCACGACGAATCCGTAGCCTTTGCCGGCGTCAAACCATTTTACGCGACCACTGATGCGAACTGGGTCGTCGTACGGCTGCGCCTCCCCAAAAATTGTCTCAGACATCCGCCCCTCAACTGCGTCCCGCGCAGAAGATCAGACCACGCGAGGAGGCCACTATAACATTGTTCTCGCGAGAAGAGAGCCGTCAATATTTGCGGCCGAAACATGGCGCTCTCGCGGATTCTGGACGCGCGAGCGGTCAAGCGACGCACGCTCAGGTGAAGATCGAGCTGTCGGGCGGAGCTCCAAGTCGTACGGCGAGTGCGGGCCAGGTGTTGCGACCGGCGCAGCCTCTGGTGACTTGGCTCACTGTGGAAAGCCGACCGCCAGCAAGCTCGGCGGCGGCTCGGCGCGAGACGATGGCGATGAGGTCTTGCGCTGGTAGGCCCTAGGGGAGTCGAACCCCTCTTCCCAGATTGAAAATCTGATGTCCTAACCGATAGACGAAGGGCCCGGCGGGGAAGAGCGGCGGATATAACGGCGCCGGCGGGGCCGCGCAAGCGGCCGCTCAGCGGGTAGTATGCGCCCGATGGACGCCCTGACCGCCTTCGGCCTGTTCGCCGTCTCCGCGATGCTGATCTGCTACGCGATGGAGGCCCGCTCGCCCTGGTGGACCTTGGCCTTCGCGGGCTCGTGCGCGCTTGGCAGCGCCTACGGGTTCGCGCAGGGCGCCTGGCCGTTCGGCCTGGTCGAGGCGGTCTGGGCCGCGGTGGCCCTGCGAAAATGGTGGGCGCTCAGGCGTTCGGCCTGAGGGCCGCGCCCGGGCCCGATCAGCTCATGCGCGGATCGGCGAGGTCCTCGATCTCGAGCTCGACCGTGTTGCGGCCGTTCCAGTCGTCCGCCTTCAGCTTGCCGACCGCGTGCAGCGAGCCGCCGCCGGCCAGCAGGCGCTGGCCGATCGGCGTGTCAGCGCTGCGCCAGGCGATGGCGCGGATGCTGGCGCCGCCGGCGCCGACCAGGGTGCAGCGCAGATGACCGCCGCGCATCGGCGTCACCCGCTCGACCCGCACATCGGCGACGGCGAACACCGGCTCGGGATTGCCCGGGCCGAACGGCGCCATGGCCTGGAACGCATCGAGCAGCGGCCGAGCGGCGGCGCCTGGCGTCACCAGGGCGTCGATCTCCAGCGCGTCGTCCGCCTCCGCCTCGGCCATCTCGCCGGCGAGCCGCTCGCACAGGAAGGCGCGGAACTCAGGGATCGCGCTGGGCCGCAGCGTGACGCCGGCGGCCATCGCGTGCCCGCCGCCGGCCAGCAACAGCCCTTCGTCGAACGCCGCCTGCACCGCACGGCCGAGGTTGACGCCGGGCTGCGAGCGGCCGGAGCCCTTGCCGATGTCGCTGGCGCGGTCGAGGCCGACCACCACGACCGGCCGTCGATAGCGCTCGCGCAGCCGGCTGGCGACGATGCCGATCACCCCAGGGTGCCAGCCCTCCTCGGCGACGACGATGGCCGGCGCGGCCGGGTCGAAGTTGGCGCCGGCCTCGATGTTGGCGATGGCGGCTTCGAGGATCTGGGTCTCGACCGTCTTGCGCTCGGCGTTGAGCGCGTCGAGCTCCTGCGCCAGCGACAGCGCCTCGGCCGGATCGTCGGTCGACAGCAGCCGCGCGCCGAGGTCCGCCCGGCCGATGCGGCCGCCGGCGTTGATGCGCGGGCCGAGCACGAAGCCGGCATGGAACACGCTGGCCGGACCCTTGGCGCCGGCGACGTCCAGCAGCGCCTTCAGCCCGGGATTGGCCCAGTTCGACATCACCTTCAGCCCCTGAGCGGCGAGAGCGCGGTTGAATCCGACCAGCTGAGTCACGTCGCAGATGGCGCCCAGCGCGGCGAGATCGAGCCATTGGCGCAGGTCCGGCTCCGGCCGCTCGGCGAACCAGCCGCGCCGGCGCGCCTCCCGGCTCAGCGCCGCCAGCAGCACGAAGGTGACGCCCGCCGCGGCCAGTACGCCCTGGTCGGAACCGCATCCCTTCTGGTTGGGATTGACCAGCGCGCGCGCCGCCGGTGGGACTTCGCGCATCATGTGGTGATCGATCACCACCACCTCGAGGCCGACTTCGCCGGCCGCAATCAGCGCATCGTAGGCCGCCGCGCCACAGTCGACCGTGATCACCAGCTCGTAGCCGGCTTCGCGCAGATGGCGGAAGGCTGCGGGACTGGGGCCGTAGCCCTCGGTCAGGCGGTCGGGCACATAGATCGGCAGTTCACGGCCCATCGCACGCCACCAGCGGACCAACTGGGCGGCGCTGGATGCTCCGTCCACGTCGTAATCGGCGAACACGATGACCTTGCGCTCATGCTCGAAGGCGTCGATCAGCACCCGCGCGGCTTCGTCCATGCCCATGAAGCTGGACGGATCGGGGAACAGCGCCTTCAGCGTCGGTCGCAGATAGTTTTCGGCGGTCAGCGCCGTGATGCCCCGCGAGGCAAGCGCCCGCGCTAGCGGCTCGGCTATGCCCATGCGCGAAGCGATCTCGCGGACGGTCAGCTCCGCCGCCGGCCGCGCCCGCCACCGCCGACCCCCGATCGAGCGCTCGACGCCGAGGAAGGCGGTGGGCGCATCGTGCGAGAGGTCCACGGCGAAGGCCATGCTCAGATCGGCCGCTGCATGCGCACTTCGCGCACGGTGTGGGTGGCGGAGTTCATCACCAGGCTGTGGGTGCGCACCTGTCCGCCGGAGATCTTCACGCCGTCGAGCAGAGCGCCCTTGGTCACGCCGGTCGCCGCGAAGATCGCGTCGGCGCGGACCAGCTCGTGCAGGTCGTACTTCTTGTCGAGGTCCTTGATGCCGAGCCGATCGGCCCGGGCCCGCTCGTCGGCGTTGCGGAACACCAGCCGGCCCTGGAACTGGCCGCCGACGCATTTCAGCGCCGCGCAAGCCAGCACGCCCTCCGGCGCGCCGCCCTGGCCGACGTAGAGATCGATGCCGGTGTCGGAATCGGCGGTGTTCATCACCCCGGCGACGTCGCCGTCGGTGATCAGGTGCACCCGGGTCCCGGCCTCGCGCAGGGAGGCGATGATCTCGGCGTGGCGCGGCCGGTCGAGCACGCAGACGGTGATCTGCGACGTCTCGACGCCCCTGAACTTCGCCATGGCCCTGGCGTTGTCGCCGGCGCTCTGGTCGAGGTCGATGATCCCGGCCGGATAGCCGGGGCCGCAGGCGATCTTGTCCATGTAGGTGTCTGGCGCGTTGAGCATGGTGCCGGCCGGCGCCCAGGCCATCACCGCCAGCGCGTTGGCCATGGCCTTGGCGGTGAGCGTCGTGCCCTCGAGCGGGTCGAGCGCGATGTCGATGCGCGGACCGGTCCCCTTGCCGACTTTCTCGCCGATGTAGAGCATCGGCGCCTCGTCGCGCTCGCCCTCGCCGATCACGATCAGGCCGTCGATCGCCAGCTCGTTGAGCGCGGTGCGCATGGCGTCGACCGCGGCCTGGTCGGCCGCCTTCTCGTCGCCGCGGCCGGCCAGCTCCCAGGCGGCGATGGCGGCCGCCTCGGTGACGCGGACCGCGTCCATGACGAGACTGCGGTCCAGCAAGTTTGAACTCATCGAGCGGGCTCCGGCCGTTGGTCGATCATTGTCGGGGGATTCTCAGATACGGGCGATGCGGATCATTCTGGGCGGCTCGATCATCACTGCCAGACCCTGCATGCGGCGCACCGCTTCGAGGATCACCTCCTCTGGCGCGGCGTGGGTGGTGAGCACGATCGGCACGACGCCGGCGTCCTCCACCGGCTTTTGCAGGAAGCTGTCGATGGACACCTTGGCTTCCGCCAAAGTCTCGGAGACGGCGGCGATGACGCCCGGCTCGTCGCGCACCATCAGGCGGATGTAGGCGCGGCCGAGCTGGCTCTTGGCGTTCACTGGAGCGAATGGCTTCAGCCTCCCCGCCGGCAGCTGGAACACCGGTCGGCTCGCCCCGGTCATCACGTCGGCGATGTCAGCCGCTACCGCCGCCGCCGTTGGCCCGGCGCCGGCGCCCGGGCCCTGGATGAAGATCCGGCCGATCGTACGTCCCTGGATGAAAAGGGCATTGAGCGCGCCGCCGGCCTGCGCCAGCGGATGGGCGAGCGGGGCCAGCGCCGGATGGACGGTGACCTGCACGCCCTCGGCCGACTTCACCGCGCTCGCCACCAGCTTGATGCGGTAGCCGAGGTCCTTGGCCAGGCGGATGTCGATCGGCTCGATCGCCGCGATCCCTTCCACCTCGGCGGCGGCGTAGGTCGGCGCACAGCCGAACGCGAGCGCGGCCAGGATGGTGATCTTGTGGGCGGCGTCGAAGCCGCCGACATCCATGGTCGGATCGGCCTCGGCATAGCCCAGCCGCTGCGCCTCGGCCAGCACCTCGGCGAACGGCCGGCCGGTCGCCTCCATCTCGGTCAGGATGTAGTTGCAGGTGCCGTTCAGGATGCCGGCGACCGCTTCGACCTCGTCGCCGACCATCGCCTCGCGCAGCATCTTCACCGCCGGCGTGCCGCCCATCACCGCCGCCTCGAACAGCAGCGGCGCGCCGCTGGCCTCGGCCAGGGCGGCGAGCTCGGCGCCGTGTTCGGCGATCAGCGCTTTGTTGGCCGTGACCACGGGCTTGCCGGCCTTGAGCGCCGTCTCGACGGCGACCTTGGCCGGCCCGTCCGAGCCGCCGATCAGCTCGACGAAAATGTCGTTGTCCGGCGAGGCCGCCAGCGCCACCGGATCGTCAAACCAGGGCAGGCCCGCGATGTCGTAGGGCCGCGGTCGGCTGCGCGAGCGCGCCGAAACGCCAGTGACGACCACCTCGCGCCCAACCGGCGAGAAGCCGGGCCGCTCGGCGATCAGGTTGAGCAGGCCTGCGCCGACCGTGCCAAGGCCGGCGACGCCTATCCGCCAGGGGTCGTTCTTGGTCATGGATGCACGACTTAGTTGGCTCCGAGGGGGCGCGCCACCGCCTTTAGCGCCAATCCAGCGGGCCCGGCGGCGGCATCACCGGATGACGGCTCGCCTCGATGGGCTCGTCAGGACGGGTCCAGAAGAAGCCGGAGTGGCTGTTGTTCTTGCGGCGAATGCGGACCGTGGCGGGATCGAGGCCCGCCATCAGCCGCGCGTTGACGCCGTAGATCACCGGCGGGTCTTCCCTGGCCGCAACCATGTGGGTGACGCAGCCGCAGGTCCGGCAGCGATGGAACGCAATGTCCCCGTCGAGCCACGTGTAGGCTTCCGTGACATCCAGCGACGGCGTCATCAGCAGCTTCGCCTGATCCGGTCCGTCGAAGTAGGTCCAGAGTGCGCCATAGCGACGGCAGAGCGTGCAGTTGCAGTCCAGCACCCACTCCGGCGGCTCGGCGATCTCGAAGCGGACGGCTTCGCAGTGACAGGCCGCGCGGATCATTTCGGCGCCTCCTCCGCTTCACGGGCGGCGCTGAGGTGCTGGCCCGCCTGCTCGAGGAACTTCTTCACGTTGCGCGCCGCCTGGCGGATGCGGTGCTCGTTCTCCACCAGGCCGATGCGCACATAGCCTTCGCCGTGCTCCCCGAAAGCAACGCCGGGCGAGACCGCGACGCCGGCCTTCTCGATCAGCAGCTTGGAGAACATCATCGAGCCGGCGTCCTTGAACTGGGGCGGCAGCGGGGCCCAGGCGAACATCGAGGCCGGCGGCGAGGGAATCTCCCAGCCGGCGCGGGCCATGGCGGTGACCAGCACGTCGCGGCGCGACTTGTAGGTGGCGCGGATCACGTCGACGCAGTCCTGGGGGCCATTGAGAGCGGCGACAGCCGCCACCTGGATCGGCGTGAAGGCGCCGTAGTCGAGATAGGACTTCACCCGCGCCAGCGCCGCGCACATCCGCTCGTTGCCCACCACCATGCCGACCCGCCAGCCGGCCATCGCGTAGGTCTTCGAGAGCGAATTGACCTCGACGGCGAAGTCCCTGGCGCCTTCGACCTGCAGGATCGACGGCGGCGGGTTGTTGTCGAAGTAGATCTCCGAATAGGCGATGTCGGAGAGCACCAGCATGTCGTGCTTCTTCGCCAGCGCCACGGCGTCCTTGTAGAATTCGAGGTCGACCCACTGGGCGGTGGGGTTCGACGGGTAGCTGAGCACCATCAGCTTCGGCGGCGGCGAGCTGTCGCGCACCGCGCGGCCGATGCCGGAGAGGTATTCTTCCGGCGACAGCGCCGGCACACGGTGGATCACGCCGCCGGCGATGATGAAGCCGTAGGCGTGGATCGGGTAGGCGGGGTCGGGGCAGATGATCACGTCGCCCGGCCCGGTGACGGCCTGGGCCAGGTTGGCGAAGCCCTCCTTCGAACCCAGCGTCGCGATCACCTCGCGGTCGGGGTCGAGCTTCACGTCGAAGCGGCGGGCGTAGTAGCCGGCCATGGCCCGGCGCAGGCCGGGAATGCCCTTCGAGGCGGAATAGCGGCCGCTCTTGGGGTCGCGCGCGGTCTCGATCAGCTTCTGCACGATGTGCTTGGGGGTCGGCATGTCGGGGTTGCCCATGCCGAAGTCGATGATGTCGACGCCCTCGCCGCGGAGGCGGGCCTTCAGGCGGTTCACCTCCTCGAACACGTAAGGGGGCAGGCGTCGGATGCGGGGAAAGTCGGGGGTCATGATGCCGGGTCTGGCGCTCAGCGGCGCGGCGGGGGCATGGATAGACCTCGTCGCCGGGGTCCGCCAAGCCGGTTTAGGATGTGTGCGGGAAGTAGTTCGGGGAGATGCGCCCCCGCCGGCTTCAGTGCGCCCGCGGGGGCGGGGTAGCTCGACGGAGCATCTCGCGGACGAAGGCGTCGGTGTCGGCATCGGCCGGCTTGGTCATCGGCGCCGGCGGCGCCGCCTCGGCCCGGGCGCGGTCGGCGAAGCCCTGGGTGTCGCTCAGCGTCCAGGGTTCGGCCGCGGCCTCGGCGGCGGTCGCCTCGCCGACGTGCTTGGTGTCGGCGATCGCGACCTGCCAGGACCGGAACGGCCGCACGTCGGTGGGCGCCGATGGAATGGAGGCGAAGGTCGGGCGCGCGGTCGCCTTCTCGGCCTGGCCGATGGCGGCGGGGACGGAGGAAGCGGACGGCTGCGCGTTGGGCTCGGCCATGGTCCGGCCGGCGACAAGGCCCGCCAGGACCGCGCTCGCGGCGGCGAGGTTTGAATATTTGGCCCGGCAACCATTCATATCGCCGGCTCTTATGCCATCATGGGGGCGGACGGAAGGCGCGCTGGACGCGCCGTCGACCAGAGCTGCAGCCGGGTCGAGGAGATTTGGATGACAGATTCGAGCACCGTCAGACGCCCGCGCAAGCGCGCGGCGAAATCGGCGACCGCCGCCGCCAAGGCCAAGCCGGCGCCGCGCGTCGAAACCGCCGCCGCACCCGAGCCGCCCCCCGCCCCGCAGGCTGCCGCAGCCGCAGCCGCCACGCTGGAGTTCCTGTCGCCGACGCAGCGGGACTCGCTGGAGAAGCTGTCGCTGAACCTCACCCGCGCCGCCATGACCGCCCAGGGCGCGATCGCCGAGGCGGCGCTGCGCCAGGCCGACCGGCCGGCCGCGCTGACGCCCGACCCGTTCCACGTCGCCTCGTCCCTGTCCGAGGTGATGGGCCGCCTCGCCGCGCAGCCCGATCGGCTGATGCGCGCCCAGGCCGACCTGTTCACCCGCTACATGGACCTCTGGAAGGTGGCCGCGCAGCGCGCCGGCGGCGAAGCGCCCGGCGAGGTGGCCCGGCCGGAGCGCGGCGACAAGCGCTTCCTCGACCCCGAGTGGACCTCGAATCCGGTGTTCGACGTGATCAAGCAGTCGTACCTGATCACCTCGGAATGGCTGAACGAACTGGTGGGCGGGGTTGAGGGCGTCGAGCCGATCACCAAGCGCCGCGTCGAGTTCTTCACCAAGATGCTCACCGACGCGATCTCGCCGTCGAACTTCCTGATGTCCAACCCGGCGGCGCTGCGCGAGGCGATGCAGAGCAATGGCGAGAGCATCGTCAAAGGGATGGAGAACTTCGCCGCCGATCTCTCGCGCGGCGGCGGCCAGCTGTCGATCAGCCAGACCGACTTCTCGCAGTTCAAGGTCGGCGAGAACGTCGCCACGGCCCCCGGCAAGGTGATCTACCAGAACGAGCTGATCCAGATCCTGCAGTTCACGCCGACGACCGAGACGGTGTGCGAGGTTCCGCTGCTGATCTTCCCGCCCTGGATCAACAAGTACTACATCCTGGATCTGCGGCCGGAGAACTCGATGATCCGTTGGCTGACGAGCCAGGGGATCACCGTGTTCGTCACCTCCTGGGTCAACCCGGACGCCACGCTCGCGACCCGCACCTTCGAGGATTACCTCAAGGAGGGCATCTACGCCGCGACCGATGCGGTAATGCAGCAGGCTGGCGTGAGCCAGGTCAACACGGTCGGCTACTGCATCGGCGGCACCCTGCTCTCCTGCGCCCTGGCGCACATGGCGGCGCGCGGCGATACGCGGATCGCCTCGTCCACCTTCTTCGCCGCGCAGCAGGACTTCTCCGAGGCCGGCGATCTCCTGCTGTTCACCAACGAAGACTGGTTGCGCGAGCTGGAGACCAAGATGGACGCCGGCGGCGGCGTGCTCTCCGGCCAGACCATGGCCGACACCTTCAACGCCCTGCGCTCGAACGATCTGATCTGGAGCTTCTTCGTCAACAACTACCTGATGGGCAAGGAGCCGCGGCCGTTCGATCTCTTGTTCTGGAACGCCGACCAGACGCGGATGCCCAAGGCGCTGCACCTCGCCTACCTGCGCAAGTTCTACGGCGAGAACGCGCTGGCCAAGGGCGAGCTGGTGCTCGACAACGTGCGGCTCGACCTCGGCAAGGTGCAGACGCCGATCTACGTGCAGTCGTCGAAGGAAGACCACATCGCCCCCTACCGCTCGGTCTACAAGGGCGCGCGGCTGTTCGGCGGCCCGGTCAACTTCATGATGGCGGGCTCGGGCCACATCGCCGGGGTGATCAACCACCCGGATGCGAAGAAGTACCAGCACTGGACCAATCCCGAGCTGCCGCCGTCCGTCGAGGAATGGATGGCCGGCGCGGTCGAACATCCCGGCTCCTGGTGGCCGGAGTGGATGACGTGGCTGAAGGCGCGTTCAGGCGGCCAGATCCCCGCACGCGACCCCACCAAGGGCCCGCTGAAGCCGCTCGAGGACGCGCCGGGCAGCTACGTGAAGGTGAAGTCTTAGGTTCCTTCCCTGCCCTGCTCTCTGATCGGTCATGGCCGGGCGTTAGTCCCGGCCACCCAAGAACACGGCTTTGCGCATTGGCCGTGCCTGGCACGGCGACACCGCGGTCCGCGCGCATGGGTCGCCGGGACTGGCGCCCGGCGACGACCGGATATTGGGTTGGTCGGCCGGCCCTTGGGTGATGCGGGCTAAACCCGCAGGCTCAAAGCCTCTTCGCTCGCTGCCTCCTCCGCCAGCGCCGCCTCCAGCGCTGCGAACAGTTTGGCGACATCGATAGGCTTGGCGACGTGGCCGTCCATGCCGGCGCGGCGGTATTCGTCGACCTGATGCGCCATGGCGTTGGCGGTGAGGCCGAGGATCGGGGTGCGGGGGCGGCCGGTGGTGGCCTCCTCGGCGCGGATCTCGCGGGTGGCGGTCAGGCCATCCATCTCCGGCATCTGGATATCCATCAGGATCACGTCGTAGGCGCCCATGCGCCAGGCCTCTACCGCCAGCAGGCCGTTGCCGACCATATCGGGGTGCAGGCCGATCTGGTTCAGCAGGGTCTTGAGCACCAGGCGGTTCACGTGGTTGTCCTCGGCCGCCAGGATCCGGATGCGGCTGGGTTCGGGCTCGACCGCCGGCAGCAGCGCCATGGTCTGCCGAGGCGGCGGCGCGGGCCGCGCCTCGCCCACCCGTTCCAGCCGCAGCTGAACGATGAACGTCGAGCCCTGGCCCAGCGCGCTGTCCAGCGTGAGCGAACCGCCCATCAGCTCGGCCAGCTCGCGGCTGATCGCCAGGCCAAGGCCGGTGCCGCCGTAGCGGCGGGTGGTCGAGGCGTCGGCCTGGACGAACTTGGCGAACAGATGCTCGGCCACCTCCGGCGCGATGCCGATGCCGGTGTCGGCGACCGCGATGCGCAGGGTCCCGCCGTCGCGGGAGGCGCGCACAGTGATCGAGCCCGACGCGGTGAACTTCAGCGCGTTGGAGACCAGGTTGGAGATGATCTGCCGCACGCGCGTCGGATCGCCCCGGTAGACACCCCCGGCGTCGCCCAGCTCGACGCTGAGTTCGAGGCCCCGTTGCGCCGCCACCGGCAGGAAGGAAGCGTTGACGCCGCTGAGGGTCTCGCCAAGGTCGAACTCCACGGCCTCGACCTCCAGCTTGCGCGCCTCGATCTTGGAGATATCGAGCACGTCGTTGAGGATCTTCAGCAGCGCCTCGCTCGACTCGCGGATCACATCGAGGCGGTCGCGCTGCTCGTCCGCCAACGCGCCGGCGTTCATGGCTTGAGCCATGCCGAGCACGCCGTTCAGCGGCGTGCGGATCTCGTGGCTCATCTGCGCCAGGAACTCGCTCTTGGCGTTGTTGGCGGCTTCGGCCGCGGCGCGGGCGCGGTCCTCGCCGGCCAACACCTGGGCGAACAGCCGCCAGGCCATCGCCGCGGCGGTGACGTTGAGCATCGCGCCGAACGCCAGCTGCGAGGCCGTCAAGGCGCCGGCGCCGTGGCCAAGCGCCACCCCCGGCAGGAAGGCGAAGCAGACAATCTGCGGGATCAGACCGGCCAGGAACAGCTCGCGCGACGACGCCGTGGTGGTCACCGCGTTGACGATCGCGCCCGTGATCAGCAGCGCGCCGGCAAGCGCGCCGCCGGGGCCGCCGCGGATCATCGCCGCGACGCCGAAGGAGCTGAACAGCAGATTCGATAGCGCCACCGCGGCGACCAGCTGGACGTAGCCCCAGCGCGAGTCCAGTTTCCGGTCCAGCTGGCTGGACCGGAACATCCAGGCCTCGACCAGCTGGCTGGCGATGTAGAGGCCGCACCAGCCGACGGCGAAGCCGACGCCGGTGAACGAGTTGAAGACGGCGCCAACCAAAACGGCCAGGGCGATCTTCAAGCCGATCTGCCGCGTTCGGTTGGCGACAGCGCCGATCACCTGCGCTTTTTGGAACTCTTGCATGTGCGGCGATGCGTAGCACCGCCATGGCAAACCGATCGTTAGGAAGTCCGGGTTTCCACCGACTTTTCTCGGCGATTCGTTACCGCGCCGATCACCATGACGAGACGATCTGCGACGGCGCCCGCCGGCACGTCGATCAGCTCGTAGCCGAGACGGCGGTAGACGTCGGCGTGGACCGCCTCGAAGCGCAACGTGTCTTCGAAACTGATCCGCCGCGCCTCGGTGGGCGTGACGAAGCCGAGGTTGCGGATGAAGAACACCTGCCGCTGGTAGATCGCGTCGCGTTCAATGCGTTCCATCTCGGCGACGAGGGCGTCGGGCGGATCACGGCCGGCGTACTCGCAGAGCGCCCAGGTGCAGATCGGCGAACGATCGAAGAAGATGAGGTCGTCCGCCCACGCATCCGCGTGACGCTGACGCCGGATCTGGAGCGAGGCGATGTCGTCGATGAACGAAGGCTTGTTCCAGTGTTCCGCGACGCCTTGCGCGGTGACCAGGGCGATGACGTCGGTGGCGGCTTCCTCGACGACAGCGTGGCCGGCGCGTTCGAGGGCGCGGATGAGCACGGTTTTGCCGGCGCCCGGGGCGCCGGTGAGAATGTAGCGTTGCATGGGAGGCTCCGGCCGGGCGGACGGCGCAACGGCGCGGTCGGCTCGGCGACGGCGCTTCTTACGCCGGGATGAATTTCAGCGCCACGCCATTGTTGCAGTAGCGCAGGCCGGTGGGCCGTGGGCCGTCGTTGAAGACGTGGCCCTGGTGGCCGAGGCACTGGGCGCAGTGATACTCGGTGCGCTCCTCGACGATCTGGAAGTCGGACTGCTTGCCGAGCGCGCCCGGCGTCTCGGTGTAGAAGCTGGGCCAGCCGGTGCCGCTGTCGAACTTCCACTCGGACTTGAACAGCGGCAGGCCGCAGCCCAGGCAGACGAACGTCCCGTGGCGGTGTTCGTTGTTGAGCGGGCTGCTGAACGCCAGCTCGGTGCCTTGCTGGCGCAGCACCTGGAACGACGGCGGCGGCAGGCGCTTTTGCCAGTCTGCCTCGGTCAGCTTGCGCCAGGGCGAGGCGGCGTAGCGATCCGTACCGGCCTTGGCGGTCGAGGCCGCGGGCGCGGCGCTGCAGGCGGTCAGCGCGGCGGCGGAGAGCAGCAGGGACCTGCGGTCGATCGGCATCGCGAGTGGCTTCATGGCATCCAATACGTGGCCGCTGCGCGATACGTTACAACCGACGCCGGCGGATTACAGCGGCTCGCGTCGCCAGCGATAAAGCACGTCCGGCATCTTCTCCTCGTTGTCCGCCCCGTCGGTCTCGGTGACGGCGACGAAGCCGTGTCGCTCATAGAAGGCGCGGGCGCGCAGGTTCCGCTGGAAGGTCCAGAGACTGAGCTCGGCGTAGGCCTGCTTGGCCTGCTCCAGCAGCTGCAGGCCGATCCCCGTGCTCTGCGCCTCCGGACGGACGAACAGGTGCTCGATGAAGTCGGCGCGGAAGGCGATGTAGCCGACCGGTCCCTTCGCGTCCTCGGCGAGCCAGACCTCGTTGGTCGCGAACAGCCGCTCGCAGAACCACCAGGCGTCCTCCGCCGGCGTGTGCAGCGTCGGCAGGAACGGCAGCGACACCTGCACTGTGCGCCGATGCAGCCGCGCGAGCGCCGTCATGTCGTCCAGCGTCGCGCGCCGCAGCTTCAAAGCCCGGCGGTCTCCGCCAAGCCCAGCGCGAGGTTGAGGTTCTGCACCGCCGCGCCCGAGGCGCCCTTGCCGAGGTTGTCGAGCAGCGCCACCAGCCGCGCCTGGCCGGTCTTCTCGTCGCCGAACGCATAGAGGCGCATGCGGTTGGAACCGTTCAGGCCCTGAGGATCCAGCGTGGCGACGCCCGCGCACTCGGCGGCGCTCGCCACCTCGACGAACGGCTCGTCGGCATAGGCCGCGGCCAGACAATCGCGGACCTGCGCCAGGCTCGGCGCGCCCGGCATCGCCTCCAGCGGCAGCGGAACCTCGACCAGCATCCCCTTCAGGTAGCGGCCGACGGCGGGGCTGAACACCGGCCGGTGTTTCAGGCCCGCGTAGAGCTGCATTTCGGGGAGGTGCTTGTGCCGCATCGTCATGCCGTAGATGCGGTAGGGCGCATCGGTGTGATTGTCGGCGCCCGCGTCCTCGAACTCGGCGATCATCGCCTTGCCGCCGCCGGAGTAGCCGGAGACGCCGTGCACGGTCAGCGGCCAGTCGGCGGGGATCAAGCCGGCCTCCACCAGCGGCCGCGCCAGGGCGATGAAGCCGGTCGGCCAGCAGCCAGGGTTGGAGATGCGGTGCGAGGCGGCGAGCGCGGCGCGCTGGCCCGCCGCCATCTCCGGGAAGCCGTAGTCCCAGCCGGGCGAGACCCGGTGGGCGGTGGAGGCGTCGATCACCTTGACGCTGTTGCTCTCGACCAGGCCGACGGCCTCGCGCGCCGCTTCGTCCGGCAGGCACAGGATCACCGCGTCGGCGCTGTTGAGCAACTCACGACGGGCCTCGACATCCTTGCGGCGCGCCGGGTCGATCGAGACCAGTCGCAGGTCGCGCCGGCCCGCCAGCCGCTCGCGGATCTCCAGGCCGGTGGTCCCGGCCTCGCCATCGATGAACACCTTGGGCGCCATGGTCGCCTCCAGAGTACAGCCAAAACGAAAGGGGCGCTTCGGTTGATGCCGAAGCGCCCCTTGAAACGGGCCGGTATGCCGGCGCGCGTCAGCGCTTCGAGAACTGGAAGCTGCGTCGGGCCTTGGCGCGGCCGTACTTCTTGCGCTCGACCACGCGGCTATCGCGGGTGAGGAAGCCGTGCGGCTTCAGCGCCACGCGCAGGCCCGGTTCATACTCGGTGAGCGCCTTGGCGATGCCGTGGCGCACGGCGCCGGCCTGGCCGGAGAGGCCCGAGCCGACCACGGTGACGTCGACGTCGAACTCGCCGAGACGGCCGGCCACTTCCAGGGGCTGGGCGATCATCATCCGCAGCACCGGGCGGGCGAAGTAGACCTCCTGGTCGCGGCCGTTGATGGTGATCTTGCCCTTGCCGGGCTTGATCCAGACGCGGGCGACGGCGTTCTTGCGCTTGCCGGTGGCGTAGGAGCGGCCCTGCGCATCGCGGACCGGCTCGCGGCTGGCGGCGGACACGGCGCCCGGCGTCGCCAGGGCCTGCAGCGCATCCATGCCGTGGGCGGCGGGGGCGGCGTGGGTGTCGGGGGCGTGAGTTTCGGGGCCGTGGGTCTCGGACATGGCCTATTGGCTCCGGACGTTCTTGGGGTTGGCGTGCTTGAAGTCGATCACTTCCGGCTGCTGCGCTTCGTGCTTGTGCTCAGGTGAGGTGTAGATGTGCAGGTGGGTCAGCTGCTTGCGGGCCAAGGGGCTTTCCTTCGGCAGCATGCGCTCGACAGCCTTCTCCAGCACCCGCTCGGGGAACTTGCCGGCGAGCAGGGCGCCGGCGGTGCGGCTCTTGACCCCGCCTGGGTGGCCGGTGTGCCAGTAGTAGATCTTCTGGTCGAGCTTGCGGCCGGTGAACTTCACCTTGTCGGCGTTGATCACCACCACGTGGTCGCCGCAGTCCATGTTCGGGGTGTAGTCCGCCCGGTGTTTGCCGCGCAGGCGCATGGCGATGAACGTCGCCAGACGGCCAACGACGACATCCTCGGCGTCGACCAGGATCCATTTCTTCTCGATCTGGGAGGGCTTCAGCGAAGCCGTGGTCTTGGTGTGCATCGGTCGAACGCGCCTATCGGGGCCTGGAAAGCGAAGGGCGCGCTGGTAGCGGGGTGCGTGGCGAGTGTCAACCGATGTTTGGCGTGATCGCGGAATCGCGTGTGATTTCAACGCTTTTACTCGTACGGTATTATATTACCGTCCCGAAGAGGAGGGCGGAAGCGGAAGGAACTAAGGCCGCCTCACCCGCCACATCAGCGCGGTCGCCAGCGCCAGCAGGATCGCGGCGCCGGCCTGGTGGATCAGCGCCAGCGGCAGCGGGACGCGGGTCATCAGGGTGGCGACGCCGAGCAGCGCCTGAAACACCGCCATCACCCCCACCGCCAGCGCCAGCGCCCGGCTCTGGCCCATCAGCAGCTGCGAGTTCAGGCCTGAGCCGGCGATGCCGACGGCGGCGATCACCACGGCGTAGGCGACCAGGCGGTGATTGAACTGCACCGCGGCCTGGCTGTGCGCCAGCGTCGCCCAGATCCCGGCCTTGGCGTAGTCCGGCGGGATCAGGTAGCCGTTCATCAGCGGCCAGTCGTTGTCGATCAGGCCGGCCTGGTTGCCGGCCACCAGCGCGCCCAGCAGGCATTGAAAGAACACCAGGCCGAAGAACAGCATCGAGGCGGCGGGCCAGGCGCCGGTCCGCGCCGCCCGCGCCCGCGGCTGACCGCTCCAGGCCTCCATCGCCGTCCAGATCAGGGCGCAGAACAGGATCAGCGCCAGGCCGAGATGGGTCGCCAGCCGCTCCGGCGCGACCGCGATGCGGTGCTCGAGCCCGCTCTGCACCATCCACCAGCCGACCAGTCCCTGCAGGCCGCCGAGCGCCAGCAGCACCGCGCAGCGCCAGATCAGCCGCATCGGAATGCGCCGCAGCGCCAGCAGGATGAAGAACGGCAGCGCGAAGGCGAGGCCCGCCAGCCGGCCCAGCAGCCGGTGAAACCACTCCCACCAGAAGATCGACCTGAATTCCGCCAGCGTCATGCCGGCGTTCACCTGCCGGTACTGCGGCGTAGCCTGATAGAGGTGGAAATTCCGGGCCCAGTCGAGCGCCGAGAGCGGCGGCAGGATGCCCGAGACCGGCTTCCACTCGGTGATCGACAGGCCCGATCCGGTGAGCCGCGTCGCGCCGCCGACCACCACCATGGTGAATACGATCACGGTGACGCCGACCAGCCAAACGGCCACGGCCTGAGAGCGTCCGTCTTTCAGGAAGGAAGTCATCGGCCGGCTGGGGAACCACTCAACGGATAAGCTCGGCCTATACGCTCAACCATCGCCTCGCGGAATGGCCCCCCTGCGGCGTGATTGCGCCCTTCGCGTTTGGTCGGAGCGACAGGATTCGAACCTGCGACCCCTTGACCCCCAGTCAAGTGCGCTACCAGGCTGCGCTACGCTCCGATCCCCGCGAGGGAGTGGGCCTTATAGGGATGGGGCCACAACGCGGCAACGGGAAAGCCGATGGCCGCCGCTAGGCCGGGATCGGGCGGCCAAACCGCTCCGCCGAGCGCGCCCTGGCCTTCTGCGCCTCGATCTCGCGGTCGCGGGGGGAGGCGTTGGTCTCCAGCGAGGTGAGCAGGCGGCGCGCGGCCTGGAACACCTCCTCGATGCCCGCTTCGAACGCCGCTTCGTTGGACTTCGACGGCGCGTTGTAGCCGCTGAGCTTGCGCACGAACTGCAGCGAGGCGGCGCGGATCTCCGCATCCGTCGCCGGCGGGTCGAAGTTGAACAATGTCTTGATGTTACGGCACATGTCTCACCTCCTGCAGACAGACATAATAGCCTGCGATCGCTGGGGCGACGAGGGTCAGGGGGATTTGCTCGGCCGCCAGGCCGGCTCGTCGCGCACATAGGGGAGCCAGATCGACACCCGCGTCCCGGCGCCCGCGCCGGCGACGCACTCGAACTGGCCGTGCAGGGCGCGGGCGCGGGAGCGCATGTTCTGGATGCCCTTGCCGGCTGCGGGGCCTTCCGGATCGAACCCGCGACCGTTGTCCGCGACATAGGCGATCAGGCCGGGCCGGCCGCCGCAGGCCTCCTCGTGACAACCGATCTCGAGCGTGTCCGCGCCCGCATGGGTCAGGCTGTTGCCGACGGCCTCCTGGAAGATGCGCAGCACATGCAGCGCGTTGGTCGCGTCCAGCCACGGCAACGGCCGGCAGTCGGCGACCCGCCACAGGCACTTGAGGCCGGCCTCGCGCAGGTCGCCTTCCATGCGATGGCGCAGATTGGCGAGCAGGGCCACGAAATCGCCCTCCACCGGCTCGAGCGAGTCGATGGTGATCTTCAGGTCGGAGAGCGCCCGGCGCAGCGTGCGGATGGTGCTGGTCGGCTGGTGCTGCTGCTCGGCGATCCGCAGCGCGGTGACCAGGTTCGAGCCGATGCCGTCGTGGATCTCGCGCAGCAGGCGCTCGCGTTCGGACTCGATGGCGCTGGCGACCTCCAGTTCGCGCCGCTTCTCCTCGCTGACCGCCAGCTCCTGGCGGGCGCGGATCACCCGGCCTTCCAGGTCGGCGTTCAGCTGCCGCAGGGACAGGAAGGCGGCGGCGGAGCTTCGCCCGAACGAGGCGAGGTAGGCGATGCAAAGAATAAAGCCGTCGTAGGGCTGTAGGAAAAAGCCAAGACCGTTCCAGGCATGCACGTACCAGAGCCGGCCAAAATCATGGATCGCGCCGGCGATGAACAGGGCGAGGATCAGCGCCAGCATCAGGTGCTCGATGGAACGCGAGCGCCGCCAAACCGCGACGGTCAGCGCCATCGCCACGGCGACCAGCGCCATGGCGAGCAGATGCGCCGCGCCGTCGGCCAGGTGATTGCTGCCGGTCACCGCGTGCAGCCCGGCCAGCAGCAGGCCGGCGGCCGCGATGGTCGCCAGCACCCACCGGCGATGGCCGAACTCGACGAACTCGGAACAGAACAGCAGCGTGCCGCCGGCGCCCAGGAACAGAAGATAAGCCGGCAGCACCGATGACGTCAGCTCGCCGACGGGTGATCCGGAGAAGATGAAGTCATAGCTGCTCAGGAACCAGAGAAAGCTGCTGGCGCCGATGACCAGGAACTCGAACTTCCCGCGACCGAAGATCCAATAGAGCAACGCGCCATAGGCCAGCATAACCATGGCGAAGTTGACTTTGCGAGGGATGTCGATCCGCCACAGGTACATCCAGCGAAACTTGCCGGCCAAGATACTGTTCGGTCCGATGTCGAACGTGCCGGCGCCGAGGTCGTAGCGGCTGACGATGCAGACGGTGAGGTCGTTGACGCCGGCTCGCAGGCGCTCCTGCGGGATCGGGATCAAGATCGGCTCGTACCAGGCGACGATCTCGTCGGCCGGCGCCGCGAAGTTGCGGTAGATCTCCGCCCCGTTCAGGAAGACGCGAAGACGGTCGCGGTTGCCCTGGGTGTAGATCGCCAACGGTCCGCCGCCGAGCGCGGCGCGGTCGAAGCGCATGCGCGTCCAGAGCACCTTCGGCGCGCGTCCCTGATGGCGGAGCTGCTCGTAGGCCAAAGTCAGGCCAGCCCGGTCCGGCCGCCAGCCAGCGGCAGGGATCGAATACTGGTCAGCCAGCACGTAATCGGCGTCAGTGAAATGCAGGCTCGGGCCGAGCGCGGTGTGCGTTACGGTGTATCCGGCAAGCCCCGACGGCCCAGGCGCCGCGTTCGCGGCCACGTCCAAGGCGATCCACAGCCCCAGGACCAGGAAAAGCCTAGCGACGATCGAGAAAGCCCTGCGCCGAAGCTTCAAACACGGCCTCCGCGCGTGAGTTCACTTCGAGCTTTCGATAGATATTCTTGACGTGCGTGGCAATTGTGTTCGCCGTGATGTGCAAGATGTCGGCGCACTCGGCGTAGGAAACCCCGCGCGACAGCAGGTTCAACACCTCGAATTCGCGTTCCGACAGCGGTGACACTGGCAGATTCAGCGGTTGCGGGGGCTCGGGGCGGATCTGCGCCAGCAGTTGTCTGGCGATGATCGGGCTGATCGGCGAGCCGCCCCGCCTGATCTCGCGGATAGCCTCGACGCAGTGCTCGATGCGCTCGTCCTTGAGCAGATAGCCGCGCGCGCCCGCCCGGATGGTGTCCAGCACTTTGCTCTGGTCGGCGAAGAGGGTGATGACCAGGATGTCGGTGTCGCGCCCCTTGGCCGCCTCCTTGCGGATGAGATCGATGCCGCTGCCGTCGGGCAGCCCGAGGTCGCACAGCAACACGTCGTAGCCGCCGACCTCGATCAGGCCCTCGCCTTCGGCGAAGTTGCCGGCCGTTGCGCAGACCATGATGTCGTCGACCTTGGCGATGCCCGCCTCGAGGCGCTCGCGCATGTGCGGATCGTCTTCGACGATGGCGACCCGGATCATCACCGCCGCACACGGTGCTCGGTCGACGGTGCGGGGCGGTGCTCGATCATCATCGACGGCGCTCCCCGGTCAGCTTCGATGCGCGATCATACCGTGCGCCGCCCGGGCGCCCATCACCCGTTCATGTGATGGCGAAGCCGGTCCCGCCCGGATAGGTCAGCGGCCAGAGTTTGGCGAGTGACGGACAAGCGTTCGTAAGAAAACGGAGAATGCACGTTGACCAACTACAAGGCGAAAGCCCTCGCGGGCCTGATCTTCATCGGCCTGACGGTTCAGCCGGTGATGGCCATGGCCGCGCCGCAACTCACGCTCAAGTCGGAAGAGGCCGGCCATCAGCGGATCATGAAGACGGTCCGCGACATGGAAGACCTTGAACGCACCCTGCGGGCGGCGCCTGACGACTTCGGCGGCAACAAGGCCAAGGCGATCGAGGACCTGCACCAGGCGATCCACTCGCTGAAGAAGGCCGTCTACTACCGCCTCCACCTGGACGACGCCGCGATCGACCGCGCCCAGTAGCGGCGTCCAAACCCGCGCGGCCCCGGCCGCGCGGGTTTTTCCGCTCATAGCCAACCGCGCCACTTGAACCACAGCAGCGGCGCGATGGTGGAGAGCACGATCACGCCGATGCCGTACTGGTAGCCCCAGGCCCAGTGGTACTCCGGCATGTTGGCGAAGTTCATGCCGTACCAGCCCGCCACCAGGGTGGGGAAGATGCCGACCACCGAGGCGATGGTCAGCACCTTGAAGATGTCGTTCTGCTCGATGCTGATGAA
>Ga0209415_10005686_pt1 | contig 22354 bp, 17 predicted proteins | sample PeaSoiSIISIP2007_FD_187696 | JGI IMG/M metagenome (GOLD analysis project Ga0209415, IMG submission 187696) | Peat soil microbial communities from Weissenstadt, Germany - SII-SIP-2007 (SPAdes) (version 2) | ecosystem: Environmental > Terrestrial > Soil > Wetlands > Peat | place: Germany... | reverse complement strand
GGTGCCGAGCTCGGGGATGGAGACCTGGTACTCGGAGAGGATCTCGAGCAGCAGGGCCTCGGTCTCGAGCTCGACCCGGTCCACCTCGTCGACGAGGAGCACCACCGGCTCGGTGGCACGGATCGCCTCGAGCAGAGGGCGGGTAAGGAGGAAGTCCTCGGAGAAGATGTCCTCCTCCAGCTCGGACCAACTCGGGCCCTCCTCCTCCGCCTTGCCGTGCTCCCCCGCCTGGATGCGCAACAGCTGCTTGCGGTAGTTCCACTCGTAGAGCGCCTTGGACTCGTCGAGACCCTCATAGCACTGGAGCCGGATCAGCCGCGCCCCCGTCAGGTCCGCCACCGACTTGGCCAGCTGCGTCTTCCCCGTCCCCGCGGGGCCCTCGACGAGCACCGGCTTGGCCAGCCGGTCGGCCAGGAAGACGACACCACTGATCGAGTCGTCGGCCAGGTAGCCGACCTGGGCCAGGCCGCCGCGCACCGCGTCCAGTGACCCGAACCGGGGAGGCCCCGATTCGGGCAGTCCCAACGCTGCGTTCCCGCCACTCACCGGCGCACCTGCCCGTCACCGCGCACGACCCACTTCAACGTCGTCAGCTCCTTCACTCCCATCGGCCCACGGGCGTGCAGCTTCTGGGTGGAGATCCCCACCTCGGCGCCGAGCCCGAGCTCCTCACCGTCGATGAACCTCGTCGACGCGTTCACCAGCACCGCCGCTCCGTCGACCTCGGCAACGAAGCGGTCCGCCACCCCCACGTCGGAGGTGACGATCGCCTCGGAGTGCCCCGAGCTGTAGCGGGCGATGTGCGCAATGGCGTCACCGACGTCGTCAACCATCCCGATCGCCACCACCGGTCCCAGAAATTCCATGGCGAAGTCGCTCTCCATCGCCGCCACGGCGTCGGGCACGATGGCCCGCACGCGCTCGTCGGCCCTGATCTCGACCTCCGCGGCGGTGAGGGAGCCCGCCAGGCCGGGCAGGAAATCCGCCGCCACGCTGGCGTGCACCAGGATGGTCTCGACCGCGTTGCACACCCCGAAGCGGTGCGTCTTGGCGTTGACCGCCAGCTCGTGCGCCATGGCCAGGTCGGCAGCACCGTCGATGTACAGGTGGCAATTCCCATCGCCGTCGAGCACGTAGGGCACCGTGGCGTGCTCGACCAGCGACTCAATGAGCGACTTGCCGCCGCGCGGGATCAGGCAGTCGATGAGCCCGCGCAGCTGCATGAAGGCGATCGCCGTCTCGTGCGAGGTGTCCTCCACCAGAGCGACCGAGTCCTCGGGCAACCCCGCCTTCACGGCGGCCCGGCGCAGCAGCGCCACGATGGCCCGGTTGGAGTCGATGGCGGATGACGAGCCACGCAGGAACGCCGCGTTCCCCGCTTTGAGGCACAGGCCGGCGGCATCGCTCGTCACGTTGGGGCGGTTCTCGTAGATCACGCCGACCACGCCGAGCGGCACCCGCACCCGGGTCACCCGCAGGCCGTTGGGCCGCACCCAGCCCTCGGTGACCTCGCCCACCGGGTCGGGCAGGGCCGCCACCTTGCGCAGGCCGCGTGCCATGGCCCGGACCCGCTCCTTGGTCAGGCGCAGCCGGTCCCGGGCCGCCTCTGTCATGCCGGTCGCCTCGGCCCGCTCCAGGTCGACCCGGTTGGCCGCCACCAGTGACGACCGCTCGTCCTCCAGGAGGTCCGCGGCTAGACGCAGCGCGTCGTCCCGCATGGAGCTGGGCGACCTCGCCACCACTCGCGCCGCCGCATGGACGCGGCCCGCGAGCTGCTCCAATGCAGGCGAGGTCATCGGGTCAGGTTACAAGGACCAGGTCGTCCCGGTGCACGACGACCTGACTGCGCCTTCCCATCCACTCCCCTGACTGCTCCGCGTCGAGTCGGACCAGGCCCTTGGCGAAGACCTGCCCGTCGGGCCCGGCGATCTCGACGGCATCCTCGGGGCGGAAGCTGCCGCTGACCGTGATGACGCCGGCGGCCAGGAGCGAACGCCCACGCTCGGTCAGCGCCGTGCGCGCCCCCTCGTCGACCGTGAGGCTCCCGGAGGATCCCAGGGCGAAGGCGATCCACAGCTTGCGGGCCGAGAGCCGGCGCTCCCGGGCCCGGAACACCGTCCCCACCCCCGCCTCCCCGGCCAGGGCGGCGGCCACCACGCCTGGGCGCCCGGCGTCGGCGATCACGGTCTGCACGCCCGACCAGGTGGCAATCTTGGCCGCCGCCAGTTTCGACGCCATGCCGCCGCTGCCGAGCGCACTGCCCGGACCGCCGGCCAGGCGCTCCAGTTGGTGGTCGATCTCGACGACCTCCTCAATGAGCGACGCCTCCGTGTCGCGCCGGGGATCGGCGGTCAGGAGGCCGGGCGTGTCGGTGAGCAGCACGAGCAGCTCCGCGCCGACCAGGTGCGCCACGAGAGCGGCCAGACGGTCGTTGTCGCCGAAGCGGATCTCCTCATCGGCCACGGCGTCGTTCTCGTTGACGACCGGGACGACACCGAGGTCGACCAGGTGGCGCAGGGTCCCCCGCGCGTGCAGGTACTGCGTGCGGTGCACGAAGTCGAGCGGCGCCAGCAGCACCTGGCCCGCCAGCACACCATGGGGGTCGAGGCCGTCCTGCCACAGGCGCATGAGGCGGTGCTGGCCGACGGCGGAGACGGCCTGGAGAACGGCCGGGTCCGACGGCCGCTGCTCGCCACGGCCGAGCGCCGCCCAGCCGGCGGCGATGGCACCAGAGGTGACCACCACCACGGTGTGGCCGGCCCGGCGCGCCGCGGCGACCTCGTCGCACAGTCTGGCCACCGTCGCCTCCGTAACCGACGAGGAGCCCACCTTCACGACGGCGATCACGAGTCCTCCCCCCACGTGAAGGTCATGGTGCCCACGGTCACCTCGTCGCCATCGCGAACGCCCGCCCGCGCCAGGGCGCGATCGACCCCGAGCCGCCGCAGCCGCCGCACGGCCTCGGCCTGCGCGCCCTCGTCGTTGAGGTCCGACAGCGCCACCGCACGCTCGGCGGCCCGACCGATCACCACCCATGCGCCGTCGCCGGCCCGCCGCACGTCCATGCCCTCGGGTGCGGGCCGGTGCACGACGATCTCGCTCGACGCCGCCTCGGCCGCCTCGGCCCGCGTGTCCTGCACGACGCCGGCGAGCCTCTCGACCAGGGCACCGACGCCCTCGCCGGTCGCCGCTGAGAGGACCATGTCGCAGGCGTCCTCGTCGTCGGACGCGATGTCGGCCTTGCTGCCCACCACAACCCGCGGGCGGTCGAGAAGCTCGGGGCGGTAGGAGCCGAGCTCGGAGAGCAGGATACGCAGCTGGGCCGACGGCACGTCGCCTCCGAGCTCGGGCGCGGAGAGGTCGAGCAGCACCACGAGCACCCGCGCCCTCTCAATGTGGCGCAGGAACTGATGCCCGAGGCCCTTGCCCCCGGCCGCGCCCTCGACGAGGCCGGGTATGTCGGCCATGACGAACTCGGTGCCGTCGCGCACCCCGCCCACCCGGACGACGCCGAGGTGCGGCTCCAGGGTGGTGAACGGGTAGTCCGCGATCTTCGGCTTGGCGGCCGACACGGTCGAGATCAGCGTGGACTTGCCGGCGTTGGGGAAACCGACCAGCGCCACGTCGGCCATCAGCTTGAGCTCCATGTCCAGCCAGAACTCCTGCCCCTTCTCCCCCTGCTCGGCGAAGGCCGGCGCCCGGCGCTTGTTGGACAGGAAGCGCGCGTTGCCCCGCCCACCCTGGCCGCCTTCGGCCACCATGAACCGGGCACCCTCGATCGCCAGATCGCAGACCACCGCGCCGTCCCGGCCGCGCACCACGGTGCCCACCGGCACCGGCACCTCCAGGTCCTTGCCGCGCGCGCCGTGCCGCTTGGAGCCCGAACCGTGCACGCCGTCGGTGGCGCGCCGGAAGGGATGGTCGCGGAAACCCAGCAGCGACGACTCGTTCACGGACGCCATCAGCCACACATCGCCGCCGTGGCCCCCGTCGCCCCCGTCGGGGCCGCCCCGGTCGACGTGCGCCTCACGGCGCCACGAGACCGCCCCGGCTCCCCCGTCGCCGGCGCGCGCGTGCAGTTGGGCCTGGTCGACGAATCCGGGCATGAAAGGAAAGCCTAAGAGCCGAGCAGGCGGCGGGCGCGCTGCCCGACTTCGGCTCGGGCCTGCTCACCGTCGATCAGGGTGCACCGGCTTGCTTCGACGACGCATGCCCCGCCCACCCAGACGTCGGTCACCAGGTACCCCGCCCCTGCCCAGACCAGGTGGCCCAGGAGCTCGGCGTCGGTGACCGAGGGTGTGAACCGCGCATCGTCGGTGCGCAGGCGGATCAGGTCCGCCGGCCGGCCCACTTCGAGCGAGCCCACCGGGAGGCCCAGCGCCTCCCCACCACCCCGGGTGGCCAGGCGCAATGCCCCGGCCGAGCTCACCGCACCCGGGTCGGTCGCGGAGGCGCGGGCCAGTAGGGCCGCCAGCCGCATCTCGTCCCACAGGTGCAGGTCGTCATTGGAGGCGGGCCCGTCGGTGCCGAGGCCCACCCGCACACCGCGGTCGAGCAGCGCGCGCAGCGGCGCGATGCCCGCCCCCAGCTTCCCGTTCGAGCCCGGGCAGTGCGCAACCGCCACATCGTGTCCGGCGACGAGCGCCAGGTCGGCGTCGTCGAGCCACACCGCGTGGGCCGCCAGGACTCGGCCCTCGAGCGCTCCCTCGGACTCCAGGACGGCGGGCCCGCTCATGCCGTAGCGCTCGCGCACCTGCTCGCACTCGGACACCGTCTCCGAAAGGTGGATCTGCAGCAGCGCGTCGCGTCGCTGTGCCTCCTCGGCAATGGCGCGCAGCCCCTCGAGCGGCACCGAGTAGACGGCATGCGGCCCGAAGCCGAGGTGGAGTCGACCCTCCCTGCCCTCCATCGCGTCGAACAGCCGGCAGGCCTCCTCGAGCTGGTCCTCCCACCCGTTCCGGGGTGCCCCGGGCACGTCGAAGATCCCCGGCGTGTACATGGCCCGGATCCCCGAGTCGATCACCGCGGCGGTGACCGGTTCGGGATGGCGGTACTGCTCGCAGGTGGTCGTGACACCGTTGCAGAGCAGCTCGGCCGCGCCGAGCGCCATGCCCCAGTACACGTCCTCGTCCTGCAGCAGCGCCTCGCGCGGCCAGACGGTCTCGCTCAACCAGCGGTCGAGCGGCAGTCCATCTCCCGCGCTGCGCACGAGGGTCATCGGGGAGTGGCCGTGGCAGTTCACGAGCCCGGGCATGAGCAGGCCACCGAGTTGGCGCACCTCGGTCCCCAAGGCCGCCGGCACCTGCCAGGGGTCACCGACCCACGAGATCAGCCCGTCGTCGATCTCGACCGCGCCCGGGACCAGCATGGTGTCCTCGGCGTCGACGGTGAAGACGGCGTCGGCCACCAGCCGCAGCGTCATGGAGCGCCGACGAACAGGCGGCCCGACAGGTCGCGCGAGACGTATATCGCCTCCGAGCCACCCTCCACCGTCACCTCGACGTTGCCCTCGGGGTCACGGCCCCCGACACGGGCGACGACGCCGGGGATGAAGCCGCCCTCGTCGAGCAGCGTCAGCGAGCCGAGGTTGAGCTCCACCTCCTCGCTGATGCGGAACAGCCGCACCCGCTCCCCCACGCCGACCTCCGCCAGGGGCCGGGTCGGGACCGCTGGTGCGGGTGAGCCCGATCCCGGAATCGGGTTGCCGTGCGGGCACGTGGCAGGGTCGCCCAGCAGCTCGACCAAGCGGGCCTCGACATCGTCGGAGATCACGTGCTCCCACCGCCCCGCCTCACGGTGCACCTTGTGCCACTCGAGCCCGATGACGTCGACGAGCAGCCGCTCGGCCAGGCGGTGCTTGCGCACCACCTTCTCGGCCAGCGCCCGCCCACTGTCGGTGAGCGAGAGTCGCCTCCCCTCCCGGGTCACGTAGCCGTCCTCGGTGAGCCGGTCGAGCATCTCTGACACCGAAGGGGCGGAGCGGCCCAGGCGCTCCGCGATCCGGGCCTGGATCACCGGCACGCCTTCCTCCCCCAGGGCGAGCATGGTCTCGAGGTACTCCTCGACGGGCGGGTGGAACTCCTGCGGCGTGTGGGCACCGTGCTCAGGCATGGCAGTGGTCCCCGTCCGACGACGGGGGCACGTCGAGTGCGGGGTTGCGGTCGAAGAAGCCGAAGGGGATGAGCGAGAAGCCCGTGCACTCCACGGGCATGACCGGCCAGTCCTCGGGCCGCGGGATGTGGGTGATCCCGAAGCTGTGCCACAGGACGATGTCGGTGTCGACGACGTCCCGGTCCCGGGCCGTCCACGCCGGGAGTCCCGCCCCGCCCTCGTGCTGGTTGGGATAGTCGCCTGCCGCGCGCCGCTCTTCGGGCGAGAAGGGGGTGACCCACAGGTTGTGCGCCGCGAAGGCGGCGCGCCGGCCGATGCTCGACTCGGGGCCGGCGAGAAGCGTCGGCGTGGCGGACGGCAGGAGCTTGTAGGCCGTGGGCTGGCCCAGGCCGTTGTGCCGGCTGCGGTTGGCGATGCGCCACGTGCGCGAGCGCGACGGGTCGGCGCTGCGCCGCGCCCTCAGTTCGGTCTCGAGCAGCGTGGTCGTGGTGCCGAAGGCGCTACCGACAGGGTTCCCCTCACCGGTGGGCGAGGGCACCGCGTCGACCTCGAAGACTGCATTGTCCGGCCCGTCGATCTCGATATCGAGCCGGACGTTGAACAGGTGCTGGTGGTAGGGCGCCGCCAGGCCCGGGGCCACCATGCGTGCGTGCTCCCCGGGGTCGTCGCCCTCGACCGCCATGGTCGACATGATCCCGGTGAGCTTCACCTCGAGCTGCATGGTGCCGTCGAGATAGAAGTACCAGTAGAACCCGTACTCGTAGTTGCCGACGGTGGCGATGGAGCTGACGACCAGGCGGCGCGACCGTCGCACCTCGCTGCGGCCCGAGACCATGTCGACGTGCTTCCAGAGGATGGAGTAGTCCTCCTCGTGCATGCAGATGGCATTCGACTTCGTGTGCGGCTTGCCCCGCTCGTCCGCGAAGACGTCGTCGAAGTAGTGGATCTCGCCCAGGCAGTCGCATCCCAGGGTCAGCGAGTTGGCCATGCGCCCGAGACCCCATTCACCGGCGTCGAACGCACTCTTCCACCAGTGCATGGGGCTGGGGTGCCCGTAGGGCACCACCATCTCGCTGACCGAGGCGCGGTAGACGATTGGCCGCACCCTGCCGCCGTCCTCGTAGCCGATAGTCGAGAGGACCAGGCCCTCGAGCGGGTCCATGTTCACCCGCAACGACCACTTCTGCCACTTCACGAGGTTGCCGTCCACCTCGAAGCTCGGGCCCTCGGGCTGGGAGATGCTGAGGGGCTTGAGGTCGGTGCGCAACGGCCCGTTGTGCTCGGGGTAGTAGCTCCCCGAAGTGGGCGGGATGGCGACAGTGCCGTAGTCGAGCACCTCGAGCACCTCACCCCGCCCCATGTCGACGATGGCCAGCAGCCCTTCGAGCGGGCGCGCATAGCCGTTGTCGTCGGCCGACTCGCGCAGGTAGGCCAGGCACTTGGTGATGCGACGCCGCTTCTCGTGCTCGAGCCCGAAGGTCCCCGCCGGCCACGGGTCGACCTGCACCAGCGAGCGGTCCACCACCCCGCGGCGGTCGAGGGCGGCGCCCCATTCCTCGCACTCCGCCAGCGCGAGCTGTGCCGCGTAGGCCTCCTCTATCTGCAGCGGCGGGCGGACGTCCTCGACGACCTCCCAGCGCACCACCTCGCCACCGGTAACCGAGACGACCGCCTCGACCACGTCGGCCTCGGGACCCTGCAGCAGCACCATGCGCACCTGGCGGTCGAGGCGCGCCGAGGCCCCCGGCTCGCCGCTGTCCACCGCCCGCACGACCTCCTTGGGGGGATCGCACAGGGCCACGTAGGCGAAGCGAAGGGCATCGTTCGCCACGGCGGCCCGACCACTGTCGAAGACGATCTGGCGCGCCGCCTTGATCTCGTCCCCCGTCAGGGGCGACAACGGGTGCAGCGACAGCGGGGTGGGAACGGCAGCGGTCGGCATTTGCGCCATGGTACGTGGCGGATGGCCGCGGGCCGCCTACCATGCCTGGCATGGACGATGCGGCCGAGCGTGCCGCCCGCAGCGCCCACGAGCTGGCCCGTCGCACCGGCACGGACCGTCACGACGTCCTGGTCGTCCTCGGCAGCGGCCTCGCCGGCGTGGGCGAGATCCTGGGGGCCGGGGGACCCTCGCTCCCGCTCGACACCCTGCCCTACTTCCCCCGCTACACCGCCGCCGGGCACCGGGCCCAGGGCTGGTCGGTCGACATCGCGGGGAGGCGCGTCCTGGTCTTCGGTGGTCGCTGCCACCTGTACGAGGGCGTGCAGCCCGAGGAGGCCGTCCATCCCCTGCGCACTGGTGTCGCCGCCGGTTGCGGCACCGTCATCCTGACCGCCGCTGTCGGGGGCATACGCCCCGACCTGGCCGCCGGGTCGATCATGGTCGTGGAGGACCAGCTCAACCTCACCGGGCGCAGCCCGCTGAGCGGTCCCGACTTCGTCGACATGGCCGACGCCTACTCGCCCTCGCTGCGCCGGCTGGCCCTGGCCACGCCCGGACCTGCGGCCCCCGGGCTCTCCCCCCGGCCCGGCGTCTACGCCCAGGTGCTCGGGCCCCAGTTCGAGACTCCCGCCGAAGTTGCCATGCTGCGCACCGCGGGGGCGGACGTGGTGGGCATGTCGATGGCACTCGAGACGATCGCCGCCCGGCGGGCCGGGGCCGAGGTCCTGGGCCTGGCCGTGGTCACCAACGCGGCCGCCACCGCCGCCGTCAGCACCGAGATCGCCGGCATCGGGGCCGTGGGCGACGCCGCCGCCCCCACCATGGCCGAGATCGTCCGCCACGTCGTAGTGTCACTCCCGTGACCACCGCACCGACCGGCGTCGACCATGTGGCGATCAACGTCCCCGACGTCCCGGGGGCCATCGCGTTCTACACCGAGAGGATGGGGCTCATCCAGAATTTCACCCGGCCCGACTTCGGTTTCGCCGGTGCCTGGCTCGATACCGCCAACGGGCAGCAGGTACACCTCATCGAGCTGCCGGCGCCCCCCAACGTGGGCCAGCACTTCGCCCTCGTGTACGACGACCTCGACGTGGTCGTGCCCGAGCTCCGTGGCCGGGGCCTCGAGGTGACGGACCCCGTCCCGGTGGGTGAGACCGGCCGCCGGCAGGCCTTCACCAGCGACCCGTGGGGCAATGGGATCGAGCTGCACCAGCGCCCGCAGACGTAGACGCCGGCTCCGGAACGGTCAGCTGTCAAAGCGCTGGTTGTGGCGCAGGAGGATGACGGAGTGGGCCGTCAGATTCACCACCGGGCCCTGGGCCCGTCGGGTCCCATGTGGCCTGGCCGTGTTCAGGAGCTCCTCCCAGAACCCGGGCCACTCGACCCAGGGCAGCATGAACGACCGGGAGCGGTTGCCACCGTTGAGGAGGAGGAGGACGGTGTCCCCGTGCACCGGCCGCCCCCTCTGATCGACTTCGTCGGTGGCCCGACCCGACAGGAGCATCCCGATGGACCTGAGCTCGCCGTCGGACCATTCAGCTTCGGTCATCTCGGCACCGTCGGACCGGATCCAGGTGAGGTCCCGGGTGCCGCCAGGGGTGAACGGGAGGCCGGTGAAGAAGTTCCGGTGGCGCAGGACCGGGTTGTTGTGCAAGATCCCGACCAGCTTCCGCGTGTAGGCCAGGAGGTCGCTCGCCGCGTCGTCGAGATCCCAGTTGAGCCACGAGACCTCGTTGTCCTGGCAGTAGGCGTTGTTGTTGCCCTGCTGGGTTCGGCCGATCTCGTCACCGCCAAGAAGCATGCGCACCCCCTGGGACAAGAAGAGGGTGGCCAGCATGTTGCGCTTCATCCGATCGCGCAGCCGCGTGATGCGATGCGAGTCGGTGAGGCCCTCGACGCCCCAGTTCCAGCTGTAGTTCTCGGCCTGCCCGTCCTGGCCGCCCTCTCCGTTCGCCTCGTTGTGCCGCTCCCGGAAGCTCACCAGGTCGGTCATGGTGAAGCCATCGTGGCACGTCACGAAGTTCACGCTGGCGTAGTTGCGCCGACCACTCGGAGCGTAAATGTCGCTCGAGCCCGTGAGTCGAGAGGCGAGTTCGGGGACCATGCCGCCTTCACCCCGCCAGAACCGGCGGACGCAGTCCCGGAACGCCCCGTTCCACTCGGCCCAGCCCGGCGGGAATCGGCCCAGCTGGTAGCCCCCCGGGCCGACGTCCCAGGGCTCGGCGATCAGCTTGACCTGGGAGAGGACGGGGTCCTGCAGGATCACCTCGAAGAAGGCGCTGTGCCGACCGTCTTCGAGTCCTCGCAGCAGCACCGGGGCCAGGTCGAAGCGGAACCCGTCCACATGCATGTCCGTCACCCAGTAGCGGAGACTGTCCATGATGAGCGCGATGGTCGGGGCATGGACGATGTTGAGGCTGTTACCCGTTCCGGTGTAGTCCACGTAGGACCGTTTGTCATCGGGCTGGAGCCGGTAGTACACGGAGTTGTCGATGCCCCGCAGCGACAAGGTCGGGCCGAGATGGTTTCCCTCGGCGGTGTGGTTGTAGACCACGTCGAGCAGGACCTCGAGGCCGGCCCGGTGGAGTGCCTTGACCATGGACTTGAACTCATTCACCTGCTCGCCGTGGCCCTTTGACGCATAGCTCACATGCGGCGCGAAGAAGGCCAGGGTGTTGTAGCCCCAGTAGTTGGTCAGGCCCTGCTCGACCAGGTGACGATCGGCGACGAATTGGTGGACCGGCATCAGCTCAACGGCGGTGATCCCGAGGCCGAGGAAGTGGTCGATCATGGCGTCCGTCGACAGACCCAGGTACGTGCCCCGGATGTGTTCGGGCACCCCCGGATGCGCCATCGTCATGCCCCGGACGTGGCCCTCGTAAATGACCGTGCGGTTCCAGGGAGTTCGCGGCGCGCGGTCGTCCCCCCACGTGAACGCCTGGTCGACCACCACCGACTTCGGCATCCACCCCGCCGAGTCCCGCGGGTCGGGCATGTGGTCGTCGTCCACGCTGGCGGGACTGTGCCCGAAGATCTCGTCGCTCCAGCGGATGGGCCCGCTCACCGCCTTGGCGTAGGGGTCGATGAGGAGTTTGGCGCGGTTGAAGCGGTGTCCCATCGCAGGGTCCCAGGGCCCGTCGACCCGGTACCCGTAGAAGGTGCCGGGCCGGGCGTCGGGCAGATAGCAGCACCAGACCCAGTCGGTGGCCGGCGGCATCATGACGCTGAACGTCGGGATGACGTCTTCGGCGTGCTCGAAGATGCAGAGCTGCACGTCGGTCGCATGCCGCGAGAACAGGGCGAAGTTGACTCCCTCGCCGTCCCAGTTGGCACCAAGGGGGTGCGGCGTCCCGGGCCAGACGCGCATCGTCACGATGCGCCTGCAGTCTCGCGCCGGAGGAAAACCACCGCCAATGGTGGCGCGGTCACACTCAGGCAGTGGGGCTTGCCGTGGCAAGGGATGGGGACCGACTCCACGCCGTCCGGGTTCCCGATGCCGCTCCCCCCGTAGGCCCCGGCGTCGCTATTGAGGATCTCCCGCCACAGTCCGGCGTCGGGAACCCCGACCATCAGGTGATGACGCGGCACCGGGGTGAAGTTACAAACTGCAAGGATTGACTCCTCGCCGGCGGAGTGCCGCAGGAAGCCCAACGTCGACTGGCCCGCGTGGCCCACCTCGACCCATTCGAAGCCTGATGGGTCGCAGTCGAGCTCGTGGAGGGCGGGCTCTTCCCGGTACCGGTGGTTCAGGTCGGTGACCCAGCGCAGGAGCCCGGAATGACGTGCATGGTCGAGGAGGTCCCATTCGAGGCATCGTTCGTGGCTCCACTCGTGCCACTGGCCAAGCTCGCCGCCCATGAAGAGCAGCTTCTTGCCGGGCTGGGCGTACTGGTAGCCGTACAGCAGCCGCAGGTTGGCGAACTTCTGCCAGTCGTCGCCGGGCATGGCGCCGAGCAAGGACCCCTTGCCGTGGACGACCTCGTCATGTGAGAGCGGCAGGATGTAGTTCTCCGTGAAGGCGTACAAGCCGCGAAAGGTGATCTGGTCATGGTGGTAGCGGCGATGGACGGGGTCGCGCCGCAGGTACTCCAAGGTGTCGTGCATCCACCCCATGTCCCACTTGTAGCCGAAGCCGAGCCCACCGACGTCGGTGGGCCGGGACACCCCCGGCCAGGCCGTCGACTCCTCGGCCACGGTCTGGACGTCCGCATGGGCGCCATAGACCCCGATGTTCAGCTGGCGCAGGAACTCAATGGCATCGAGGTTCTCCCGACCCCCGTGCCGGTTGGGAACCCACTCCCCCGGCGCACGTGAGTAGTCGAGGTAGAGCATCGATGCCACCGCATCGACCCGGAGCCCGTCGACGTGATAGGTGGACAGCCAGTGCTCGGCCGACGAGAGGAGGAAGCTCCGGACCTCGTTGCGCCCGTAGTTGAAGATGTAGCTGGTCCAGTCGGGATGGAAGCCCTGCCGGGGATCGGCGTGCTCGTACAGGTGGGTTCCGTCGAACTCGCCCAGGGCGAAGGCGTCGGTGGGGAAATGAGAGGGCACCCAGTCGAGGAGGATCCCGATACCGGCCTGGTGGAGCTGGTCGATCAGCGCCATGAGGCCCTGGGGGGTCCCGTAGCGGGCGGTGGGCGCGAAGTAGCCGGTGGTCTGGTAGCCCCAGCTCCCGTAGAAGGGGTGCTCCATCACGGGGAGGAACTCCACGTGGGTGAAACCGGTCCGGAGTACGTGATCGATGAGGAGGGGGGCCAGCTCCTCGTAGCTCAGGAACGCGGTGGGGTCGTCGGACGGCCGCCGCCACGACCCGAGATGGACCTCGTAGATGGAGACGGGAGCATCGCGCGCCCCCGTTCGGTCCCGGTTGGCCATCCACTCCCCGTCGCCCCAGTCGTAGGCCAGGTCCCAGACGACCGATCCGGTCCGAGGGGGACACTCGGCGGCAAAGGCGTAGGGATCGGCCTTGTCGTGGACAGCTCCGTCGGCGGTTGTGAGGGCGTACTTGTAGACGTGGCCCGGGGCGGCGTCCGGGATGACGCCCACCCAGATGCCCGACGACGCCAGGGGGTCGAGGGGATGTGCGGCACGATCCCACCGGTTGAAGTCCCCGATGACACTGACGGATCGGGCGCTCGGGGCCCACACCGCGAACGCGGTCCCTGCCGAGCCCAGGAAGTGGGCGCCCAGTTTGCCGGCGAGCTCGCGATGGGTCCCCTCGTTGAAGAGGTAGACGTCGGTGTCGGAGATGTCCCACGCTGCGCCGGCAGGCGGTTGGGGCGCAGGTTGCTGCTGCGTAGGAGTCACCCGCCGACCTCCGTCCATGGCGCCATCATGCACTCCGGGGGCCGGGTGGTGGTCCGGTGCCCTCGCCGCGGATGTCCACGCCCTGCCGGCGGGCGGCCTCCACGAGCCGGAGCATGGTGGCGGCCCACTGGTTCGGGACGGCGATGTCCCCGGGCCAGTGCCGGCGCCAGCGCCGCCGGAAATTTCCCTCTGCCGCCCCGCTGCCGGGGCGATTCTGCGGCTCGCGCTCCAGCCAGAGATCTTCGAGGTCGACCAGCACGAGCTGGGCCGGGCCGCGGGCAAGGTGCAGCAGCAGTGCCCGCAGGGCGGCGCGGGGCGACAACGGGCGGCCAACCGTCGCCGTGACGGCGGCCCGCAGGGAGGTCCGCTCTGCCCTTTGAACGCCGGCAGCCCGGGGATCGAGCGCCCCCCGGCGCAGCCGGTCATCGACGTCGAGACCGGCCCACCACGACGCGAAGGGGGGGAGATCGTGGGTGGCGATCGACGCCAGCGAGTCAGGCGGCGGGTCGGGGAAGGGTACCTCGGGGGTGGCGGTGAACTCATGGACGTGGGAACGGAGCATCCCGTCGCGCCGCATGGCAGCGCGCACGGACGTGCCGACCGTGCCGAGGTCCTCTCCCACGACGGCCACGCCGGCCCGAGCGGCCTCGAGCACGAAGAGGGCCCGCAGTTCGTCCGACCGGTAGCGGACGTAGGCACCGCCGGCGGGTGCCATGCCTGCGGGGACCCACCAGAGCCGGTGCAATCCCATCACGTGGTCGATGCGGACGGCGGCGGCGTGCCGGAAAGCGTGGCGGAGGATGGCGATCGGGTAGCGGTAACCGTCCTGGCGGATCCGCTCGGGGTGGAGCGGGTTGATGCCCCACTCCTGGCCGGCAGGTTGGAAGTCGTCAGGGGGTGCTCCGACGGCGGCGCCCGTGGCGAACTCCCCGCGGTAGAACCAGGGGTCGAAGCCCTCGGGATGTACCCCTACGGGGAGGTCCAGATAGAGCCCGCCTCGGGCGGCCGCCTCGGCCAACTGGCTGGCGGCGACCCACTGGGCGTAGCGGTGGTACCGCACCCTGCGCTCATCGAGCGAACCGGCCGGAATCCGTCCCGGCCGAGCCCCCCTCCACTGGGTCCACGGTTGACCGAGGGTCTCGGTGGCGGCGCGGAAGCGGGCGTACGCCTCCACCTCGGGTCGCTCGGCCAGGAACTCCTCCAGGGCGCCGCGGCGCGTGGACGAGGATGTGGCCAGGGCGTCGGCGAGCAGCTCGAGGACCTCTCGCTTCGCCGCCAATGTGGCGGGGGGATCGGACAGGGGGGCGGCCCGCAGGCGGGCCAACCGTTGGCGGAAGCCGGTCGAGGCGAGCAGCCGACGTGCCTCGGGGCACAGCTCGAGCTCGGGGAGACGCTCGACCTCGACGTAGAGCTCGTTCCATGCCAGCCGGCTGGCCGGCCGGTAGGGGCTGGGCTCCACCACCGGCCCGTCGAGGAAGGAGGCGAAGAGGGGCAGCGTGCCGACGAAGCTGCCCCCGAGCCCGCCGACCCAGCCCGCGAGCTCGGCCAGTTCCGAGTAGCTCGCCACTCCCCAGTCGGACTCTGTCCGCACGGCGTAGAGGGGGGCGAAGGCGCCCCAACCCCGGTCGGGACTCGGGCAGCGGCGCGGGGCGGAGATCACCAGTGCCGACGCGGTGAGGCCTGGGCCCTCCACCTCCAGACGGTGGTAGCCCGGGGAGGCGGCGAGCGGGGCGACGAGTCGGAATCGATGCCGGAGGACCGAGGTCCCGTCGATCCGCCGGGCGGCGGCCGGGCCTGTCAGCAGGGACCGCAGGGGACGGTGTTCGACCAGGCCGTCCTCGTGGCAGACGGTGACCCGGACCCGGGCCGGGTCGACAGCCGCCGGGAGGGTGAGCACGTGCACGTTGGCCGCTCCCTGACGGCGCACCAGGACCGGTTCGAGCACGCGGTACCTGGCCGCCTCGGCGGCCAGCAGTTCGGGCGCCTGCTGGAGACCGCCGATGGGGACGCCGAGGGCGGCGAGCACGCCGACGAGGGACTCGTCGCCGATCACCGCCCGTCGCTGGTCCTGGGTCTCGAACACAGCCTGCACCCCGTGCTGTCGAGCCAACGCGCGCAGAGCCCGGCGCGCCCGGCGCAAGGAGTCTGGCTCCGGCGACATGCGGTCAACCCGCAAGCCGCTCAAGATGGAAGATGTGGGCCGGCATGGTCGCCGGGTCGAGCCGGATGTAATTGGCCTGCCCGGTCCACTGGTAGCGGTTCCCGCTGAGGAGATCGTGGAGGGAGAAGGGCTCGGCCGGATCGAGTCCGAGCGACGCCAAGTTGATGAAGACGGTGCCGGCCTGGATGGACCCCGGATCGAGGTTGACGGCGACCAGCACGGCATCGTCCCGATCCTCCGCGTCGGGGGTGGAGCAGGCCGTCTTTGAGTAGACGATGAGGCGGTCGTTGTCGACTCCGTGGAACTGCAGCGTGCGGTCCTGTTGGAGGGCGGGGTGGCCCATGCGGATGGCATTCACCCGCGCCACGAAGTCGGCGAGGCTGTCGGGGCTGTCGAGATCCCAGTATCGGACCTCGTACTTCTCCGAGTCGAGGTACTCCTCCGAGCCCGGCTCGCGGGGGTCGCGCACCATCAGCTCAAAGGCAGGCCCGTAAATCCCGTAGTTCGCCGCCAGTGTCGCCGCAAGGACCAGCCGTGCCATGAAGGTCGGGCGGCCGCCGCACTGGAGCTCCTCGTGGAGGATGTCGGGGGTGTTCGGCCAGAAGTTGGGCCGGAAGAAGTCGGCCATCGGGGTACGGGTCAGCTCGGTCAGGTAATCCTCGAGCTCACGTGCCGTGTTCCGCCACGTGAAATAGGTGTAGGACTGCGAGAAGCCCACCTTGGCCAGATGCTCCATCACCCGGGGCCGGGTGAAGGCCTCGGCCAGCATGATCACGTCGGGGTGATCGGCCCGCACGACGGTGATGAGCCACTCCCAGAAGCGCATCGGCTTGGTGTGGGGGTTGTCGACGCGGAAAATGAGGACGCCATGGCCGATCCAGAACTCGACGACATCACGCAGGGCCTCCCAGAGCTGCCGCCAGTCGGCTGTCTCGAAGTCGAGCGGGTAGACGTCTTCGTAGCGCTTCGGCGGGTTCTCAGCCGTCCGGATGCTGCCGTCGGGGAGCCGCCTGAACCAGTCGGGATGCTCGGCCACCCAGGGATGGTCAGGTGAGCACTGGAAGGTCAGGTCGAGCGCGATCTCAATACCGGCGTCGGCCGCGGCGGCGACCAGCCGGTCGAAGTCCGCCATCGTGCCCAGGTCGGGATGGACTGCGGTGTGACCCCCGGCTGCCCCGCCGATCGACCACGGGCTGCCCGGGTCGTCCGGGCCCGCCGCGCCGGCACCGTTCGGCCCCTTGCGCGCCGTCGTGCCGATCGGGTGGATGGGAGGAAGGTAGAGGACGTCGAAACCGAGCCGGCTGATGTACGGCAGTCGCGCCTGCACGTCGGCCAAGGTGCCGGCGCGGGTCGGATCGGGGGAGGCCGAACGGGGGAAGAGTTCGTACCACGTGCTGAAGCGGGCCCGGGCCCGTTCCACCTCGACGTCGTAGGTCTCCGAGGCGGCAGTCGGGTCCGGGTCCGGGTAGTCGGACATCAGCTCCGCCAGCTCCGCGCCGATCGCCAGCTCGAAGCCGTCGGCCCGCTCGAGCTGGTCGGCCAGCGCGCCGAGCCGTCGATGGTCCGCGCCTTCGGCTCGTGCCGCAGCCCGGCGGACCAATTGGGCGCCGACGAGGAGCTCGAGGGAGAGCGACGGGCCCGAATCCGCTCTCGCCACGAGGTTCCTACGCCAGCTGGCGAAGGCGTCGACCGTGGCCACGATGCAGAACCGGTGGTAGCCGGGACGCGTCACCGGGAACTCGCCCCGCCAATGGTCGTTGTCGACCGGCTGGAGGGCAGCGGTGTGCCATTCGGTCTCGTCCTCGTGGCGGAAGCGAACCTCGGCTCGCAGGTCGTCGGGCCCGTCCGCGAAGATGTCGGCCTCGACGGCGACCGGCTCACCGACGGCCGCCTTGGCCGGGTAGCTGCCGCAGTCGACCACGGGCCGCACCGAGGTGATGACGGGGCGCGCCCGGCCAAAGGCCTCGGGGAGGGAGGCGGCAGGCTTACCCATCGGGAACGGGGGTGAGCCGGTACGCCCGGGCCGCGTACTCGCGCACCATGCGCTGCGTGGTGAAGAAAGAGCCGTTCAAGGCCATGGCGAATCGGCAGACTGCGGCGAACGCATCTGGGCGCCGGTAGTACAGCGGTGCCACCACGTCGGCCAGCACGCGGTGGAGCTCGGTCGCATCGGTCGCGTCGGCCTCGGGGTCCCCAATGAGCAGGTCGACGCCGGCACCGAGATCGGCGCCGACGGCCCAGCCGGTCACACCCTCGACGTGACCTTCGATCCACCAGCCGTCGAGGACGCTCAGGCTGGGGACTCCGTTCAGCGCGGCCTTCATCCCGCTCGTGCCGGATGCCTCGTGGGAAGCAACCGGGTTGTTCACCCAGACGTCGACCCCGGCCACGAGGAGCGAGGCCAGGCTCATCCCGTAGTCCTCGAGATACACGACGGTGACGTCTTCGGCCAGTTCCTCGGCCGCGGCGTTGACGCGCTGGATCAGGGTCTTGCCGAGCCGGTCGCGGGGGTGGGCCTTGCCGCTGTAGATGACCTGGAGGGGGCCGACACGGTCGGCGACCGTGCGCAGGGCATCGGGTCGGGACAGGAGCAGATCGTTGCGCTTGTAGGACGTGGCCCTCCTGGCCACCCCCAGGGTGAGCGCTGCCGGGTCGAGCCTGACCGATCGGCGCCGGGTCACCTCGTCGAAGAGCGCCTCCTTCGCCTCGGCGTGCGCGGCCAGCACCTCTCCCAGCGGGATCCCCGTCGCGTAGCGGAGCATCGCGTTGTCCTCGCGCCAGCGGGGCAGGTGCCGGTCGAAGAGGAGCGCCGTGCTGGGGGCCACCCAGGTGGGCACGTGCACACCATTGGTGATGGCGTCGATCCGGTAGCGGGGGAACATGGCCCGCGCGACCTCTCCGTGGCGCTGCGCCACCCCGTTGATGAAGCGGGAGAAGAACATCCCGAGGACGGTCATGTTGAGGGTTCCGTCCTCGAGCGATCCGATGGCGCGCAACCCCTCGGCCAGCTCCGACCCGAGGATCGCCGCCACGACTTCGGGGCTGAACCGGTCATGGCCGGCCGGCACCGGCGTGTGCGTGGTGAACACGCACCGTTCACGGACCGCAGCGATGTCGGCAGCTGATGCCTCGGCCACCGTCCCGCCCAGGCGCTCGGAGAGGAGGGCGACCGGCACCAGGGAGGCATGGCCCTCGTTGAGGTGGTACGTCGCGATCTCCCCATACCCGAGCCGTGCGAGCATGCGGGGTCCGGCCAGGCCGAGGACGGCCTCCTGAGAGAGCCGTAACGGCGGGTCCCCGGCATAGAGCTGGTCGGTGATGGCCCGGTCGGTGGGGTCGTTCTCGTCGATCCTCGTGTCGAGGAAGTAGACGGGCACGCTGGACCCGCCCTCGCCGCGGACCACCCGTCGCCACACACCGACCAGAACGTTCCGGCCCCCGATGACGACATGGACGCGGGCGTCCAGCGGCTCGAGGTGGTCGGCGGGCCTCCAGTGCACGGCGTGCTCGACCTGCCCGCCGGCCTCGTCGATCTGTTGGCGGAAGAATCCGAGGTGGTACACCAGGGTGACACCGACGGCGGGAATTCCCGCATCGGCGGCAGCCCGCAGATGGTCCCCCGCCAACACGCCGAGCCCGCCACTGAACGTGGGAACGTCGTCGCCCAAGGCGATCTCCATGGAGAAGTACGCGACGGTCGAGGTGGACACCGGTCCGAGTCTGACGCATTCGCGACCGAAGCCGCACCCCGGGGATGTCGGTCCCCGCGCACCGAGGGCTGGGTCAGCGAACGGTCCGCTCCGCGTCCGGATCCGGTGGGCGGGTCAGCTCCCCGATCGCTTGTTGGTAGACCAGCACCGCGGTGACCCGGCGGTCGACCCGCTTGGAGTCCGGCACGCGGAGCTTGCGGAAGATGCCGGTGACGTGCTTCTCGACTCCTTTCTCCGACACGGACAGGTGCCGGGCGATCTGGTTGTTGGCATAACCGTTCGCCATCTCGGCCAGCACGTTGAACTCGCGCGACGAGAGCTCGTCCAGCGCCGAGGGTGCCCGCCGTCGCACCAGCGAGTTCACAATGGAGGGATCGAGCACCGTCTCGCCCGCATGGGCGCCGTGGATGGCGCTGACCACGGTCTCGAGGTCACCGACACGATCGTCGAGCAGGTACCCGGTGTGGGCCGCCCCGCAGCGCAGGAGCTCGAGCGCGTAGCCGTCGCCGGCCTCGGCGATCACCACCACCCCGATGTCAGGGTGCTCGGCACGCAGTCGCTTGGCGGCGGACAAGGACGCCTCGGCGGCGACCCTGGGGGTGCGGATGCCGACGATGAGCACGTCGGCGTGGTACTGGCAGACTGCGTCGAGGGTCTCGGGATGGCTGTTCACCCGGGCTACCACCTCGATGCTCTCGACTCCGTGGAGCAGGCAGGCCAGCCCCTCTCGAGTCAGGAAGTTGTCGCTCGCCACGACGGTTCGTAGCACGGCGGGGGTGTCGGGCATTCCAAGGCTCCGGGGTCGGTCGGCAGGGCACAGTGCTCTCCCGACGGCCGACATCATGGTGCATGCGACCGGACCGGGCTCAGCACCCCCATTCTCTCAGCCCGGAGGGCGCCGGGCTGATCGCTGGCTGGGGCGCACCCTCGGGATCTGAGGGTCTGCCCCATTTAGCGCGTCACACAGCGGAAATATGCTCCGATTGTGTGCTGGAACGTCGGGCCATGGAGAAACCGAAAAATGTCGGCCGAGCGAGCCGTGAAGGCCAAGACCGTCGACGTTGCGTTCAGCCTGCCCGCTGATGTCCAAGCCGACACGGTGGCGCTGTGCGGGGAGTTCAACGAATGGTCACCGGAGGCGGTGAGGCTCGAGCGCGGCGGCGACGGCACGTGGCTGGCCACTGTGGCCCTCGAGCCCGGGCACTCATACCGCTACCGATACCTTCTCGACGGCAAAGACTGGGAGAATGGGTGGGAGGCCGAGTGTTACGTCCCCAACCCATACGGCAGTGACGACTCCGTGGTCGTGGTGTGAGCTGCCCGCTCCGCTCGATACGTGCGGACTGACCTCGTGAGCCGACGCACCCGACTCGGGTCGCGGTGAAGGTCGCCCTGCTGAGCAGGGAGTACCCACCTGACATCTATGGCGGTGCCGGAGTACACGTCGAGCGCCTGGCCGTTCACCTGGCCCACCTGGTCGACCTCGAGGTCCATTGCTTCGGAAATGATCGTCTGGCGCCGCCCGAGTACAAGGTCGTCGCACACCAACCGTGGGACCAGCTCCAGGGCGAGGATCGTCGCCTCACGGTGCTGCGGACGATGTCCACCGACCTGGCCATGGCGGCCGGGCTGCGCGGCGTTGACATCGTCCACAGCCACACCTGGTACACAAACCTGGCGGGCCATCTGACCAAGCTGCTTCACGATGCGCCGCACGTGATGACCGTCCACAGCCTCGAGCCCAAGCGGCCCTGGAAGGCGCACCAGCTCGGGAACGGCTACCGCCTTTCGAGCTTCTGCGAGCGAACGGGCATCGAATCGGCCGATGCGATCATCGCTGCCTCGAGCGCCAGCGCCGGGGACATCACCTCCTGCTACCCCGACGTCGATCCATCCCGCATCACCGTGCTCCACCACGCCGTCGACACCGATGACTGGCGGCGCGATTCTCGCACCGACGTGCTCGAGTCCTACGGCATCGATCACGACCGGCCCATCGTGCTGTTCGTCGGGCGCATCACGCACCAGAAAGGCATCACCCACCTACTCCGTGCCGCCCGCCACCTCGACCCGGCGGTCCAGCTCGTGTTGCGGGCTGGTCCGGCAGACACACCCGAGTTGGGGCGCCAGGTGGGTGGGCAGATCAGGGAGCTGGCGACCGAGAGAACCGGGGTCTGCTGGATCCAAGAGGCCCTCGACCACCGGCAGCTGAGCCAGCTGTTGAGCCACTCGACCGTCAGCTGCTGCCCGTCCGTCTACGAACCCTTCGGATTGGTCAACCTAGAAGCCATGGCGTGCGAGACCCCGGTGGTCGCATCCGCGGTGGGCGGCATACCGGAGATCGTCGAGGACGGCGTCACCGGCACCCTGGTGCACTTCGAGCCCGTGAGCCCGACCGAGAGCGACCCGGCCGACCCGGAGCGGTTCGCCCGCGACCTGGCCGGCGCCATCGAGGCCCTCGTCGACGACCCTCAGCGGGCGCGCCAGATGGGGGAAGCCGGGCGGCACCGAGTCGTCGATCACTTCAGCTGGCCGGTGGCGGCCCGCAGAGTTGTCGAGATCTACCGCAGGTTGACCTCGGCTCCGGAATGACCGGTAGTCGCTAGCCCGTGACGATGCTGATGTGCTTGCGCCCGCGGCGCTCGCCGAACTTCACCACGCCGTCGGCCGTGGCGAACAGCGTGTCATCGCCGCCGCGGCCCACGTTGGCGCCGGGGTAGAACTTGGTGCCTCGCTGGCGCACCAGGATGGAGCCGGCCGTCACCGTGGTGCCGTCGAATTCCTTGACCCCCAGGCGTTGCGCCGCCGAGTCGCGGCCGTTGCGGGTGGACCCGCCACCCTTGGTCTTCGACATGTCGGACTCCTCGGACTCCCCCGGCCTCAGCCGGTCGCCGTGATGGCGGTGATCTCCAGCGTGGCGTAGTGCTGGCGATGGCCCCACCGGCGGCGCTGGTTGGACTTGGACTTGTAGGTCATGGCGTTGATCTTGGGGCCCAGCTCCGAGCCCACGACCTTGGCCGTCACGGAGGCACCCGCCAGCTGCTCGGGCGTGGCCAGCACGGTCCCGCCGTCGACCACCAGGACGGGCTCCAGGGACACCTCGGCCCCGACCGGCTCGCC
>Ga0209415_10005685_pt1 | contig 22355 bp, 24 predicted proteins | sample PeaSoiSIISIP2007_FD_187696 | JGI IMG/M metagenome (GOLD analysis project Ga0209415, IMG submission 187696) | Peat soil microbial communities from Weissenstadt, Germany - SII-SIP-2007 (SPAdes) (version 2) | ecosystem: Environmental > Terrestrial > Soil > Wetlands > Peat | place: Germany... | reverse complement strand
TGGCGCAAAGCGCCGCGTTCCTAGCGGCCGCAAATGTCCTGCCATCGCTCGGCGACAATCTCTGGGACACGTCCTTCCTGCTCACCGAGCGCAGCCTTGCTGGCCAAGTGTTGCACGTTCTGACCGGCTATACGGCGCGGCCCGCCGGTATTCAGCTCGTATTTTTCGTCGCGACCCTGGTCGTCATCGGTCTATTCATGCGTTTGGCCCGAAACAGCGCTCCTCCAACGGGTGGCGCCCGACATTCTGCGGCGCAAAAGATTTCCTAGTTCTTCCGCGAACCAGCCTCTTTGGCACGGCGCCGCTGCCGGTGCCCAGGCATGCTTGTCGTCGCAACTTCGATTGTGAAGATGTCCCATTTGCGTTTGCCTTCAGGGCGGGTCGAGAAAGTGCATGCAAGGTCTTTGATCGCGGCGACGGCAATGTTGTGCGTACTCGTTGCACGCCCGGAATTGTGCTGGGCCGATTTCAAGGTTTGGCGACCGGACGTAAATGTCGGCGAATTGGCAGTCGAGAATGTCGGCGATCTGGGTTTTGACCCCGACCGGTCCAAGAGTGGCGAGCAAAGTTACACGGCGGAACTCGAATACGGCCTAACGCCCTGGTGGCAGACCGAGTTGGAGTTGGAATTTAATCGCAATCCCGGGCCGGGGCAGGAGACCTTTTTCAACCAGATCACATCGGAAAACTTGTTTCAATTCACCGAGCGCGGTGAATATTGGCTCGATGCAGGCTTTTTTGCCGAATACGGTCACGCGCTGCAAAGCGGCAACCCCGATGAAATCACCCTCGGCCCGGTGCTGCGCAAGGATCTATGGGGCGCGAGCAACAGTGTCAACCTGTTTTTCGAAAGGGATCTCGGAGGGCAGGCCTCGAGCCGGCCCATATTTCGCTATGCGTGGGAGACACGCCTCGACGCCTGGGTGACGCGCTTTGGCCGCAGCTTTGCCGTCGAGCCAGGTCTACAGATCTACGGCCAGCCGGGCCCGGTCGGCCGCTTCGCCAAGTGGAGCCAGCAAGACGAGCGTGCCGGACCGCAGCTCTTCGGCAAGGTCTTCAACATCGGACCTGGCACACTGGAGTGGAACGGCGGTGTGCTTTTTGGCCTCACACCCGCCGCGCCCCGCGTTACGATTCGCTGGCAAGCCGAGTATGAAATTCACTACTAGCCTCGATTCAGGACAGCCCGCGCGGCGGCCGAGCCCGGACATTTTTTCCTACGGCTGTGGTGCTTCCCCATGGCGCCGCTGATCGAGGGGATGCCAGGCAAGATGCTCCTGCACGCGCTGGAGCCCCGGCAATGAATCCGGTAAAGGGCTGGTCGGTAGACCGCAGCGCGATCCGCACGGTAGGTCGCGATCTGCACCGGCCCGAATGCATTCTCGCCGAGCGTGACGGTACGCTGTGGACCTCCGACGCCCGCGGGGGCGTAACGCGGATCACCCCCGATGGCGCGCAGGAACTGATTCTGCAGACGGCCTTCTCGGACGCCAAGCTCGAGTTCGAGGCGGAGCGCCGGATGCCGCGCCGCACGCTACCTAATGGGCTGGCGTTCGCCGCCGGCGGAGAAATTCTGGTGGCCAACTTTGGGTCCGGCGCGCTGGAGGTGATGACGCGCGACGGGCAGACCCGCACGCTGCACGACAGCATTGATGGCAGACCGATGGGCAAGGTCAACTTTGTCCTTCGTGACTCCAAGGGGCGCATGTGGATCACCGTCTCGACGCGTGTCATTCCGTGGACGCAAGCGATCGGCTCGACGCTCGCCGACGGCTATGTGGCCCTGCTCGACGAGAAGGGACTCCGCATCGTCGCGGACGGTTTTTCGTTCACGAACGAAATTCGCTTGGATGCCAGGGAGGAGTATCTCTATGTGGCCGAGACGACGGGCAAGCGCGTCAGCCGGCTGCGCGTGCGCTCCGACGGATCGCTTGGACCGCGCCAATTGCACGGGCCGAACAATCTGGGCCCTGGCTTGATCGACGGCATCGCATTCGACCGTTTTGGCAATCTTTGGTGCGCGATGATCTTTGCCGACCGCTTGGTCGCGATCACTCCCGAGGGGGAAGCGCTGACGCTTCTTGACGATGGTGAGCCCGGTGCCACGGCAAGATTCGAAGCCGAATTTGCAGGCGGCCAGCCCGTCAGCGCGCAGACACTGGCGGCCTGCGGTGGCAAGGTCGCCCCGTGGATATCGAGCGTCACCTTCGGTGGTGCGCAACTGCGCACCGTGTACCTCGGCAGTTTGAAAGGGACGACGATCCCGTACTTCAGCTCCCCGGTTGCCGGTCTACCGATGGTGCATTGGTAGCGCGGCCGGGCGCCCTGCTGGCACCCGCGACGTATGCAGGTTCCTTCTACGAGGGCAGCGTCGCCATTCCTGGTACGCGGGCCATCGCCGCGGGAGCGGCCGCCGGGCCGCCGCTTGCGAGGCGCTCCTTCATCGCCTTATTGCCTTTGTCCGGACGCCCGACTTCTGGTCGAAATCGCACCCGTACCGGCCGACCCAGTCCCAGCAGCTATGGAGATTGAGCAGCGATGCGCTGGCCTGTGGATACAGCACGATCATGTCGTTGGTATCGGCCCAACGGTTGTACCCGGCGTTATTCACGAAATAGGTGCCAAGCGTCGCGTAGCCCTGCTGAGAACCGTGCAGCGCGACGTACAGCGAGCAACGACGGGCGCCAGCGTAGCTGGCCGCCAGATGGATCCAGCCGGTATTGCCCATGCCCAAGCCGGGCCCAACGAACGGGGTCTGGTCCAAAGCGATCAGGGAGCCGTCGAGCTTGCCGGTGTTGGGCGCACGGCGCTTGCCGTACCTCCACGGCAGTGCGGCGCCGGCTCCGTCAAACCGGCAGTTACTGATGTACGGCGGCAGCGAAAAGTCGCATGGACCGTCACTGGCACCGTTAAAATCCGTCCGGAACGTATGGCCGGCAGCATCGAGTTCCACGTACGGTACGTTGGCGCCGGCGACGAAGCCGCCAATGTCGACATAGAGCCGCTTGGCCTGGCGCGTAACGTTCGGTCCGACGATTGTGTCGTCCTTCCCGACCAATATGTATACGCGCTGGCCGGCAATGTTCTGAACGCTATCGATCCGGCTGCCGCTCCAGCTTTGCATGTTGGCGATCGAACCGCTGATTTGCAGCGTCGCGTCGTTTGCGCAACCCGATTGCGCCTGCCTGGCGCGCACAATCGTACGGGCCGCCGGCAAAGATTCCGACTCCCTTGAAAACCGAGGAATACGCGACCACCATTTGCATCGCGAGAAACCCGCTGGCGGAAAAACCGGAGACCGTGATCTTGCCCGGATCGACGTTGTAGGCGCCGAGCACCGGCGCGGCCTTGCTGGCCTCGCCGTGCGCCCGCCCGGCGATCAAGGCCGCGCACGACAGTGCGCGCAGCAAGAGACGGCCAATTGGTTGCATTCGCAACCCCCGGGCTAGCGCGCAATCGCGAGATCGCGGCGGCGCCCGTCGACGGCACCGTCCGACGACCTGAACGAATGCCTGGACAATTGCTACGCGGGCCGCGCCAACCCGTCTCAGACGTGCAATCCGCTCGCCCGCGCTATGTGCGCCAGATCGAGCAGCGTCTCGGCGCCGATCTTTCGCATGATTCTTGCCCGGTGAATCTCCACGGTCCGGTGGCTGATGCCCAGACGGCGCGCAATTTCCTTGTTCGCAAGTCCCTGGACGGCCAGAACCATCACCTGGCGCTCCCGCTGCGTAAGGCAGCTTACGCGGGCCTGCGCCGACTGATTCACCTCCGCTTGCGATTTCAGCCGGTCACTTTCCAGCAGCGCCGCATGCACGGTTTCTAACAGGGCATTCGCGGTTACGGGTTTTGTCAGGAAATCGACCGCGCCCGCCTTGATCGCCCGCACGCTCATCGGGATGTCACCGTGACCGGTGAGGAAGATGACCGGCAGCGTGATGCCGCGTTTGGACAACTCGGCCTGCAACTGCATGCCGTCCATTACCGGCATCCGCACATCGATGATCGCGCAGCTGCTCGGCACCGGCCGGCAGGCGGCCAGAAATGCCTCCGCGCTGTCGAAAGCTTCCACATCGATGTTCTCCTGCTCCAGCAGCAGGGTCAGGGATTCGCGCACCGCCGGATCATCGTCAACCACGAAAACCGTAGGGTCATCACTCATTGGCCGAAGGGGAGGGTAAAGTGAAACGTTGCGCCGGGGCCCGCGTCCAAATCTGCCCAGAGCTGTCCGCCATGGGCCTCAACGAGGGCTCGACTGATTGCCAGGCCCAGGCCTATCCCATCGCTCTTGGTGGTGAAGAAGGGCTCGAAGATGCGCTGCGCCATCTTCGCGTCAATTCCCGGGCCGCTGTCCTGCACTGTGACCTGCGCCATGTCCCGGTCCGTCATGGTTTGCACCTTGATAGTGACAGCGGGCGTCGGCACCCGTGCTAGGCGCATGGCTTCGACGCCGTTATGCAATAGATTTAGCAACACCTTTTGTATCTGGAGCCGATTGGCCAAGACGGGTCGCAAATCGCGCTGCAGGTCCACGATCGGGCGGAATCCGCCGTAGCCGCTTTCCTCGGCAATGGCGATGGCGTCGCGCACGACCCCGTTGAGGTCGACGGGCTCGGACGGGGCTTCGGCCTTGTGCAGGAAGGCGAGCAGTTCGTGGAGCGTTCGCCCGGCTCGCTGCGCCTGCTCGACGGCCCCTTCGAGAGCGCGCGCCAGCTTTTCGCGCTGCCTCGTCTTGTTCCTCAGGATGCGCAGGGCCGCCTCGCTGTAGGCGGAGATGGATACCAACGGCTGGTTGAGCTCATGGGCGATGGCTGCGGCCGTCTGTGCGGCGACCTGCTGATCGACGAGCAGTTCCATCTCGCTGCGTCGCTCCTGCATCTCCTTTTCGAGCCGCTTCTGCGCGGAGATGTCCCGGACCGTGCCAATGAGCCGAACGGCACGTCCGCGCTCGAAAAAGGCCTGCCCCGTGGCCTTCATGTGGCGCATCGTGCCGTCGGCGCGGCTGATTACGCGATACTCCACGCTGTACTCGCCGGTTCCGTGTGGATCGAGCGCGTGATCGAAGGCCGCCTGCGTTGCTACGCGATCGTCGGGGTGCACGCCGGCCATAAAAGCAGCGTGGGTAATCGGTTCCTCCGGGCCGACGCCCCAGATCTCCCGCATCCGCTCGTCCCAGTCGATATTGCCGCTGAGCATGTCGCGGTCATAGATGCCCAGACCGGTCGCCGTCTTCGCCAGCCGCAAGCGGTCTTCCCTCGAGCGCAACTCCTGCACAGCGTGCCAATGCTCGGTAATGTCCGTGAGGGCAATGCGCAGCCCCGAGGGTTCGCCCTCGGGGCACAGGCAATCGAGCCGCGCGTGAAAGTGGCTGCCATCTCCGCGCTGCAGGGACAGTTCACAGCTCTGCAGCTCGCCTTGCTGCAGCGCCTGGCGAAAAAAATGCTGCCAGCGGTCTTCGTCCTCGGCAGCAACGACACGCACAAACGGCCGGTGCAGCAGCGCTGCGTGCTCCTCGCGTAGCAGCGTGGCACCCGTCAGGTTGACGCTTGCGATCTGCTCATCGCCGGTCAGCGTAAGGTAGCCGACCGGCGCAAACTCGTACAGGTCTCGGTATCGATCGAGGGATTCCTCCAGAGCGTTCTGCACCCGGCGCAATTCGTCATTTTCCATCGTCAGCGCGATCTGATGCACCTGGAGCTCGTGGAGCATTTCTTGCGCAGACGGCAGCGGTGTCGCGGCGGATTGGCTGCTGGCGAGCACGGCTTCGGCCTGTTCGCCCAATGGCGAGGGCAGGGAAGGGGAGAGCACTTTGCTCATAGGCGTCTGGTGCTGCGATAGGCGCGGGCTGGACGGCATCAGGATCTGGCCGGCGCGCTGCCATCAGTTTGGTCGGTCTGGACGATCCAGAATACTCGTTTGCGCGTCGATGGTACGAGAGTCCGCACTAGCTTCTCCAGACCAATGCCTGCGCGCGGACGCAGCAATAATCATTTACATTTGGGCCCGCGCATACGTGCGGGCACGTATTTTCTCGCGCTGCAACGTCGCGTAATTTCTAGCGCGCGGCGGGAGACAAAATGGTTGCGATCGGGGCAAATCAGGGAGCTTGCAGCGCGAGTGTGCTGGGCGCCGTGACAGGAGTCGATCTGCCGGCGAAGTACCGGCTGGATTGCATCGCCAACGCTGCCCTCCAGCACGCAATAGGGCGCGGATTCATTCGTGGCTACGAGCAAGAGGACTGGATCAATGCCGAGGCCCAGGTTTTGGCGGAGATGTACGGTCTGACCGGATCCTCCAGCTGAGGACCGGAAGAGGTACCGACCCCGCCTTGGCGGGGCACCCGGGATGCGATGGGCGCTTGCGATGCCAAGCCAGGAGCGGCTTGCAGCCGACCGGCGTCGCGATCGAGCGAATGAGTTTTGGTGACGGAACTAGCGATGAAATCATCGATCGAATGCGACTTGGAGGACCTCGAGCCGGCGGTAGCGGCGTGGGAGCGAAAGGCCCAAAGCGAGGGGCTACGCTGCCGCGCTTGCGCGATGAAGATCCCCTTCGGAAATCGCGACGTGTACTTCCGCACCGGAATGTGCGGGCACTGTGCGCACGAGGCGCAAAAGAGCTAAACCGGCGGGCAAGCATTTGAGGCGTCCTTGGTTTGAATACGGTTTTTGTCCATCGCAGCACCCATTTGTCCTGGAGACTTCATACATGAATTCGACATCCGTCCAACTCGCGGAACTGCAACGCAGCCACCTCGATGCGCTGAGCGCGTTCGGCAGTGCGTTGTGCGACGCCACCGAAAAGCTCGCGACCCTGAACTTCGCCGCGACCCGTGCCGTGCTGCAAGAGACTGCACAAGCCAGTCAAAACCTGCTCGGCAGCAGGGACGCCCAGGGGGTTCTGGCAATCGCTGGCGGCTTGGTGCAACCGGCGACCGAGAAGCTGATGCGCTACTCGCGCAATGCCTACGGTATTGCCAGCGGCACGAACGCCGAGCTGTCAAGGATCGTCGAAGCCCAGGTGGCCGAGGGCAACCGCCGGATCGTCGAGTTCGTCGAGATCGCGTTCAAAAACGCTCCCGCGGGGTCGGAAGCTGCCGTTTCGTTTCTCAAGAGCGCGTTCACGGCCTCGAACACCGCCTGCGAGAATATTTCGAATGCGACCAGACAGGCGCTGGAATTGGCCGAGGCCAATCTTGAAGTCGCCGCGACCGAGGTCGTCAAGTCCAAGGCCCGCAAGACCTCCTAGGGCACTCCGTACGTCGGCTCCGAGTTCGCCCGCAGCGCGGACCCTGGTCCGCCTGCGTGGTTCTTGCGCGCGCCGGCCGGCGGCCGACCGGTTGGCGCTTCGCCAAGCGTAGAATTTGCCGCCCTCCCGCTCGCGTAGGAGATATCGACATGGATCGGGCGACGGTTCAGGCATGGGCGCTATCGGCGATGGCGGCAGGGGCGTTGACCGCCGGCCCCTGTGCCTATTCTCAGCCCGCGCAGGGCGAGCAGCAGCCGTACCCCGGCGACATCGGCGGCGTCGTCTCCAGCGCCCACGGAAAAGAGGCGGGAGTCTGGGTCATCGCCGAAACGCGTGACCTAGCGACGCGATACGCCAAGATCGTCGTGACGGACGAACAAGGCCGCTACCTTATTCCGGATCTTCCCGAGGCAAGCTACCGCGTTTGGGTGCGCGGATACGGCTTGGCGGACTCCCCCAAGGTTTCCGCCAGGCCTGGCAGCATCGTGAATCTTGGCGCGGTTCTCGCTCCCGATGCGGCGACCGCGGCGCAGGTTTATCCAGCGGCCTATTGGTACGCGATGATGAAGCTTCCCGAAGAGCAGCAGCTCGCAGATCTGCCGGGCGGACGCAACGCGTATCTGATGTGGATGAAGAACACGGGCTGCGTCGGCTGCCACCAGTTGGGCAATCGGGCGACCCGAACGATTCCGGCAAGTCTGGGCAAATTCGCCTCGGCGCAGGACGCTTGGGTGCGGCGTATCGAGTCCGGGCAAGCCGGCGGGCAGATGGTCGGAATTGCGCAAAGGATCCTTGCCGGCGTCCCGATCAAATACCTGGCCGACTGGACGGACCGAATAGCCGCAGGCGAGCTGCCCGCATCGATCCCGGCGCGCCCGGCCGGCATCGAGCGCAATGTCGTTGCCACCGTGCGCGACTGGTCGGACGCCAAAGCGTACGTGCACGACTTGTCGGGGACCGATCGGCGCCGTCCGACGGTCAATGGCGGCGGTCCGTTATACGGGGCGCCGGAATTGAGCAGCGACAACTTTCCGATCCTCGATCCGGTGCGCAATGTCGCCACCACCTTCCGGGCGCCGGTGCGGGACTTGGACACACCCACCACGCACGATGACCCGGTCCTCGCGCCGTCTCCCTATTGGGGTGATGAGCCGATCTGGGACAGCCGGGCGAATGCGCACAACCCTATGCTCGATCGTCTGGGCCGCGTGTGGTACACCGCGCGAATTCGTGCGGCGAACAATCCGGCCTTCTGCAAGAAGGGTTCGCAGCATCCCTCCGCCAAACAATTTCCAACGGAGCAGTCCCAGCGTCAGCTGGCGATGTACGAGCCGAGGACTGGGGAATACACGTTCATCGACACTTGTTTTGCCACGCACCACCTGCAGTTCGGTGAAGACCAGAACGATACGCTGTGGACCAGCGGCGGCCACGAGCTGGTGGGCTGGATCGACACGAAGAGATTTGCCCAAACCGGTGATGCAGCGGGTGCGCAGGGCTGGGCTCCGCTGGTCCTGGATACCAACGGCAACGGCAAGCTGGACGAGTGGGTCGAGCCCGGCGAGCCGATGAACCCAACCCTCGATACGCGCCTTGCGGTGAATCCCTACGCCATCATGCCGAGCCCCGCCGATGGGTCCGTCTGGGGTTCCGTGGCGTTCCGCTATCCCGGCGCGATCTTCCGCTTTGATCCGCGCACGATGCTCACGGAGATCTACAACGTGCCTTTGCCCGGCTTCGGCGTGCGCGGGGCCGATATCGATCGCAGCGGAGTCGTGTGGGTATCGCTGGGCAGCGGGCATCTGGGCCAGTTCGATCGTCGCAAATGCAAGGGCCCGCTGAACGGGCCGAAGGCCACTGGCGATCATTGCCCGGAGGGCTGGAGCTTTTATCGATTGCCGGGCCCGGGTTTCGTCGGGCTGCCGCAATTCAGTGTGGAATCGAGCTATTACACCTGGGTCGATCAACACGACACCTTGGGCTTGGGTGCGGATGTGCCGATCGTGACGGGCAACCTGTTCGACGGCGTCCATGCGCTTGTCGACGGACGGTTTATGACGCTGCGCATTCCCTACCCGCTTGGTTTTTATGCCAAGGGCCTCGAAGGCCGCATCGATGACGCCAACGGCGGCTGGAAGGGGCGCGGCATCTGGCTCACCAGTGGCGACCGCACGCCGTGGCACAAGGAAGGCGGCAAGGGTAGCAAGCCTTTGATCGTCCAATTTCAGATGCGACCGACTCCGTTGGCCAGGTAGTTGCCGGGAGGGCCGGTCGCGGTCACGGATCGCGGAGGTATTCTTACCGTGCCCCGCGGGCCGCTGTCCGGCGGCCCGCACGGCGGCTGCGTAGCAATTTTGTGCGGCCGGGGTCAATCCGGGCCCGTGCCACTCGGTTGCAATCCGGAGGAACGAAGGTGAGCAGTCAGGCATCCCAAGCGAGCGCAACTCCCCCCTTGCTGGTGGAGAAGAAGACATTCTGCGTCCCGCATTTCACCACCCAGGGTGGACGCCTGATCAAGGATGTGCGCATCGGCTACGAGACCTATGGTCGGCTCAACGACAACGGTGACAACGCCATCCTGGTCTGCCATTACTTCTCCGGCAGTTCCCACTGCGCCGGTAAATATCATCCCGACGACCCGTTGAGCGGCTATTGGGACGCCATCATTGGACCCGGGAAGGCAATCGATACCGATCGCTTCTTTGTGGTGAGCGCCGACACCCTGTCCAACGTGTGCCCCAAGGACCCCATGGTTGTTACCGTTGGCCCAGCCACCGTCGATCCCGATACGGGATGGCCCTACGGCGCGGCCTTCCCGATCGTCACCAACCGGGATTTCGTCCGCCTCCAGAAGGCGCTCTTGGACAGCCTGGGAGTCAAGCGCCTGAAATGCGTCGCCGGGCCATCCATGGGAGCCATGCAGACCTTCGAGTGGGGGGCCCAATATCCCGGCATGGTGGACAGGCTGTTGCCCGTCATCGGCGCTGGGCTGCACGCCGAACCCTATTTCATCGCCGAGATCGACATGTGGACCTTGCCGATCCTGATGGATCCCAATTGGCGAGGCGGCAACTACTTCGATGGCCCGGAACCCGTCGAAGGCCTGCGCCAGTCGCTCAAGATCATCACGCTAACCGCGCGGGCGCCGGGCTGGGCGCGAGCGCTGTTCGACCGTAGCTGGGCCAAGCCGGATGCGGATCCTCTGGCGGCGGGGGGCAATCTTTACAGCGTAGAGAGCACTCTGGACGCTATCGTCGCCGAGCGCAGCCGCTATGCCGACGCCGCCCATCTGGTGCATCTGGTACGGGGCTGCCGGATCTACGACATCGACGAAGGCGGCAGCTCGGTCAAGGCGATCCGTGCCCCAACGCTCTTGATTTCCGTTGCCTCCGACGGGATCATGTTCCAGTCCTATTCCCGACGAGCTGCCGATGAGTTGCGGGCGCAGGGAACCCCGGTGCAGTGGGCCGAGATCGATACCGACGGCGGTCATCTGGACGGCTTGTACGAGATTGCCCGGGTTGCGCCGCAAATCCGCGCCTTCCTCGAATGAACCGGCACTGCTGCGTCGGTGCGCCATTGCGCCCAAGCTCCCCGTAGCTGACACCGCTGGTTGCGCAACGGCGACCTGCCCGAGCGTCAGCTTTGCACGCGTTCCGCCAGGACGCGGCACTCTGTCTCGCGTCCGCGCACCACGCGCTGGCCAACCAGGGGCCCGCGGGTTTCGGTGACGATGGTGTGCTGCTGCTCTACATGGTCGTCGTCATAAAAATATACGATGACCCAGTCGTGCTCGCGATGCAGCTCATGTGCCTTGGCAGTATTGGAGTAGAGCGCCGTGAAGTGCCATGGTCCCCGGCGCGTGTGCAAGACCGGCAACCACGATTCGCCCCTCGGATTAAAGCGCCGCGGCGCAATGGTCGGCAGCCTGCCGGCCTGCGCCCTGGAGCGGTATTCGCGGTCGACGTCGAGCAGCACCTCGACCGAAGGACCGGCATGGCTGGCCGATGGCAACGCTGCGCGTCGCAGTGCCCGCGTACGATCGAGCATGCTTGTTAGTGCGGCCCGGATTGCACTGGTACGCCGCGGCCCGATGCCGCGGACGCGTGCGAGGCTGCCGTCGTGCGCGGCAGCCTCCAGCGCCTCGAGGGAATCGATCCCGAGTGCGTCCTGGATCCGCTGCGCGAGCTCGCTGCCGATACCCGGGACGGCCTGGAAAAGGTGGGTCGCATGGGCATTGCCTCGAAGGCGGTCGAGTTGGCTCCAGTGGCCGCTGACCAGAATTTCGGCGATCGCGCTGGCAATGCCCGGTCCAACCGAGGGCAGCGCATCGAGCCCCGCTCGGCCGTCTTGTTCAAAGGTCTGTCGTACGCTGGTGTGCAAGCCGGCGATCGTATCGGCGGCCCTTCGATACGCAGCTACGCGAAAGGGGTTGGCATCTTGCGCCGCGAGCAGGCTTGCCACTTCGCGCAGCATGTCGGCGATATTTGCGTTGTCGGCGACGCTCTTGACGGTAGCGCTGCTCATGCAGGTTCGGCGCAGGCAGTCCGATACAGATCCATCAGAGCTCCCTTCCGCATCCTACGCATTGACGAACGTCAACAAGGATCGAGACCGGCCGCGATGGTGCAGGTGAATCAAGTACTGTCTTTCCACCGCCCGCGCCAGCAAGGAAGTGGTGTCAACATCAGTCGCCTTCGTCGAACGATGACATAAGGAGAAACCATGCACAAGCATTTACCACCTCAAGTCGGTGCGGTCGATCCGGAGTTGAAGACGTCGCCGATTCTCGATGAGGACGCGGAGTTCTCGCTTGACCTGGAGTTGGAGAGCAGTGCCTGCTACTTCAACAACGTAGCCTACCCGATCGGCCAATTCGTACTGAGCGGCAACGAACTGCTCCACTGCGAGGAGCGCGGCCTTTTGGTGCGCAAGGACGAGATGCGGACCGATTGAAGCGGCGTGGCGCAGGCGCTGGCCCGCTTGCGCGCCACGCAGGTAACTGCGCCGCAGCCGCGCTGCGCGGATCCGCCCCACGGCAATATGACTGCCCCGCTGATGACCCTGCTGGCCACGGCGATGCGCCATCGTCGCAACGCCCACCTATCGCGCCGACAATTTGAGGCGGAGCGCTTGCTGCGCTTTCGCGCGCTGGTTCGCCACACCCTGCCGCAATCCCCGTATTACTCGGCAATCATGCGCGAACGTGGGATAGACCCGGACCGCTGCGCACCGTCCGATTTTCCCATTCTGACGAAGCGCCTTCTCCGGGAGCACTTCGACAGTATCGTCACCGATCGTCGCGTTACTCGCGAGGCCATTGTGCAGTTCCTGCAACGCTCGCACGATCCCGCGGAGCTCTACCTCGGCGAGTTCCACGCGCTGCACACCTCGGGCTCCTCGGGCGAGGTAGGTCATTTCGTGTTTTCCCGCAGAGACTGGATGCGCGGCTATGCCGGGCTCTCGCGGCTAAGCCAGCCTCGGCTGCGGCGCACCAGGTGTGTCTTCTACGGGGCGACGGGCGGCCACTTCGGGGGCGTCTCCTGGGCCGTGACCGCGTGCCAGGGACTCGGTCGCTGGTTCTTCGACGTCAAGTGCGTTGACATCAATTCGCCCCTGGCGCAAACACGGTCGTGGCTAAATGACTTTCAACCGCACGTCCTGGGCGGCTACGTGAGCGGCCACAAGATCCTGGCGAAGGAGCAGTTGGAGGGCCGGCTGCGAATTCATCCCGAGATGGTCCTCTCGGGCGCAGAGCCGCTATCGCCCGGCGATCAGGCATGGTTGGGAACGGTTTTCGGATGTCCGTGCATCAACTTATACGGTGCTACCGAGTCGATGCTCATGGGTATTGCTCGTCCGGGGGACGCCGGCATGACCGTCTTCGACGACGAACTGATCCTGGAAGTCGGGTCTGAACATATCCTGGTGACCAACCTGTTTAGTCGCACGATGCCCTTGATTCGGTACCGAGTGGACGACACGGTGCGGTTCACCGACTTGAAGAGTCCGTACGGGCCATACCCGGTGATCGAACAAGTTGTTGGCAGAAACGAGTGGGTGCCGCAGTTTCGCAACCGGCAGGGAGAACTTGATTTTGTCAGCCCGCATTACATCAACGAAATCTTTGTTCCAGGCGTCTGGCGTTTTCAGATGCGCTGGCTGGACGAGACATCGTTCCGGTTTGTCGTTTGTCTGGATTCGGGCTTGAGCGCCAGCCAGCGCATTGCTGCCATCGGCGCAGTCAAGGCGCGCCTGCACGAGATTCTCGGTCAAAAGGGCTTGAGCAACGTGCAGTTTGGCGTGGACGTCGTCGAGGATATTGCCGTCGATCCTGCTACCGGCAAATTCCGGCTAGTGCTCCCGGGGGGTGAAGCGCCGGCGCACTGAGCAATGGGGCGCACCGCTGCTCCCGTGGTGCGCGCAGTGGCGCCCGCACCGGCGCGGCGAACCGTCTGGCAGTAGCGCGAGATCTTGGGCCGGGTCGGACCGACTCGATGAGGCGAGGCCGGCGCCGCGGGCCAATGGGCGGCGGTCAGCGCAATTTGGTGCCGCCGCCCAGGAGTCCGCTCATCACAAAGCTCAGGACTGCGATGAAAATACTGGCGAAGAACGCGGTCCAAAACCCCGAAATGGTAAAGCCGCTAACGAGCGAGGAAACGAGCAACAGCATCAGGGCATTGAGCACCAGTAGGAAGAAGCCCAAGGTCAGCAAGGTCAATGGCAGCGTGAGAATGATCAAAATCGGTCTTACGATCGCGTTGGCAAAGCCGAGCAAGAGTGCGGAGATGATCAGCGACGAAGTATCGGCGAACCGAATTCCGCTGAACACGTAGCTCGCCACCCAAAGCGACAGCGATGTGACGCCCCAGTGCAGCAGGAATCTGGTCAGGTTATTGTGCATACGCCGCCTTGCTCCCGGTTCTCTTGAGATGCCGGCAGCTCGTTCGAGCCACCGTCCTTCGACAGGGGACAGCCCCTGGTTGTCGCCGCGGCTTCGCCGTCCCTGGTAGCACGCTCTTATCTCTGTCTGCCCGCAGACTCTGCCCGCAGACGGCCTCAGCCTAACAGTGTACGCGGCGGCAGGACACGGAGCAGGGGCGTCGGCCCTATTGCTTCGCGCAATCGTTCACCCGCGCGCGAGCGGTTGGTGCCGCGCGCAAGTGGCCGGGGGCCGTTCTTCGGACGGGGTAATTCCCAACCGGGCATGGGAGCGATATGCTCGCGGCCTTGCGCAACTCGATTTTGGCGGAGACCCGAATGTCTTTCGACTTTACCGGCCGGCGAATCGTCGTAACGGGAGCAAGCCGGGGCATTGGTCGCGCGATCGCACTCCACTTCGCAGCTGCCGGTGCCCATGTATCGATCTGTGCGCGCGGTGCCGACGCGCTCGAAAGAACTCGCATCGATATCGCCAAGCTCGGACGCAGGACACATTCGGCCACCTGTGACATGGCCGATGCCGCCGCGGTGGCGGGCTATATCGCCAGCGCTGGCGCTGCCCTTGGGGGAATCGATGTTCTGGTCAATAACGCCTCTGGATTCGGGATGGGAGACGACGAGGCGGCCTGGGCGGCCGAGCTCGCGGTCGATGTGATGGGCATGGTGCGAACTTCGCATGCGGCCGTGCCGATGCTCGAGACGTCACCAGGCAGTTCCATCGTGCACATCGCATCGATCGCCGGTCTTCGGGCCTCCGCCCGCACGCCCGCCTATGGGGCCGCGAAGGCTGCCATGATCAGCTATACGGCCAGCCAAGCGGCGATGCTTGCGCGCAAGGGTGTCCGGGCCAATTGCATCGCGCCGGGGTCGATCGAATTTCCCGGTGGCATATGGGAACGGCGGCGGCTCGATGGCGACCCGCTTTATCAGCGCGTCGTGGCGAGCATTCCCTTTGGCAGACTCGGAATGCCCGATGAGATCGCCGAAGTGGCAATGTTCCTCGCATCGCCGAGCGCGCGATGGATCACCGGTCAGACCATTGTCGTAGACGGTGGTCAATTGCTCGGCGGGTGACACCCGACTCGACGCGCGGCAGGCGGGCATTTGGGATAGCGGCGGGTAACGGCCGCGCGTTGCCTGCTTTGCCGTCGCGCGGCACGTCCTAGCAAGAGGCGCAAGACCATGACTGGGGTGCGGGAACGGACACCGCGCCCAAAGCGACGATCGGCTGGGCGGCGCAAGAGCTTTGGGCTACTGTCGGCATCCTCTCATCAACGAAGGAGCAACGGCCATGAGCCTCACCTTTTACTACTCGCCGATGAGCACGGCAACGATCACGCAACTTGTGTTGGAGGAGCTGGGCGTGCCCCACGAGAAGGTCAAGCTTGACCTCAAGAAGGGAGAAACGCGCAGGCCGGATTTTCTTCGCCTGAACCCGAACGGCAAGGTGCCGCTGGTGGTCCACGACGGGACGCCGATCTGGGAGTCGGCAGCCATCACGATGTACCTGGGGGAGGCGTTCGGTGTGGCCAAGGGGCTCTACCCGGCATCGGGGCCAAAGCGGGGCGAGGCCATGAAGTGGATTATCTGGACGAACGTCACCCTGGGCGATTCGGTGTCCCGCTGGCAGCGCAATACCAGCAACTGGACCCCGTCCGAGCAGCACAACGCCAAAGCCGCGGAGGCGGCGCAAGCCGACGTGCACCACTGCCTGGGCATTCTCAACGAAGCGTTAGAAGGCAAGCAATTCCTGACGGGCGGATACACCGTGGTCGACACTCACGTCAACTCCTTCATCGACTGGCTGCGTTTCATGAAAGTCGACTTCTCCGCCTACCCCAACCTCAATGCCTGGAGCCAGCGCTGCACCGCGCGACCGGTGTACGCCCGGGTTATGACTGGCGGTTGATTGGACGCGATCCCTCTTGCCGCGCAGGGCGGCTTTGGGCGCGCCTGCCTTGAGCTGGGCGTCGCAGCACGTGTCGGCGGTGCGTGCTCGGCGATGGCGAAGCTGGGTGCGCGAATCTTCCCCCGACCGGTCCCTCCGGTGCGCTGCGCACGACGGTAGTCTCCTCTTCGGACGGCCAAATCATGACAGCTAGCGATGTCTTCCCTCTGGACGGTGGCTGCGACTGCCGCTTTATCCGCTATCGCATGGCGACGCGGCCGCTGTTCGTGCATTGTTGCCACTGCCGCTGGTGCCAGCGAGAAAGCGGCGCATCGTTTGCGCTCAATGCGCTGATCGAGGCCGAGCGCGTCGCTCCTCTTGGAGGCGAGCCGGAACTCATCGACACGCCCTCCAATAGCGGCAAAGGGCAGAAGATTGCACGCTGTCCGAAATGCCAAATTGCCGTCTGGAGCAACTATTCCGGTGTCGGGCCGATCATCCGGTTCGTTCGTGTTGGTACGCTCGATGACCCCGACCACTTGCCACCGGACATACACATCTTTACGGCCGCCAAGCAACCGTGGGTCCAAATTCCCCAGGGCGCTCCAGCGGTGCCGCAGTATTACGAGCGCGATTCGTATTGGCCGCCCGAGAGTCTCGCCCGGCGCCTGCTCCTGCTGCCCAGAATCGAGGCATATCAGGCAAGCCTGCGCGACAGCCAACGCTAGCTCGAATCCCGGTTGGCAAATCGCCGGGCAAATGCGGCGGTCCACCCAATTTCCTCCGCCGAGTGGTCCGGGACGCAACCAACCAGCAGCCGGACAGGCGCGCAAAGACAGTTCCGCCGCGCACGGCCGGCTGCCGTTAGCAAGCCCGGTGGCGGCTCAAGCCGATGACAAATCGAACGGTAGCTTGCGCAGCCGCCTGCCGGTCAAGGCGGCAACTGCGTTGGCGATCGCCGGTGCGATCGCCGGTACGCCGGGTTCGCCCAGACCGGTGGGAGGGTCGTTGCTTGGTACGAAGTGCACCGTGACCGGGGGCGCGTCCGTGATTCGTGGCGGCGGATAATCCGTGAACTGGCTCTGCTGCACCACGCCGTCCTTCAAGGTGATCTCGAAGCCGGGCAGCGTCATCGCTAGGCCGAATATTGCACCGCCCTGAATCTGCGCTTCGGCGGCCATTGGGTTCACCACCTGGTTGGCATGAACGCCCGCGGTCACGTGGTGCAGCTTGGGCCGTCCGGCGACGATCGACACGTCTACCACGTAGGCGACGATCGACCCGAATGACTCGTGAACCGCGACGCCCCATGCGTGGCCGGCCCGAAGCGGCTTGCCGTAACCCGACTTGTCGACGGCAAGGCGCAGTGCCGCGATATGGCGGGCGTGCTTCTTCGCATCGAGCCGCGCCAGGCGCCACGCGACCGGGTCCGTTCCGGCGGCACGTGCAACTTCGTCGACCATCGTTTCCATCACGAAGGCGTTGTGGGTGTGGCCGACGGACCGCCACCACAGCACGGGCACCGCTACCTCGGGGTGGGTTATGCGCAAGCGCATCGGCACCCCGTAGACGTTGCCAGCAACCCCTTCGGTCATCGTGGCGTCGATCCCGTCCTTGACCATGAACGCCTCGAACGGCGTTCCCTTCAAGAGCGACTGGCCGATGATCACATGGTCCCACGCAAGAATTTGGCCTTGCGCGTCCAGCGCAACGTCGACCTGGTGCAGGTGCGCCGGGCGGTAGTAGCCGCCCCGGATGTCGTCTTCGCGGCTCCATATGACTTTCAGCGGGCCGGCCTGCGCACCTTGACGCTCGCCCCATGTCTTCGCCATGGCCGCGCCCTCGCGCAGGTACTCGGACGTGGGCACCGCACGCCGGCCGAAGCCGCCGCCGGCGGGCATGGTGATCAGGTTCACCTGCTCGGGCTTCAGGGCCAGTGTCTGTGCGATCGCACCCAGATCGATGGTCTGGAACTGACTGCCCGCCCAGACCGTGGCTCGGTCCGGCGTGAGCTCGAAAGTCGCGTTCAGCGGCTCCATCGGCGCATGCGCCAGATACGGGAACTGGTACTCGCCACCCAGTTGCCGGGCTGCGCCGGCAGCCGCGCTCACGTCGCCCGGTACCGCCGTGGATTGCGGATTTTTGGCGGCCTCGCGGTACAACGCGAACAGGGCATCAGTGCTGATCCTGCCACCTACGCCATCCTTCCAGGAGACCTGCAGCAGATCGCGCGCTTGCTTGGCGGGCCAGTAGCCGTCGGCGACGACGGCCACGCCGCTGCCGCCGCGGTCGGTGGCCACCTGGAAGACGTCGCGTACACCCTTGACGGCCAACGCCCGTTTTGCGTCAACGCTCTGCACCTGGCCTCCAAAGGTCGGCGCGCGCAGCAGCAGCGCCACCTTCATGGCCGGCAGACGCATGTCGATACCGTAGTTCTTCTTGCCCGTGGCACCGGCGACGGCATCGAGTCGATGCCGGCCCTTGCCGATAATCTTGTAATCGGAAGGCGACTTCAGCACCACCTTTTCCGGCACGGGCTGCCTTGCCGCGGCGGCGGCGAGCGAGGCATAGGTCGCTTGGCGCGCGCCCGAGCGCACCGTACCGGCGCCGGTCGTACAAGCGGATACCGGAACCTGCCATTGCTCGGCCGCCGCGGCGACCAGCATCGCGCGCGTAGCGGCGCCAATCTCGCGGTACTGGATCCAGGAATTGGGTACTCCGCTCGACCCGCCGGTCATCTGGATACCGGAAAAGGGGTCCTTGTACGCGTCGCCCGCCGGGGCCAGGCTCGCCCTCACCTGGCTCCAGTCGACGTCGAGTTCTTCGGCGAGCAACATCGGCAGGGCCGTCAGTGCACCCTGGCCAAAGTCGAGCCGATTGACGCGAATCTCGACCGTATTGTCCGGGTTGATCCTGATGAAGGCGCTCGGGTCGGCGGGTTTCTTGGCCGTTGGCGGCGCCGCTTCTTCCGCGGCCAACGCCGTCCATGCGACGGCCAATCCGCCACCGGCGAGCGCGGTGAGCTTGAGAAAATCGCGACGGTGCAGCTTGCCGGCAGTCGGCGCAGCGTGGGTGCGGCCAGCCAGGCTCTCGGCGATGCGTTCGAGGTTCATTGGGCGCTCCTCAGGCCAGATTCTTGGCGGCATCATGGATGGCTGCCCGTATGCGCTGATACGTGCCGCAGCGGCAGATGTTGCCGGCCATCGCCGAGTCGATGTCGGCATCGCTTGGCTTCTTGTTGCTCTCCAGCAGGCCGATCGCACTCATGATCTGACCGCTCTGGCAGTAGCCGCACTGCGCGACGTCGTGCGCGATCCAGGCGGCCTGCAGGGCCTTGCCAACGCGGCCGGTCGCGATACCCTCGATCGTGGTGATTTTCTGGCCGACCGCGCCGGCGATCGGCGACACGCAGGAGCGCGCGGGCTGGCCGTTAATCAGAACCGTACAGGCACCGCAGGCAGCGACGCCGCACCCAAACTTGGTGCCTGTCATGCCGAGCGTGTCGCGCAGCGCCCAAAGGATCGGGGTCGATGGGTCGGCGTCCACCTCGATGGGCTCGCCGTTGATGTTCAGCGTAGTCATGTTTCGCACCATGGATGAATAGGTTCGGAACGAAGCGGCATCGCGCCGCATCGCTGCATTCTTTTATACCAAATTATGGAATTCGGTATGACCGCGTCGAGCAAATGGGCGATGTCTGATTGCGGTGGCGGCACATTTGCTCTGTGTATGCTCCTTCTTGCGCCGCAGGGGGAGTTGCATGAAATAATAGACCTTTGCGATTATCTTCATCGTGAGCAGTGCCGTCCTTGCCGAGGACGGCAAGATGAAGCCGGGCCTGTCGGAAATGAGAGTTGTCCATCAGGTCATGGACGGCCGAGACATGAATGCCCAGATGAGTGCGGCCCAGGACAAGATGCAGGAGGCGTTAGCCAGCATCACGCCCGAGCAGCGCAGATAGTTGGCAGCGATGATGGGCGGCAAGAGCATGCCCATCGAGCCTGGTGCCGCCGGCGGCACGCGCATCTGCATTGGCCCGGCAATGGCAGCAAGGGATAGCCCGCTGGTGGGTCCGCAGGGCCGGTGCGAACCGGCCAAGGTAGCGCGCGACGGCAGCACGACTCGTTTCGAGCTCAATGGCACGAGCAATGGGCGCACCGTGGTCGGGAAGGGGCAAAGTACCGTGAGCGACGACACGGTGGCCACCAGCGTCGATGCGAATGTGACGAACGAGCGCGGCCACCATGCGATGCAAGGCGAATCACAGATAAAGTTCGTCGGCGCGGACGGCCAGGGCATTAATCCGGTCGACGAGCTTGCCAGAGAAATCCAGGGCGTCGCCCACTAGCGGCGGGGCGCAGCAATCTTGTTGTCCGGCAGGTTGTGCCGGGTCAAATGCCTGGGAGTCAGCGCAACCGGTAGCAATGCTGCGGGTAGCGCCGGGCCGCCATCGCTGTCAAACACCGGGACTAGGGAACGGCCCGAAGAATATCTCTCGAAGCCTTGCTGCCCCGGTAGCACGGGCAAGTTCATGAATCAGGCAATAGTTGAAGATCAGTATTACCAATACGATCTGGATCGCCCAGAAATGAGGCCAGATAATTTTCGCGAGCAACTGCTCGTTGCCTGCCACGAAGCTGCCGGTTTCTCTCCAGAAGTCGACCAGATGCTCCACGTAGTGGATCAACATGGCCACTACGGCGTAAATGCAAGTCTTCCAGGCTATGTTGTACGCGAGCGGCTTGTCCGGGTAGCGATTGATGAGCGGCAACAAGTCGGCGAGCAGCACCGCCTTGCCCAGGACGCGTGCGCCCACCGCTACTTGAATCGGCGTGCTGAGTGGAATTCCGGTTCCCTTGAGCATCAACGCGCGAATCAACGCAACCAGGTTGAGCGTAACGAAGAAGTAGATCGTTGGCGGAAGCAGCGCAACGAATTCTTCTTTGAGCTTCGCGAATAGTTTGCCCATCAGGTTCCCGCGCAGCAAAAGTCGCTTCGACAAGGCAGCCAAGGCGATACCGAATCCTCGCCCAAGAAGATGGAAGGGCCGCGCAGCGGCATGCTCGGCGACGCCGGCCGGGCAGCAAACCGGATCACTGGTCCTTGGACTGGCTCCAGGTCGAATCGGGATTGAACAGCGTCATTTTCGAAGCGATAGCCTGCGTGTCGCTGCCCAGGTTCTTCTCGTAGACCACGCCGTCATGGTTGCAGAGGAAGGTCATGACCCCGGAGGCGCCCCAGCGCGCAGGATAGGCGACCAGACCGAAGCCGCCGATCATCTTGCTATGGACGACGTAATCGTACGCGCCGCCGGGCGCATCCTTGCCTTGACCGGTGAGGATCTTGTAGTAGTAGCCGTGGTATGGGGCGCCCGGGCTCGGCAGGCCGTAGCCCTGGCTGCGCGCACTCGCCGCCAGCGGACCGAGGGGACTCGGCGGTTCGCCCTCCTTCGTCTCCCAGAAAAGACCGTCATGTTTGCCGGGTGAGCTCGACAGCTTCTGCGCGTATTCGAGCAGTCCGTTGCCACTGCGGTCCTGCGCCGCGTATTCGCGTTGCGCGTCTACGTACGCCAGGCATACGTTGATCGCCGAGAGCTCGTTGCGACCAATACGGCGATTGAGTACCTCCTCGTCGCCCTGCTTGGCATCGAACTGCCAACGGCCGTTGCGCATCACCAGCGGATACGGGAAGGGAAAATCATCAGGTCCCACGATCAGCGTCGCCTTCGTGTCGCCACTGTGCTCGAACTTGACCGCTTTGTCGTAGGCCGCGACGAAGGCCTGGCGCGCGTCTTCATCCTGTACCGGGTCGCCCGAGCGGATGAGTTTGCTCGCACCAGGTCCCAGCACACGCCAGATCTGCTTTCGCTCGTCTGAGCGCATCGCGTCGGCAAGCGCCTTGGCGGCTTCCTCCGGCGTGGCAAAGGTGTCTTGCACGCGGGCGTTCGCGGTGCTCGCCGCGGGCGCGGCGTCGGCCGCGTGCGCACAGGGTGCGGCCAGCGCGACGGCGATAACAAGCGCGAGTGCCGCAGCCGAGCAGGCGCCAGGGTGGGAAATCTTCATAGTGTTCCGTCCGAGTTCCATTAGCGCCCCTGCCTCTGTCCGCCGCCGCCACCACCGCCACCGCGACTCGCACTGGGCGCCGGGCGCTGTTGCATCGCCGCGCGGCTTTGCGCGCCACGGGCGGCATCGCGCTGCACCTGCGGCCTCGACTCCGGCCGGTAGGCCGGCGCTGGGCGCGTGCCCGACGGCGCCGGTCGAGTCGCGTTGCTGCCGGC
>Ga0209415_10005684_pt1 | contig 22357 bp, 17 predicted proteins | sample PeaSoiSIISIP2007_FD_187696 | JGI IMG/M metagenome (GOLD analysis project Ga0209415, IMG submission 187696) | Peat soil microbial communities from Weissenstadt, Germany - SII-SIP-2007 (SPAdes) (version 2) | ecosystem: Environmental > Terrestrial > Soil > Wetlands > Peat | place: Germany... | reverse complement strand
GGGAGGCTTGGTTCAATTCAATCAGCTTGTTCGCTACCACCTCGGCAGCTTCGCAATCCTGGGCGTTGTAAGTGAGCAGCGCCTGCTTCAAGGATGGCGGTCTTGAGGCTGCCCATTGATGTCGCCAGCGGATGGTTTGCATGCCCGACGCGGTGGAGTCTGTCCATTGGAATCCTAGATGTCCAGCGATGTCCTTCAGACCATTGGAGAAGGTGGGAAAATAGATCTGCGCGAAAATCAAAGACAGAATATTTACCGCGGAGTGGATCGCTTTAGCTGGCCCGGAACCTTCAGGCGGCTCCCCGTAGCGTTCGCGCATTCGTTTCAGAAAGACCGTTTCGTAGCTGCCGTAGTGGATCAAGACCGGGTTCTCGATTCCCGACAGGACGCCGAGGAAGTCGGTCCAGATTCGCTCTTCCTCATCCGCACTGTCCGCCCACAAGCTGTGCTGCACGACCGAGTCGCCGTTCCTGATTCGCACACCGATGAGGTAATAGAAGTCGCGGTCTGGAAGCCCCTCAACATCCAGATAGACTGGCGTGCCTTCGATCTTCAGTTCCGGACTGCCGACGATGTGGATTTTCTTCTCCCGGATCGCAAGGGCCTTCAGGGAGTGGTGATACTTCTCCCGCTTGTCTCGCATCCGCCTGGGCCTACGGCGGGGTCGGAAGGTGAACGAGAGTTGAGTGACGGTGAAGATTCCTTTGCTGCGGAGTTTCTTTCGCTGTTTCTCCGTCATGTTGGCCAGCAGGCTGAGGTCGTCCTTCTCCATCGCCTTCTGCCGGCAGCGAGCTCGGAATTCGCACTCAATACAGTGCCGGTTGAGAACGAGGTCGGGAGGCGAAGGGCTGGACAGCAGCGCCGCGATCTTCTCGGTCCGTGTCCGCACCTCGCTCCTCAGGGTCGAGGTCTTCACGTTCAGCGTGGCGTGGTCGCCGCCGTGGATGATCCTGCCAAGACTCACCTCGCGTCCAAGCACTTCGGACAGCACCTGCACGTCGAACGCCAGCCGCAGCTTGTCGTCCTTGGTGAGCCTATTGGTGAACGCGAAGCGAATGGGCATGAACTGGGCAATATTACCTCGGCCTTCCGAAGGCAGGCGCTGCACCGCGTGCAGATGGGATTCCAGATTCTGCGCCTGCACCAGCAGGCCCACGGCCAGGTGCCATTTGGCCGTCTTGGGGTTGTCCGTCGCGGGCGGGGCGATGACGCGCTCACTATGGGGGACGGCCTCTAGCAAGCGTTTGATGCCGTCGCTGTGGTAGGACTCCTCTTGAGTCCGCACCCAGTCCGCGTATGCGTTGCCGTCGCCGGCTTCACCGCGCGACCGGAGCCAGCACTTGGTGGGGCACTTGAGGTAGGCTTCGAAGATATGGGAGGTGATTGTCATAGGTTTGCCTCGCTTCTCGTTTGGCAATTCGAAGGCTGCCCGACCTAGCGGAACGGGGTCAAGCGGAACTCGCCGGCCGGATGGTCGAGAGACCCCTTCGCGGGTACCGAGCGATCGGGCACGAAAAACAGTGGGCTGCCGGCCGGATACGAGGAACCGAGCAACGAACGCGTGATTGAACTGGATGAGGCAGCATTGGCAGGGCCCGAGGATCCATGATGAATCGTGTTCAGGGACTCATGCGACATCAGCCGCGAAGTGCCGTGTCAGCTCACGCCGCTTGAGATTCCTGTCTGTGTGCGCATACTGTCTGTATGAAGATCGCCACGCAGGGACAGATCAGGATTCCCAGGAGAGTGCAGAAGCAATTTGGACTCAAGCCCGGCACCGATGTTGAGTTGGTTCCCGAGAATGGCCGCGTGTACATCTGCAAGAAAGCCACCACTCGCAGGGCCCACGGTTGGGACAAGTGGATTGGGTATTGCCGCAAGAGCTTTGAGGACTTGGGCAATCCATCCGTAGATGAGTACATCGAGATGGTGAGGGGTCGGTGATCACGGCATCGACAAGGCGGACCTGGAGTTTCCTAACGACCTGCTACGCGAGCTCGACGAGATGCGTTTCTCGATCCTCGAGACCAACCTGGAGGTTGTCACCCGCCATCGTCCGGTGGTCATGATCACCTCGAACAACGAGAAAGAGCTGCCCGACGCCTTTCTGCGCCGCTGCATCTTCTACTACATCGAGTTTCCCGACGTGAGCCTGATGCGCAAGATCATCGCCTGCACAACCCGCACCTCGACACCAAGCTGTTCGAAAAGGGTGGGCGCTATCCGAAGAGCTGGCAGGAACTCGGGCCGCACTCCAATCAGTAGCTTCCTCGACCCGCTTTCAGCCCTGCTCAGCGCTGGCCTAACGTCTCGCGAATGACGCGTGCCAGCTCACGCAACGCGCGCCCGCCGTCGCCCGCGAACGACGAGCCGTGCATCGTGCCCAAGGTACGCGGCTGGAGGTCGGCGAGCCGTTGCAGCGTGGCGTCCGTGTACGGTGTGTACGGCATGTCCTTGGCCAGCGGGCTGGCTTGGCCCTCCATGATCGCGGCGCGGACGCGATCGACGAGGTCCTCGTGCGTCACGGGTGCGGGATCGCCGGGCTGGAAGAACAAATCGGAGCACAGCAGCGTGCGCTCGGTTTCCTCGAAGAACAGGCCGGCGTCCCAGCCGTGCGGAACGTGTGGCGTCGCCAGGAAGCGCAGGCGGCCGCGACCGATGGGCAAGACCTCGCCGTCGGCGAGCGCCCGTGCGGGCCGGACGGCAAAATCGTTGACGTTCACCACCGCCCCAACGAAGCTGCATAACGCTTGCGCCTGCGGCGCCGCCGCCAGCCACTCGTTCAGCGCCCCACACTCATCCGACTCGAAGTGGCTGAAACCGATCCAGCGTACGCGGGCGGGATCGAGCACCGCGGCCACGGCGTCGCGCGTGGCCGCGAACATCCGCTTGAATCCGGTGTGCATCAAGAACGGCTCCTCGTCCTTCACCAGGAACTGGTTGAACTGAATGCCGTAGTCGGGCGCGTAGGTCGAAATCCGATACACGTCGCTGACGATCTCGGTCACCGTTGTCATGCTCCACCTCCCTGCGGATTGAATGTATGCCGGCCCGCGTCGGCAAGGAAGGGGAACACGGCTGCGTCGCTTCTCTTGACTCTCGGGCGCCGACCGTCAACTCTTGGACCCATGTTCCTCGACCTCTTCTACGGCCTGCGCGAGGAAGGCGTTCCGGTCGCCATCCAAGAGTGGCAGACGTTCCTGCGGGCGCTGGAGGACGGGCTGCACGGCTCGAGCCTGCTGCGCTTCTATCACCTCGGGCGCGCCTGCCTGATCAAGAGCGAGACCTACTTCGACGCCTACGACCGCGTCTTCGCCCGCGTCTTCAAAGGGGTCGAGGGCGCGCTCGGCGACGACGTCACCGAGAAGGTGATGCAGTGGCTGCGCGATCCAAAGAATTTTCCGAACTTGTCGCCGGAAGACTGGGCCAAGCTGCAGCGGCTCAACGCCGACGAGCTGATGCAGCGCTTCTTGGAAACGTTGCAGAAGCAGACGGAACGCCACGACGGCGGTGACAAATGGGTCGGCACCGGCGGCAAGTCGCCGTTCGGGCACGGCGGCCAGCATCCCACCGGCATCCGCGTCGGCGGCCCGAGCAAGAGCCGTTCGGCGATGAAAGTTGCCGAGGAGCGCCGCTTCAAGAACTACCGCACCGACATGACCCTCGATCTGCGGCAGATGCGCGTGGCGCTGCGCCGCCTGCGCCAGCTGACGCGCAGCGGCGACGCCACCGAGCTCGATCTCGACGAGACCATCGACGAGACCTGCAAGAACGCCGGCGAGATCGAAATGGTCTTCCGCCCGCCGCGGCGCAACGACGTGCGTCTGCTCTTGCTGATGGACGTCGGCGGCACGATGGAGCCCTACTTCGAACCGGTCAGCCAGCTGCTCACTGCTCTGCACGAGGATCACAGCCTGCGAGATTTCCAGCCCTACTACTTCCACAACTGCGTCTACGATCACGTCTACACCAGCGCGCGCATGCTGCGCGCCGACGCGGTGCCGACCGGCGACGTGCTGCGCCGACTCGACAGCCGCTGGAAGGTCGCCGTCGTCGGCGACGCCGCAATGCATCCCGCCGAGCTGCTCGAACCGTACGGCAACATCGATCCGCGGCGCACCTCGCCGACGGCGGGCGTCGTGTGGCTGCATCGCATCGCGACCCATTTCGACCGCTCCGTGTGGCTCAACCCGGAAGGCCCGGCCTACTGGGAGGCCGACACGGCGCAGGTCATCCGCCGGTTGTTTCCGATGTTTCACCTCAGCATCGACGGGCTCGCGCAAGCGCTGCACACGCTCGTCGGCGCACGGGTGTAACCGTGCTGCCCGTCAACCGCACCGAGCTGACGCCGCTGCTGCTCATCGAACGGGCGGCACGCGTGTACGCGTGCCGGATCGGCGTCGTCTATGGGCAACGGCGACTGACGTACGGCGAGCTGGGCACGCGCGTCCGCCGGCTGGCGACCGCGTTGCAGCGTGCCGGCATCCGGCGCGGCGACCGCGTCGCCTTTCTTGCTCCGAATGTCCCGGCGCTCCTGGAGGCACACTTCGGCGTCGCCCTCGCGGGCGCGACGCTGGTGGCGATCAACACCCGCCTCAACGCCGAGGAGATCAACTACATTCTGGAGCACTCCGGCGCGCGGCTGCTGTTCGTCGACGCCGAGCTGGCGCTGCCACTGACGCCGAAGAGCTTGCCGCGTACCGTGGAACAGGTCATCACCATCGATGACCGCGAGTTCGCAGCGAATCAACGCCGCGTCTTCGACGGGCCGGAATACGAGGCGTTCATCGACGTCGCGCCCGATGCGGCGCTCGCCTTCCGCGTGCCGCACGAAGACGACGTCTACTCGATCAACTACACCTCCGGCACCACCGGCCGCCCGAAGGGCGTGATGTACACGCACCGCAGCGCCTACCTCAACGCGCTGTCGGAAATCATCGCCCATCGTCTCGATCCGTCGTCGGTCTACCTGTGGACGCTGCCCATGTTCCACTGCAACGGCTGGTGCTTCCCGTGGGCGGTCACCGGCGCCGGCGGCACGCATCTGCTGCTGCGCCGCATCGATCCGCCCGCGGTGTGGCAGTTGATCCGTAGGGAAGGCGTGACCCACTTCAACGGCGCGCCCACCGTGCTGATCATGCTGATCAACGATCCGGCCGCACCTGCCGAGCCGCTGCGCCGGCCGCTGCGCATCGCCACCGGCGGCGCGCCGCCGTCGCCGACGCTGCTGGCGCAGTGGGAGCGTGTCGGCGCGGAGATCACACACCTCTACGGGCTCACCGAAACCTACGGCCCGCACACCTATTGCGACTGGCAACCGGAATGGAACGCGTTGAACGCCGACGAGCGGGCGCAACGACGCGCCCGCCAAGGCGTAGCGAGCCTGGTGGCCTGCGAGGTGCGCGTCGTGGACGAGCAGATGCACGACGTCCTCGCCGACGGCGCCACGATGGGCGAGGTCGTGATGCGCGGCAACAACGTCATGCAGGGCTACTTTGCGCAGCCCGACGCCACGGCCGAAGCGTTTCGGGGAGAGTGGTTCCATTCCGGCGACGTCGCCGTCATGCACCCCGACGGCTACATCGAGCTGCGCGATCGCAAGAAGGACATCATCATCTCCGGCGGCGAAAACATCTCGACGATCGAGATCGAGCAGGCGATCGCGCGGCATCCCGACGTGCTGGAGGTCGCGGTGATCGCCGTGCCCGACGACAAGTGGGGCGAGGTGCCGAAGGCATTCGTCACGCCCAAGGACGGCCATCATCCGACGGAGATGGACATCATTGCGCACTGCCGCGCGCAGCTGGCGCATTTCAAGTGCCCGAAGTCGGTCGAGATCGGTCCTCTGCCGAAGACCTCAACCGGCAAGGTGCAGAAGTTCGTGCTACGCGAGCGCGCCTGGGCCGGTCACGACAAGCGCATCCACTGACCTACGGACATTACCTCGCCGGCACCGACCCGCCGCCGCGCTACTTCTTGATCAGCTCGACGTCGATGGTCACGTCGACGTCGTCACCGACCACCACGCCGCCGCCGTCCAGCGCTTTGTTCCATTTGATCCCGAAATCCTGACGATTGAGCTTGGTGTGCGCCACGCCGCCGAGCTTCACGTTGCCCATCGGGTCTTTGAATCCGACCGGCGAGCCCTCGACGTCGAGCACCACTTCTTTGGTCACGCCGTGCAGGGTCAGGTCGCCGGTGACTTGGTACTTCTTGTCGGCCGCCACCGTGACCTTCTTCGACTTGAAAGTGATCGTCGGATACTTGGCCACGTCGAAGAAGTCAGGGCTCTTGAGATGTCCGTCACGCTTCGGCTCGCGCGTGTCGATGGTCGTGGCGTCGACCGTGGCTTCCACGGACGACTTGGTGACGTCCTGCTCGTCCAGATTGAGCGTTCCAGTGACCTTGCCCAACGTGCCGCGTACCGTCGATACCATCAAGTGACGCACCGCGAACTCGGCGCTGCTGTGCGCGGAATCGACGTCCCAAGTCGACGCGCCGGCGAACGCCGGTATTCCCACCACAAGTCCAACCGTCACAACGAGCATAGAACGACGCATAATTCGCTCCTCCTTTAGTCTCGGATGGTCTCCGAGCTGCTACGTCCTGTCGATGGCGCCACGCAACGCTGCAAGCAGCGCTTGACGCTCGGCTCGCGTGTTGACCGGCAAGCGCTGGAACTCGTTCGCAACCCGCAGGTCGGCGAACAGACCGGCAGGATCCTCGTGGAAATGCAGCAACGCGGACGACTTCCGATAGAAGATACCGCGCTGCTTTTCCTTCAAGCCCGGAACCGTGCGGATCTTTTCGAGCAGATCTTCGAGCGCATCGAGCGCCGCTTGACCGGCGTGCTTCATCTCGAGGGCACATCTTGGGCACGCGTCGTCGCTATGTCCAGAGAGGGCGCCCTCACTGCGGCCGGCGCCACACAGCGATGCGATCATCGAAGACGGCGCCGAAATAGAACCGGCCGTCGATCTCGGCCGCTGACGCAACGGCACCGACGGCGCTGCCGTCGTGATGGAGCAACTGCGTGGCATGCAGGGTGGCGGGATCGATCTCGAAGATCGACCAACCGGTGCGGCACGGGAGGCGGCCGATGGCGCATGCGAGGAATGCCCCGCCGTCGGTGTGCGTGGTCGCCAGGATCGTTCCGCGCGGACTGACCGACAGATTGTCGGGATTGCCGCCGATGGTCACGGACTCGGGATGCTGGCCGCCCGCGAGGCCCGTGCGGGGAACGCGTGACACGCGCCCGGAGCCGGTTTCCGAGTAGAAGACGTACGCGCCGTCACGGGAAACCAGGACGCCGTTCGGGTTGGGCGCCGCTGTCCCGCCGATGTGCCGCCACCCTTGCCCGCCGCGCCACGCCATCACGTCGCCCGTGTTGAAGCCCAAGCCGCCCTGCAGCGTGTAGTAGAGCCCTCGTAGACCTTCCATCGTCGGCATGTAGTTCGAGACGACGATCTCGCCGTCGGGTGCGAGGCTGACGTCGTTGCCGCTCGTGCCGGGTGGCAACGGGACGCAGCCGCGCCACGTCAGACGGGCGCTCGGTCCCGCGCCGGTGAGGTCGAACAGCTCGATCGCCTGCCGCCCGCCGTGTCCGACGGCCGCGATCCGTATGACGCCGGCGGTTTCCGTCGGCGCCGACGAAATGCCGTGCGGTGCGAAGACGTCCGGCGCCGGAGGCGTGACGCATTCTGGATCGCCGGCCGGTGCGTGTCCGGCATCCACGTTGACATCGTCGTCCGCTCGCCCCGTCGGCCACAGACGCCGCGGCGCGGTTCCTGTCTGTATCGTCGTCTCGAGCGGCAGGGCTGCCAGGAACCCGCCGTTCGCTGCGCCGGGCGGACGCATGTTGCTGACCAGGAGGATTCCGGCCGCCGGAATCGCCTCGACGTCCTCGGGATTTGCAAAGCCGCAGATCGAGCCGACGACGCCGGCCGGCGGGTTGGGGATGCAAGCGCCGCGCGGCCGCGGACTGCTGCAGGCGGCGCCGAGCAGGGCAAGCAGGCTGCTGACTACGAGTGATCGAATCGCCGTGGCACAACGCCTCGCTCCTACGGTTGCTGCCCGCGCAGGCCGTGCAGGCCGTCGATGCTGTGCGCGTTCTTCTCTGCTAGGGTCGGGGTCTCGCAGCGGGCTCATCTTTAGTATGGAACGTTGCACCGTTGTTTCTGGCGGGACAATATACTAATCCCTTCGAACCAGAAACGGAAAATCGGAGACCGGGAGATGGAAGCGTTTTCCTTCAATCCGTTCGATCCAGACGTGCGCGCCGATCCATTTCCGCTCTATGCACGCGGGCGGCGAGAGCAGCCGGTGCTTGCTCATGAAGGGCTGCCGGTGTTCTCGGTCTTCCGCTACGACGACATCCAGGCGATTCTCAAAGATCCGAGCCGGTGGTCCAATGTTTTCCCGCTGCCACCAGGCATTGAGCCGCGCGCCGATCTGCCGCCGAGCATGCTGATGCAGGACCCGCCGTTGCACACGCGTCTGCGCGGCCTGGTGAACCAGGCTTTCACGCCACGCATCATCAAGCGGCTCGAGCCGCGCATGGAAGAGATCGCCCACGCGCTGCTCGATGCCGCGCTGGCGCAGCGCCGCGTCGATCTCGTGCAGGCGTTGAGCTATCCGTTGCCGGTGATCGTCATCGCCGAGATCATCGGCATCCCGCCGAAGGACCGCGACCAGTTCAAGGAGTGGTCGGACGGCCTGATCGAGAACCTGGGGCTGGGCATCATGGGCCCCGAGCCCCCGGAGGTGATCCAGCGCGAGCTGCGCATCATCGATCAGATGCGGGTGTACTTTTCCCAACTCGTCGAAGAACGCCGCAAGCAGCCGCGTGAAGATCTGTTGAGCGGTCTGGTCGCCGCCGAGCTCGAGGGCTCGAAGCTCAGCTTCGATGAGATGCTGCAGATGCTCGTGCTCTTGCTGGTCGCCGGCAACGAGACCACGACGACGTTGATCGGCAACGCGGCGCTGGAGCTGATGCGGCACCCGAATCAGTTGGCGCGCTTGCGCGCGCATCCCGCGCTGATGCCGAACGCCATCGAAGAGGTGTTGCGTTTCGCGTCGCCGGTGCAGGTCGACGTCCGTCATGTCCAGCAGACGACGGTGGTGCGCGGCCATCAGATTGAAGCCGGCAACAACGTGCTGCTCTGGTTGGGCTCGGCGAACCGCGACGAGGCGGTCTTCGACAACCCCGAAGCCTTCGACGTCGGCCGCGAGGACAACCGGCATTTGGCCTTCGGGTTCGGGCCGCACTACTGCTTGGGCGCCAACCTCGCGCGGCTGGAGGCGCAGGTCGCGTTGCGCGTCCTCCTGCAGCGCACCCGCAGCTTCCGGCGCACCGACGACGACCCGCTGCCGCTGCATCCGAGCTTCATCTTTCGCAGCGTAACCCGCCTACCGGTCGAGCTGGAAAGCTGAGAAGTCTGATGTCTGTTGTCTGATGTCTTTCCCATGCACCGCAAGATCGAGCTCGACGGCTGTCTGAACTTCCGCGACCTCGGCGGCTACCCGACGCACGACGGGAAGACCGTCCGCTGGGGTCAGGTATTCCGCAGCGACGCGCTGCATCTGCTCACCGCCAGCGACGTAGCGCGGCTGCGCCATGAGCTGCGCATCGGCGATGTGATCGACTTGCGTTCGACGGTGGAGGTACGCGCCGAGGGCTGCGGACCGCTCGCCGATGAGGCGATCCGTTTCCATCACGTGCCGCTGTTCGACGGTGAGATGCGCGACCGTCGCGAGCAGGCGGCGGCGATTGATCTTGCGGATCGCTACTTCCTGCTGGCCGAGTTCGCCAAGGAGCCGATCGCGCGGGTGATCACGACGCTGGCCGAGACGACCGCGCCTGCCGTGTACCATTGCGCCGCCGGGAAGGATCGCACCGGCGTGGTCTCGGCGATCATCCTCGGGCTGCTCGGCGTCGACGACGAGGTCATCGTCGCCGACTATGCGCTGACGCAGGACAACCTCGACCAGATCATCGAGCGGCTGTTGTCGACGAAGGGCTATCAAACGATGCTGAGCGCCTTACCGCCCGACACCTTGCACGCGCAGCCGCAGACCATGATTGCGCTGCTCGAGAGACTAGGCGCCAAGTACGGCTCCATGCAAGGCTACGCCGAGGCGGCGGGCGTGTCGCCGGCCGCCATCGAGCGGCTGCGCCGCCGGCTCGTCGGCTAAAGAAAGCTACACGTAACCAGCTGCTGCCCATCCAATGTGGCGACAGCCATCCTGACCCTTCGACTCAGCTTTAGGGCACCCGGGTTGAAAGGTGTCCGGAAGGTCTTTCAGCAGCCTACGAGCGCCAACTCCGTCACATCAGCTGATCCGCGCGGATATGGTTTCTCATGCCGCTCATGAACGCGGACATGGTTTCAAGGGCGGCCGTCGGCCACGTCTCTCCTTCAACCAAGGCGGAAAGCGCCATCAGAACCGCGCAACGTATGACGAGCTCTGCCGCCTCATGCTCCAATGCCGCCTCCAATTCCTGTCCGCCTGCCTCGATGTCGACGGTGATGCCCCCGACGTCCTCACATACAAATAACCGTGCCATCTCGCGTGCCCCCTTTCCGGCGAAACGACCGGGTGCGGCGCCGCCGCCTCGCGGCCCGACCGGACGTTTGATGACCATGGATGGCTACATGCAAGTCGCACGCCGCAGCGGGGCGAGCAAGTCGTCCGCCGTGATTCCGCCAACGGTGCCGATCGGGGGCTCACATTGAACCGGGCTTATGTGCTCAAAGTGAGTACATGGAAGCCAGGGGTGCTTGGAACTGTCCTCCCAGACCCCGTTTATTGGCCGTCACTGTTACGAAGCCAGCTTGCGCTGACGATAGGGTTGCTGCCTGCGTTCCGGGCTCGCCACGTCATCTTCGACGGACTCCGTCAGCATTTCCGTCGACGCCGGCAGGTCGACAAAAAAACTCGTGCCGCGACCTTCTTGGCTTTCCACCGACAGCGTCCCGCCGTGCTCGGCGATGATCTGGTGAGCGATCGACAGGCCCAACCCGGTGCCCTTGTCCTTGGTGGTAAAGAACGGGTTGAAGATGTCATCGAGCCGATTCGGTGGAATGCCGACTCCCGTGTCGCGGACCTCGACCTGGCCAAAGAGCGCGCCCTGGCGGCGCAGTGCCCGGCTGGTGATGGCGATGCTGCCGTCCGGCTCGGTCGCCTGAATGGCGTTCAAGACGAGGTTGATCAGCACCTGCTTCACTTGATCGCCGTCGGCATGCACGAACGGCACACCCGGCGCGAGCGTCTGCGTGAGCGTGAGCCCGTGCTTACGGGCCTCGGGCTCCAGCAACGTCACCACCCGCTCCACCGTCGCGTTCAGATCCACCGGCCCCAGCGCGCGCGTCGGCGAGCGCGCGAACGACAGGAGCTCGGTGATCAGGTTGGAAATGCGCTTCACTTCGGCGGCGGTGATGCCCAGAAACGTGGTGAAGAACTCTTCGTCGTGCAGCCGGTCCGGTGCCAACTGAAAGAAGGTCTGAATCGACACCAGCGGATTGCGCACTTCGTGCGCGATACCGGCGGCCAGCGTGCCCAGCGCCGACAGGCGCCCGGCGCGTTGGATCAGGTCCTGCGAGCGCCGCAGCTCCTCGTTCAGACGCGCGTTCTCCAACGCAATGGCGGTCTCAGCGGCCAAGGTGTTGAGCAGCTCCAGGTCGCCGGCGGAGAAGACGTCCATGTTGCGCTTGCGGCCCAGATTGACGAAGCCGATGAGCCGGCCGCTGACCAGCAACGGCATGCACACCTCCCAGCCGTTGATGCGACACACGTCCCGGACGATGGCGGCTTCGGTCGCGCTGGCTGCGGCTTCGAGCTCTTCGCGCAAAACCGCCTCGCCGCGGCGCGCCAGCGCGCCGACGAACACGTCGTGCCTGGCAAACTCCTCGGCCGCGGCACGGATGCCGACACTGTGCTGCAAGCGATACGTCTGATCCGAGTCCTGCAGAAAGATCGCGATGCGATCCGACTGCAGGGCCTGCGTGAGCGTCGTGCCCAACTCTTGCAGCAACGTGCCGCGATCGAGGATGCGGATGATGCTGTTCGTGAACGCGGCCAGGGTCGCGCGCGCCTCTTGCTTTTCACGAAACAGCGAATAGCCGATCCGGGCTTCGGTGCGGCGCCGGAGCAGCGGGAACAGCCCCGCGATCAGCAGGTATGACACCAACAGCGCCATCGAGAAGTCGGGGCTCATTCGGCCAAAGGCGCGCTGTTGCATCCACACCAGGGCGGCAAAGACCGGCAGGATCAGCGCAATGGTCACCAACGCGTACGCCACGCCCTTGGTGATGACGATGTCGATGTCCATGAGCCGGTGGCGCACGATCGCGTAGGCAACGATCGCCGTGTACGCCACGTTGCCGAGGTTGCCGAGCGGATAAATCGGCACGTGGTACATCGGCAACAAGTTTGTCACCCCGGCGAGCAGGCCGACCGTCGCGGCCAACAACCAGAACTTGGCTTGCACCCGCTCCTGCGGCGACGGCGCGCGCCGAATGTTGTCGACCACGAGCAAGCCCGCCACGAGACAATTCACCACCACCGACAGGGTGTGCAGCCCGTACAGGGGATTCGGCACGGGGTAATAGCCCCAGTCGTAACGCCGGACGCCGGCGACGAGCCATCCACACGCGTTGGCCAAGACCAGGAACGTCACGAGACCGTACGCGGCAATCAAATACGCACGATAGATACTTAATCGCTTACGTCCAAAGACAAGAAACAAGTGGACAACCGCTGGGGGCATCAACAGCGTGCCGACTCGAAATACCGTAGACCAGTAATTTGCGCGTTCCGGATCACTGAATACATACAACGAGAAAATGTTGAGATTCCACGATACGATCGTGGCGGTCAAGAGACAGAAGACGCGGTTCAGCGGGTTTCTGCGGTCATGCCGGTAGACAACAACGCAGAGCGCAACGTTCGCGATCGCGGCGAGCAGCGGAACAGACCAATAGCCCATCGGTTACTTATCGGTCCCCACTTGCTCTCCTGAGCACCATGAAGGCGTTCACCCCTCCATATCCGAAATTCGATATCAGGCACGCGTCGACGCGCGTGTGCCGGGCGTCACCATGGATGTAATCCAGGTCACACTCGGGATCGGGCTCCTCGAGATTCGCGGTCGGGGGCAGGAGATTGGCTTGAAACGCCAGAGCGATCGACGCAACCTGAAAAGCCCCGGCGGCGCCGAAGTTGTGGCCGATCGCGCCTTTAATCGAGCTCGCCGGAATCTGATAGGCAAGATCGCCGAAGGCTTTCTTGAGGATGAACGTCTCCTTTCTGTCCCAGCGCGGGCACGAATTCCCGTGGGCGCTGATGTAGCCGATTGCTTCCGGCGCGCAACCCGCGGCGCGGAGCGCGAGCTTCAAGGTCCGCACGGCACTATCCCCCGTGGGCTCGATGCCGTACATCTCGTGGGCTTCGGAACCGACCGCGTATCCTTCGATGTGCGCGTACCGCCTCGCGCCGCGTCTGCGAGCGTGCTCTTCCGACTCAAGAATCAGAATACAGCTTCCTTCACTCAGGACTATGCCGTTGTGAGACTTGTCAAATGGTCGTGACGCCCGGCTCGGGCATTCGTTGGATGTGGACAGTTCGTGCGCCTGGCACATCGCGGCGAACACGATGGGGAAGATCGGTGCTTCCGAGCCCCCGGTGATGCAGACGTCGAGCCGGCCCTGGCGAATCAGGTCGGCAGCCAATCCCACGGCGCACAAGCTCGATGGGCAGCCGACGGTTTCGGTCAAGTTTAGCCCTTGTGCCCCCGACTCGATGGCCACCTCCCCGGCTGTGGAATGATTGTAGCTTGAGAGCGCCAAGAAAGGGTTGACACGGCTGATTCCGCGCTCGTGCAGTACGACGGTCTGCTCGGAGCCCTCTTTGTAGGCTCCGAGGGACGTGCCGAGCACCACCCCGACGCGGTCCGGTTCCGCCCATCTCGCGTCGAGCCGCGCATCTGCCAGCGCCAGCTGAGTCGCCGCGACGGCAAAGCGGGATATCAGCGGCATTCGGCGCAGCCGCTTCGGATCGACCAGGGGGCTATACACCTCGTCAGAAACTTCGCCCGCCATTCGGGACGGATAGGTTGTTGCATCAAAGCGTGTGACCGGACCGATGAGCGAACGTCCCTCAACGAGGGCATCCCAGTACTTCTCCTTACCGGCTCCCGTGGGAGCAATGACGCCGACCCCTGTCACCGCCACACGAGGGGTGACGCCGTGGGCGCGGTCCGTCCGGCTCCACTCCGGCGTGACCCGCGGTTTGCCGTTGCCTTCTGCGACGCCTTTGGTCGAACTGTCGACCCCATTGCCGGGGCTTCTAGACGGCATCCGTATCGACCCTCATCCCGCGGAGAGTGTAAGGCTTCAAGCTTTTCCGCGCAAGTGATTTTATGGTCAGGCGTGCGGCCTGTTCAGTCCTCAGTTATTGGCAGTGAGAGTAGCGCTGATAACTCCATGACTTGTGACACAGGTAACCGCTCAGCCCCGAGCGCTCGAGAATGCGTCCGACGCCACCGCCCGCAACCCGGCCGGCGGGGACTCTGCGCGCGCCAATCCGAACATCCGCGGCCGCGCGGTGATGACCAGCGCGGGGATGATTGTCAGCGTGGCCAGCGCGCTCACCGCCACCATCATAGCGGTGAGCACGCCGAGGTAAATCCAGGCGCCGAATCCGGAGAGCGGCAATACCAAATAGCCCAACGCGACCGCCGACGAGACGAAAAAAATGGCTTTCCCCGACGTCAACAGGCTGGCGCGGATCGCGGTGGCCAACGCCGCGCCACGGGCCAGCTCCTCGCGGATGCGGAAGATCAGGTAGATGGCGAAGTCGGCGCCGATGCTCACCGCCGTCGAGGTCACCGCCGCGGTCGCCAGGCTCAGCCAGGTATGGGACCACCCCATGATGCCGAGATTCACCACCACCGCCACCGACAGCGGCGTCAGCACGATCAGCCCGCCGACCAGCGACCGCAGCACCAGTGCCGAGAGCACAAAAATGATTGCCGTCACCTGCATGACATTAAGAATCTTTTCCCGCACGATCACCTCGTTCATGGCCGTCTGCACGCCCAGCGCACCGCCGGCCAGATGCACGTGCGCCGGCAGCCCCTCAAACCGGCGCGCGACGAAGGTGCTCAGGTCGTTGAAGAGGTCGCGGCCAAACTGTGCGTCGTCGGTCTTTGCGTACGCCCGTATCACCGACCAGCGATGCGCGGGATCGACCATGGAGACGAAGTCGTTGGGGCCCGACAACGAATAGAGAAACAGATACTGCGCCACCAGCCGGCGCGTCTCCGGCACGGCGTAGAAAGCGGGATCGTCGTCATGCATGGCGCGATGCATCCGCTTCACATAGTCCACCAGCGACGTCGCCGCGCCGATGCCCGGTCGCTTCTCGAGGAAGGTCTCGACGTCGCTCATCGCCTGCAACACCGCGGGCTCTTCGATGTCGCCTTCCTTGTCGCCTTCGACGAGCAGCGTCAGCGTCGACGTCCCCGCCAAGTGTTGATTCAACAACGCGTCGCTGCGGCGCAGCGCCGAGCCTTCGGGAAACCAGCCCTTGAAGCTGTTGTCGACTTTGAGCGAGAGCGCGCCGGCGAAGAAGATGGCGACGACCGCCACTGCGGTCACCAGTACGGCGCGCGGTCTACCAACCACCAGGTCGGCCATCCGCTCCAGCGCCGCTTTCAAAATCCACCCTTCCTTCTCGCGCATCACCTCACGGCCGCGCGGCGCCGGCAACATCGCACGGCACGCCGGTGTGAAGGTCATCTCGATGATCAGCGCGCTGAGAATGCCCAACGCGAGGAGCAGGCCGAAGACGCGGACACTGGTCACCCCGAACGCCACCAGCGATCCAAAGCCGGCGGCCGCAATGAACCCGGCAGTCAACATCACCGGGGCCACGGTGGTCACCGAGCGGATGACCGCCAGCTCGCTGTTACCGAGCCGCGCGTACTCTTCGTAGTAGCGCTTCAAGATCTGCACGGCGTGTCCCGCGGCGACGGCCAGGATCACCACCGGGGTCACCGCGCTCCACGTGTCCATCGGTTGTTGCAACATCCCCATGATACCCAACGCCCACACGACACTGAGCAGCGCGGTCAGCAACGGCAGGAACATCGCCTGCAAGGTCCTGAACGCCTCGTAGTGAACCAAACCGATGACCAGCACGGCGATCGGGAACAAGACCGCCATCATCGCCGTGTAGCGTCCGACGGAGGCGCGAATCATCGGCGCCCCGCCGAGCACGACCTCGGCCTCGGCGCCGCGCTCGCCCGCCACCACCGCTTCCACCTCGTCCACGATCGCCTTGTCGGTGAGCGTGCCGTTGAAATCGATCACGATGGCCGCGGCGCTGCCGTCGGCGGCCACCAGCGTGCCCTTGTACAGCTTGTCGCTGAAGATCTCGTGCTTGAGCTGGGCGATGGCGGCGGCATCGTGAGGCACGCCGCTCATCAGTGGATGCACGTCCATGCCGTCGGCCGTCCCCTTGATGAACTTGACACGCTCGGCAGCAATGCTGAGCACGTTATCCGCGACCACGCCTGGAAGCTGTTCCGCCGCGTGGGTGATGCGCGCGATTTTGCCCAAGATCGACGGTGTAAAGATGTCGCCGTGTGTCGCGATGACTCCAACGATCAGCGTCGTCTCGCCGCCGAACATGTCGGCGATGCGGTTGTGCACCTGCACGTACGGATGGCTTTGTGGCACCAGCGCGCGCTGGCGGATCTCCAAGCGCAGGTGGCGCAACTGCGTCGCCAGCAGCGCGCTCACCACAAGGATCGCGACCACGACCACGCGGCGATGCCGCACGATGAATCGGACGTAGCGTTCCACGCTGCAGACCTCGGCTGAGCTCCGGCGCCGCTTATAGTATACCGTGATGCATTCAACAAGGAAAAACCTGCACGTGCATGTCGTCGTGTAGTGTCGGCTTTGCCGATTGCCGCGGCCGGCGCATGTGTGCCATGGTCGGGTCATGGACTTCGACCTCATTTTGGCAGGCGGTACCATTCTGGATGGTACGGGAGCACTCGGCATCGCGGGATCCGTCGCGGTGAGCGGCGGACGCGTCGCGGCAATCGGGCGGCTGGACAACGCCGGCGCGCCAACGGAGATCGACTGCGCCGGGAAGATCATCGCCCCCGGCTTCATCGATATGCACTCGCACAGCGATTGGGTGATGCCGTTGCCGGATCACGGCGCGGTGCTCGCACCGCTGCTGGAGCAAGGCATCACCACGATCGTCGGCGGCAACTGCGGCTGCTCGCCGGCGCCGCTGCTGCCGGGCAACCGCAGGCTGGTGCCGCTCGTCGGACGCATGCTGCACGACCACGACCTCGATTACGGCTGGCAGGGCATGGGCGACTTCCTCTCGACGCTCGAGCGGCGCGGCCTGGCGCTGAACCTGGCGCAGTTAGTCGGCCACGGCACGCTGCGCGCCGCCGTCAAGGGGGCCGACCCGTCGCCGGCAACGGCCGATGAAATCAATACGCTGGCCGATCTCACCCGCGCCGCCCTCGATGAGGGCGCCATCGGCCTCTCCACCGGCCTCGGCTACGCGCCCGGCGTGTTCGCCGACACCAACGAGCTGCTCGGCATCACCGCCCCGTTGCGCGAGCGCGGCGGCGTCTACACCTCACACGCCCGCAGCTACATCGGGCTCATCGAGATGGGCGACGCCGAGCAGGTCCCGTCGAACCTGCGCGCCATCGATGAGACGGCGGCCGTCTATCGCACCCACGGCGTGCGCGTGCAGCATTCGCACCTGATCTTCGTCGGCGACGCCACGTGGCCGACGACCGATCGCGTGCTGGAGCATCTCGACCGCCTCATCGCAGACGGCGTGGATATCGCTTTCGACGCCTTCCCGTACGTCGGCGGCAACACCACGCTGGTCGTCTTCCTGCCGCCGTGGGCGTTGACCAACTTGCCGCTGGCGGTGACCGACCCCGAGCCGCGGCAACGCGTGGCGCATACGCTCAACTGGGCGCTGCCGCACCTCGGCATGCGCTGGGAAGACACGCAGATCCTCTGGGTGCCACGTCCGGAAGCCTCGCATTACGAGGGAATGACGATCGCCGACATCGCCCGCGAGCGCGGCGCCGACCCGACCGAGACGTACCTCGACCTCGTCGCCGAATTGGGCAGCCAGACGCGCATCATGAACTGGAATTACAGCGGGCGCGACGACGAGGAGACCAGCCTGCGCAAGGTGCTGCAGCACTCACGCACCTGTTTCGAAACCGACACCATCCTCACCGGCAACGGCGTCGATAACCCGGCGTCCTACGGGACCTTCCCGCGCATCCTCGGCCGCTACGTCCGCGAGCTGAAGCTGCTCTCGCTCCCCGAAGCGGTGCGGCGGATGACGAGCCTGTCGGCGGACCGCATGGGCCTGCGCGACCGCGGCCGCATCGCTACGGGATTGGCCGCAGACGTGGTCGTCTTCGATCCCGCCACCGTCGGCGACAACACCACGCGGCGCGCCGCCAACCGCTCGCCGTCGGGCATCGACACCGTCGTGCTCAACGGCGCGGTGGTCGTCCGCAACGGCCGCTTCGATCGCGGCTCCCGTGCCGGGCAGGTGTTGCGGCGCGGCTGCTGACACCCTCCAGCACAGTGTCAGTCGGACCATCCGTTCGTCGCCTGTTGAGTGGTACGCAGCTCCGTGAGCTCGGCAATGAGCGCTTCCAGGCCCGGCCGATCGTTGCCGTGCGCGACCGCAAGTGCGGCCTGGGCCTCCGACAGCGCGCTATCAAGTTGGTCGATTTGCTTGTACAGGAGCGCCAGGTTGCGGTGGCTGATCAGGTCCCCCGGGTGCAAAGCGAGCACGCGCCGGTTCGCGGCGATGGCTTCGGGAAAGCGATTGAGGCGCGCCAACGCGAGCGCTTTGCCGCTCCACGCCGCCATCAACTGGGGGTCGATCGCCAACGCACTGTCGTAGTCCGACAAGGCCTTCTCGAGCTGCCCGGTTTCCATGTCTGCGTTCCCGCGCAACCAGAAGGTCGTTGTGTACCCGGGGTCGACGCGCAGCGACTGCTCCAGCTTCGCCACGCCGGTTTCAATCTGTCTCTGATCGAAATACAGCGTGGCCCACTCGTCCCACAGCGACGCGTTGTGCGGGCTGCGTTGTGTTGCCTGCTCATAGTACTCGTGGGCCTGCGTGCCGTAGCGCGCGCGCTGCGCCGGGTCGGCGCTCACCGCCGCCCACAGCCGGTACAGCCGCGCCAGGTTTCTCGGGTGGTGCGGGTTCAGCGGATTGTCGGCGATGGCGCGTTGCAGCAGCGCGAGCCCACGCCTGAGGGACTCCTCGCGCAGCTGCGGGGTAGGGCTCGACGGGCTCCGCGCCTTTTCCATCAGCACGCCGCTCTGATTGACCGCGTAGCGCTCCTCGTAAGGCTGCAACCGTACCGCCTCCTCGTACAACGCATCGGCGGCATCCAGCTGCCCCTTCCCTTCATAGAACCCGCCCAACTTGTTGTAGGTATCTGCGCGAGAGCCGCTCAGGTTGGCACATACAATGACCGGCACGGCGCCGGCCAGCAACGCAGCATACAGGAGTCCGCCCGCGCGGAGGCGCCGGATGCCGACCAGGGGCCGGGGACGCTCGGACAGGAACGACACGGCGGTCATGACGCCCATGGTCATGAAGACGGACACGTACAGGATGGAAGTTGCGTCGGCAACGTGGCCGGCGAAGCGGCGCAACGCCGCGATCCCGACGTCATCGACGCCGGGTCTCCAGCGGATCCACGGTGCGTAGATGGCGGTGAAGAGCACGAAAAGTCCCAGGCTGGCCAACGCATAGCGGGCGGCGGCGCGCCCGTGCGGGCGCCGCGCCGCCGTCCCGGGCGGGCGGGCGACCACGAAGATCAGCCCGAGTACCCAACCGCTGAGGAGCACTCCCAGCAATGCGCCTGCGTGGGTGCGTAGGTCGAGCGTCGGCACGCAGAAGTCGAACGTGAGCACGATGAGCAGCAAGCCGGCCAGGCCGCCCTCGACCAGCGCGCGGCCATCTTCCGAGAGCGACGGTACGCCGGCGATCGGGCGCGCGCTGCGCCGCATGCCGATGGCGACGGCGAGCCCGGCGAGCATCCAAAAGTAGAGCCGCGTCGACGCGATCACGATACTGAACTGTATCTCAATGAAGTGCCCGACGATGCCGCCAAGCACTCCCATGAGGAGCAGATCCTCCGCGCGTGAGTCGGCGGGGCGCTCGATGCGACGGGCGCTGGCGCATGCGATCAGATACACGAGAAGGCCCACGAACATGCCGAAGGGAAGCCCGAGGGCGCAAAAGCGGCAGCGGCCCTCGATGAAATACGGCAGGCTGCCACCGAGCACGCCGCCAGCGACGGTGGCCGCGACGAAGGCGTTGCGTTCTCCCGTCGAGGTACTCAGATGCAACAGACGCAAGAGGTAGTGGATGAGGCAGAGAACGAAAGCGAGCTCTGCGACCATCCCGACGACGCCCGTCATGATCAACGCGTCTAGCGTTTCGTTGTGCGCCCGGTCCGGCTCCACCTTGCGATCCTCGACGTGGGCAAGCTCGGCAGGGTAGAAGGGAGAGAAGACCAGGTACAGCGCCTCGGGACCGTAGCCGGCGATGTCGCGCAGCGGATCGGCGGCGAGCAGCTCGACGGCGCTTTGCCAAATCAGCGTGCGCACCTTGCCCGTTCCTTGCTCCGAGTTGAACAAGTAGTTGAGGCGATTGACGTAATTCACGCGACTCAGGCCCGCCAGCGGCGCGTAACGAAAATTGAGCGCGAGCAGGAAGAGGAGGCCGCCAACCGCCAGCGCCGTCGTCGCCAACAGCAGCCATCGCGCCCGATGGTAGAGCGCGAAGACCAACCCGAACACGAGGAGTCCCGCCAGGAGACCGATGAACGGCCCGCGGCTCTGCGTGAACACCAGCGCCAGAAGCTGGACCACCAGCAGGAGCACATAGACCGCCGCCAGCAGAGCGGGACGGAACCGGACGGCGCCGCGCCGCTCGAATGCCTGCGCCATCTGGTCGATCATCCGTGCCAGCGTCAGGGGCACGACCATAATCAGGAACGCCGCGAGAAAGACCGCGTTGCCCTGCGTGCCCACGACGCGCCCCGTCACCTGAGTGCCCCAGTGGATCGGGTCATCGCCGAAGTGCTGAACCAGTCCGTACACTGCCGCCGGCAGGCTGGCGAGCAGTGCGGCATTCACCAGCCGTTCGGTGTGCTCGCGCCGGCGCGCCAGCAAGACGACGGCGCAGAAGAGCGTCACGCAACTCAACCAGGTGTACGTTCCTTGCGTGCGCAGGTAGGCACCCCAGAAAGAGATGCGCGGCGCCACACTGAATGCCGTCGAGACGACGTAGGCCGCAGCGAGTGCGACCACGGGCTTGATGAGCGGCACGCGCCGGAGTGGACGGCCGGCGACGGCCAATGCTCCGCGCCCCTCTTCGACGCTCCAAATGATCAAGCCGACGAGCACGACGATCGCGATGGCACGCAGCAACCCGACCTTGTCCTCGTCGAAGGTCCGCTCCGAGAGCTGGTTGAACAGGACGGGGACAACGATCAGGGCCGCAAGCCAGCCGCTCTCGACGAGCGTGGCGGCGCCGGCGCTCAGCCGGGTTCGCATCGGGGACACATCCTGCCCGACAGCACTACACCAGCGGTGCGTGCCGGGCCAGCGTCCACACACCCACTCCAGAGCATTGGCACAAACGCCGAGGGCCTGCGGACGTCATTCCGCAGGCCCTCGGTCAGTCTGTAGGCAGGCAACGCGCGCCGCCCGACGTCTAGTTCACCCGGCGCATCCGGCTCAAGCCGAGCAAGCCCACGAGGCAGAGTGTTCCGCTCAGCACCACGATCATCACCGGTGATAGGAGCGGCACAGCCGGCGGCCGCGGGATAACGATGTCCGGACCAACTCGAATCGGGTCGAAGCAACCGTCCGTCGCGTAGATGGTCTGCCCGGGCTGCAGCGTCACGTTGAGCGTGCAATTGAAGAACCCATTCGACTTCGGACAAGTGCCGATGGCCGTGTCACCGCTCCAACAATAATCCGAGGGAGGATTCGGGGGACTACCGTCATGGCACACCGCTGGGCTCTCCGGTCCGCAGTCGCAGATCGTGATAACGTTCGTGTTTGTCGGGCAGCTCGTTCCCGACGTACCGGTCACGTCGTTCGAACCGGGACCCGTTCCGCCGGTGATAACCGGGCCCACGGTGGTGGTGCTCGTCGCCGTCGCTGTGGGCGTCTGGCTCGGCGTCGGCGTGTTCGTCGGCGTAATCGTCCGCGTCGGGGTGTTCGTCGGCGTGTTCGTCGGCGTATTCGTCGGC
>Ga0209415_10005679_pt1 | contig 22370 bp, 20 predicted proteins | sample PeaSoiSIISIP2007_FD_187696 | JGI IMG/M metagenome (GOLD analysis project Ga0209415, IMG submission 187696) | Peat soil microbial communities from Weissenstadt, Germany - SII-SIP-2007 (SPAdes) (version 2) | ecosystem: Environmental > Terrestrial > Soil > Wetlands > Peat | place: Germany... | reverse complement strand
TTCGCGCGCGCATTGAATCCGATAACGCCCAGCGCGAAAAGAAAATCGCGCAGCTCAACGAATTCATCGCGCGTTTCTCCGCCGGCACCCGTTCCGCCCAGGCCACTTCCCGCCAGAAGGAAGTCGAACGGTTGCAGACCTCCGAGCTGGCCAGATCGAATATCCAGCGGCCCTACATCCGCTTCGACATGAAGCGCCCCTCCGGACGCCATCCCCTGGAATTCAAGAAGCTCACCAAGTCGTACGGCGACCGGAAAGTGATCCAGCCCTTCACCGCCAGCATCGAGCGCGGGGAAAAGATCGCGCTCATGGGACGCAACGGCTCCGGCAAGACCACCCTGCTCAAATCCCTCATCCGCAACGCCACCGGCTTTCTCGACGATGCCGACCGCCAATTCGTCCACACCGGCGGCTCAGTCACTTGGGGCCATGAAGCCATCGTGGGCTACTTCGCCCAGGAGCACTCCGGTTCCATCACCGAGGGGCGCACTTCCGTCATCGAGTGGCTTCACCAGTTCGACCCCAGCGCCTCGCAGGGGGAATTGCGCGGCCTTTTGGGTCGCATGCTCTTCAGCGGCGACGACGCGCTCAAGCCCACTCGCGCGCTCTCCGGCGGCGAGGTCGCCCGTCTGACCTTCTGCCGGCTCATGCTCCAGAAGCCGAATTTCCTGGTCCTCGACGAGCCCACCAATCACCTCGACCTGGAAGCCATAGTCGCGCTCAATATCGCCCTGCAAAAGTTTGAGGGGACGGTCCTGCTGGTCACGCACGACCACGACGTCATCGACGAAGTCGCCACCCGCATCTGGCATTTTCAGGACGGCCGCATCGAGGACTTCAAGGACACCTACTCGGCGTATCTGGCTTCCCAGCCCCAAGTGATTTCGCAGCGATAGGCAGGATCCACGCGACGAATCCGGCTAGGATTCGTCGCCGACGAGGAAGCAAGCCTGAAGTTTATTCCACGATCTCGAAACGGAAGTCTTCGATCACCAGGTTGGCCAGCACGTCGCGGCTGATCCGCTCCACCTGCTTCTGTGCCTCTTCGCGGTTCATCCCATCCAGATCGAGCACGAAGAATTTTCCCTGGCGCACACTGCTCACCGCGGAAAAACCCATCGAGGCCAGGGCGTTGTGGATGGTTTTGCCCTGCGGATCGAGCACCGTCTGTTTCGGCATCACCCACACGTGCGCTTTCATGTTCCTCTCCTCGTTCAGTATACCAGCCCCTGCGCGCGAAGGAATTCGCGGAACCGCTTCAGCAAAATGTCTCTCTCGGGCGCGGGCAGAAAAGCGGCATCGAAGCCTTCCTCGCAGATGTGCACCAGTCCCTGCATCTCCAGCCCTGCCCTGGCCGCGGCCACGTATTCCTGGTGAAGCTCCGCCTGGAACATCGCCGGATCGTCGGTGGCCAGAGTCACAGGGACTCCAGCGCGGAACAGTTCGGCCACGGGATGCGCTAGAAGTCCCGCTGAGGCATTGCCTCGCAGCCTCCCCAGCGCCCCCGTCCTCAGGTTGCTCGTCGGGCAGACCTCCAGCGGGATGCGGCGCTCCGCGAGCAGTGCCATCACGACTGGATCGAGCGCGGCTGCGATGCCGTGCCCAATGCGCTCAGCGCCCAGCACTTCCACCGCGCGTCGCACTTCGTCCGCCCCGCCGATCTCCCCCGCATGGACCAGTGCGTGCAGTCCCGCGGAACCCGCATAATCGTAAACGCCGCGAAACTCCTCAGCGGGAACCGCAAGTTCATCTCCGCCCAGTCCGAACGCCACCACGCCCTCGTTTCGATGCTGCGCCGCCAGCCGCGCGACCTCCATCGCCTGCTCGGCGCCGAACTGCCGCGTGGCGTCGAACACCCATTGCACGCGCACGCCGCTCTCTCCGGCTTTTTCCGCGATTTCGCGCAGCGCCGCTAAATTCGCGGCCACGTCCTGCCCGCGAAAGAGCATCACGCCCACGGACAGAGTGATCTCCGCATAGATCACATTCTCGCGGCGGAGATCCTCCACCAGCCGCCGGGCAATCAGCGCGTAATCTGCCGGCTCGCGCAGCAGGGAAGTGACCCATTTGAACGCTTCCAGGAACCCGTGGAAGTCCGCGTGTTGGTAGCGCGCGGCCACTTCCTGCACGGTCAGGCTCCGCCCGTGCCGCGCAGCGAGCTCCACCACGGTCTCCGGCTGGATCGAGCCCTCCAGGTGGAGATGCAGTTCGGCTTTCGGCCAGCCGCGGATCGTGTCAGCGAGGGAGGAGTTGCCGGCCACGCCAGTCGTCAGCGGGCCGGAGGCTGCGGTTTGCCGGCGTTTATCCAGGCGGTCAGCCAGTACGAGCCGATTTCCGTGGCAGCCTCGGAGAGTTGACGGATGACGATCGCCCCGGCCGTGTTATAGAAGTGGTCGTAATATTCGTCGGTGTAGTCGTGCTGGTCGGCGCGCGCCCGCCGGTCCGCCAGCAGGATCGCCTGGATCCAGGAGTGCGCCGTCAGGCAGTCCTCAAACGCGTGGTCGGTGGGATCGGAAATAAAGTACGCGTCGTTCGGCCGCACGTAGAGGAACAGCGCGAACCGGTCCACCAGGTTCGTGTCGAACCGCGAATCCACTCCCGTTTGCCCGGAGAGATGCCCGTCGAAATTGTCCGTGGTGCTGAACGGGTCGTGCGCCTCGGCCACGTAGAACGCCAGCAGCGCCGCGTTGTCCCGCGCCTCCTGCCACTTCCCCTCCTTCATGTTTTTCGTCAGCCGCTCGCTGTACACGCCGATCTGCCACGGGAGCACGCCCGCGGCTTCCAGCACGGGCCTGGTGAGTTTTTTCACCGCGGCGTTGTAGTCCCGCGGCAGCCCCTCGTAGGGGAATCGCCCGAATTTTTCGAGCTCGATGCGCTGGTAGCGGATTTCCGCCGGATTCTTCGCCAGGGCGCTCAGCGGCTCGGTGACGTGCTGCGAAAGATAGGGACGGTTCACCTCGAACCACGGCCGAAGTTCCGGCGGCAGCGTATCTATCGCTTTGTTCACCACCAGCCGGTGCGCGTTCGGTCCCCACGCCGGGAGCGATCCGGGCACGAGCGCCAGCACCAGGGCCGCGACCCCAGCCCTGCGAGCCCAACGCGCTGCGCGCCTGTCCATCAGCAGTCCTTTCTCAAATTCCTCATACCGATAAACACAAACGGCGATCCCAGCCCCAGCAGCACGCATGCCTCCACCACGTGCGCGCTCCCCGTTTCCAGTCCGCCCATCGCCATCGCCGTGGCCAGCGCCACACCGCCCATCACCAGCAGGCCCGCCAGCGCCACCAGCGCCCGGTCGGCTTTCGCCAGGCACCGCAGGCGGTCGGTTGCCGCGAGTTCGGAGCCGCTGGAGCTCCTACGCGCGCCGTAGGAAAGGTAGAACAGCATACCGATCACCAGCCACACCACAAAGCGAATCCAGTTTTCCACCGGCAAGCCCATCATCAGCACCAGACAACACACCACGGACGCCGGAGCGACAAACCATACCAGCGGCACGCGGAACGACCGTGGCCGCTCCGCCTGCGTCGCCCGCAGGATCAGCACCGCCAGCGACACCAGCACAAACGCAAACAGTGTCCCGATGTTCGAAAGGTCCGCCAGCGTCCCGATATCGAATATCCCCGCCGGGATGCCCACGAAGAAACCGGCCACCCAGGTGGCCACGTGCGGCGTGCGAAATCGGGGATGCACGGCGGAGAACGCGTCGGGCAGCAGCCGGTCGCGCGACATCGCAAACCACACGCGCGCCTGCCCAAGCTGGAACACCAGCAGCGACGAAATCATCCCGAAGAGCGCCCCGATCGTCACCCAGCGGCGCAATCCATCGAGACCGATGTTGTGCAGAGCCGTGGCCACCGGCGCCGCGTCGCCGCGAAAAATCTGGAACGGCTGGATGCCCGTGAGTACGATAGCCACCGAGACGTAAAGAATCGTGCACACCAGCAGCGACATCAGGATCCCCAGCGGCAGGTCCCGCCTCGGGTTTTTGCACTCCTCCGCCGCCGTCGAAACGGAATCGAACCCGATGTAGGTGAAGAATACGATGGCGCCCCCGGTCATCACTCCCTGCCACCCGTTGGGCATGAAGGGATGCCACAGCTCTGTGTGGATGTACTTCGACGCGACAAAGACGAACAGCAGAATCGCTGTCAGCTTTATCCCCACCATGGTCGTGTTCGCGCTCGCCGACTCTTTAATCCCGCGCACCAGCAGCATCGTGAGGATCATCACCACCACGAAGCCCACCAGATTGAAGTGCAGCGTCCAGCCGCCATCGGGCGTGTACGCCGGCGTGCCCAGCTCGATGGGAATGTTCAGGCCGAAGCCCGCGAACAGGTCTTTGATGTACGCCGAGAACCCCACCGCAACCGCCATATTCGACACCGCGTACTCCAGAATCAGGTCCCAACCGATGATCCAGGCCACCAGCTCGCCCAGCGTCGCGTATGTATACGTGTAGGCGCTTCCGGCGATGGGAATCATGGAAGCGAGTTCCGCGTAGCACAGCCCGGCCAGTCCGCACGCCACCGCCACCAGGAAAAACGAAAGCGCGATCGCCGGGCCCGCCCCGGGCCGCCCGCTCATCGCCTGCTGGCCGCCGTGCAGCAGCACCGTCAGCAGAGGCGTTTTCAGCAGCGAGGCTTCCTGGCCCGCTTCTCCCGCCGCCGCCGTGCCCGTCAGGATGAAAATGCCCGTGCCGATGATGGCGCCGATGCCCAGCGCCGTCAGGCTCAGCACCCCCAGCGTTTTTCGCAGCCTCCGCTCGGGCTCCTCCGCGTCCGCCAGCAGTTTGTCGATGCTCTTCGTGCGGAAAAATTGTGATTCCACGCCGCCCCCGTCGTCAGGATGCGAAACTGTACATTGGACGAGAGCAGGGAAGCAAGAAGCGAGACGTAACACAGACTTCAGTCTGTGTCCCCCGTTGTGAATCCACAGCCGGGCGCGAGAAGCCGCGAGCGATGTCTGAGACAGCGTGAATCGGCTCAGTTCCCGAAACAGGGTCTCCCGGGCAGCCCAGCGGTTGACATCGGTGTACAAATGTGCATACACTGGAGCCGTGGAGTACGAGTGGGACCCGTCCAAGTCGAGCGCCAACTTTGCCAAGCACGGAATCCTTCTCGCGGACGCGGTGGCCGCTCTCGAAGATGACCTGGCGCTCACCCGGTGCGATCCCTTGACGGCGGACGAAGAGCGCTGGATCACAATGGGAACGGATGGATTCGGGCGCCTGCCCGTCGTCGTTTACACCTGGCGGGGAAGAAGAATTCGTCTCATCTCGGCGCGGGCAGCCAGCCCCAGGGAGAGACGGGAATACGAGGAAGCAGATGAGACGTGAATACAGTTTCCGGAATGCAAAGCGGGGAGCCGTCGTTGCCGTCCCCCGCGGGAAAACCCGAATCACCATCCGCCTCGACGCGGAAATCCTCGCCTGGTTCCGAAGCCAGGTGGAACGAGCCGGGCGCGGAAACTATCAGACGCTCATCAATGAAGCCCTGCGGCAGCACATTCGCGGGGCGAAAGAGCCTCTCGAATCCACTCTCCGCCGCGTTGTTCGTGAAGAACTGCGCCACGCGAGCTGAGCGGAACACGCGCCGGGCGAGTGCCGCACGCTGGAGCCCGCGCCCTCTACACCCTCTCCAAATTCGCGTACCGCTCCACCAGTTTCTTCGTCCCATGATCCAGGAAACTGACGGTCAGCCGCCGCTCGTCCTCTTCGCCCTCCACAGCGATGATCGTCCCCACTCCGTAGGCTTTGTGCCGCACGCGCACGCCCAGCAGCGGGTGGCTGGGACCCGAGGTTTTACGCGTGCCGGAGCCGCCGCGCGGTTCGCGCCGCGCCGTCCCGCCCGCGGCGCCCGCGCTGGCCCGCGGGCGGCCTTCGCCGCGCATCGGATAGCGATGCAGCACCCGCCGCTCCACCGTTTCGGCGTCGGGCACGTATCGCCGCTCTTCTCCCGCACGCGCCAGCGACCCCTCGACGGCATCGATCAGGTGTTCCGGAATCTCGAATAGGAAGCGCGAGGGCTTCGGCTCCCCCACCTGCTCGTTCCAGTAGCCCGGACGGTAGACGGCGCGCGTCAGTGTGAGCGTGTCTTTCGCGCGCGTCATGCCCACGTAGCACAGCCGGCGTTCCTCCTCGATGTCCGCCGGGCTGCGCAGCGACCGCACGTGGGGAAACAGGCCCTCCTCCATCCCCGCGAGAAACACGTGATCGAATTCCAGCCCCTTCGCGCTGTGCACCGTCATCAGCGTCACCCTGGCGCGCTCTTCGTACGAGTCCGCATCGCTCACCAGCGCTGCGCGGTCCAGGAATTGCTCCAGTGATTCCTCCGCCTCCTCCGCCTCCTCCAGCGCGTTCACCAGTTCCTGCAGGTTTTCGCTGCGCTCCTGCGACTCGCCGGTGTTCTGTTGCTGGAGGTACTCCAGGTATCCCGTGCGGAGCAGCACTTCTTCGAGGAACGCCGCGGAGGCCGGCGGCGCGTCCCCCGAGGAACCCGGGCGCGGTGCGGCGTTTGCCGCCTCCTCGCCGCGCGCCGCAACGAGCGCGAACTCCGCCCGCAACCCTTCCACCAGCGAACGAAATTCCCGCAGCGGCGCCAGTGCGCGGCCCGCGCCGCCTTCCACGAGCGCGCCGATCGCGGCCCACAGCGAACCGCCTTTCTCGCGGGCGCTGGCCCGCAGCGAATCCACCGTGGTTTTCCCGATCCCGCGCGGCGGTATATTCAGAATCCGCAGCAGGGCCACGTCGTCGTCCGGGTTGCGCGCCACGCGCAGATACGCCAGCGCGTCTTTCACCTCCGCCCGCCGGTAGAAGCTGAATCCGCCCACCAGCCGGTAGGCGATGCTCCGCCTGCGCAGCGCCTCTTCAAACGATCGCGAGACAGCGTTCGTGCGGTACATCACCGCCAGGTGCGTTCCGCCGTCCTCCCGCATCAGCCGCGCAATCTCCTCCGTGATCCACTCCGCCTCGCCTCCCGCGTCCTGCGCTTCGTAGAAGCGCAGCGGCTCGCCCGGTCCCCGCGTGGCTTCCAGCGTCTTCCCGATGCGCATCTGGTTGTGCGCCACCACGGCTCCGGCGGCGTCCAGGATGGTTTGCTTCGAGCGATAGTTCTTCTCCAGCCGGACGATCCGCGCCCCGGGAAAATCCTGCTCGAAGCGCAGGATGTGCCGCACGTCCGCGCCGCGCCAGCTATAGATGGACTGGTCCTCGTCGCCCACCACGCACAGGTTGCCCTCGGGCCCGGTGAGCAGCCGCAGGATGTCGTATTGCACGCGGTTCGTGTCCTGGTACTCGTCCACGTGGATATGCCGGAAGCGTCCGCTCCACGCTGCCCGCGCCTCCGGATGGTCGCGCAGCACGTCCTGCGCGCGCAGCAGCAGGTCGTCGAAATCGAGCGCATGCGCGGCGCGCAACAGGCTCTCGTACGCGCCGTAGATCTGCGCGAATACGCGGTCGCGCGCGTCACGGGCCTCTCCCTCCGCCATAGCGGGCCCAACGCCGGCATTCTTCGCGCCGCTGATGCGCTCCAGCGCGGCGCGCGGCGTGAACGTCTTCTCGTCGTGCCCGAGTTGCGCCACGGCCAGTTTCACGGCCGCCATCTGGTCATCCTCGTCGAAGATCGTGAAATTGCGCGGCAGGCCCAGTCGCGGAGCCTCGCGCCGCAGCAGGCGCGCGCAGAAGGAGTGAAACGTCGCAATCGACACGTCCCCGGCCGCGTTTCCCGAACCGGACAGCAGCCGCCCCGCCCGTTCCCGCATCTGCCCCGCGGCTTTGTTCGTGAACGTAACGGCCAGCACCGCGCCCGGCGCCACCCCCTGCTCGATCAGGTATGCCACCCGGTGTGTGATTACGCGCGTCTTTCCGCTTCCCGCGCCCGCCAGCACCAGGAGCGGCCCCTCCGTTGTCGTTACCGCTTCGCGCTGCTGTGGGTTGAGTTGTTCGAGAAGGTCCATGGAGAGTTTGTCGGTCGGGTGGTGAAACGAAGAATTGTAGACGAGGGCTCGGGGCGCGGCAAATCGGAGTTCCGCGCGTTGTTCAGCGGGTCGCGGGGCCCAAATCCACCTCGAAAAAAAGCAGCTTCTCCCCGGAGCCGAATCGCCGGACGTCAGGAATGTACAATGTCGCATTCCCCACCCAATCGAAATGGTCGTCTATGTCGAAGATCAAAAATCCGTGCACCGTGTTGTGCGGCCCGATCAGGTCTCCGGGCAGCATCTCGGGGCGCAAAGAATCCTCCATCTTTGCGACATCTTTGCTTTTATTCCCGCTGGCGCCTACGCCGGGGATTGGGCTCCGCCTCTGCTTCGGGTTGGGTCCGTTCGGCAAAATGATTCGGAAGGCTGCTTCTAAGGCCGTGAGTGGCGCCAGGCGCTGGCGCGGCTGGCCCGGCGCCGAAATCTTAAGCTCCATGGAGTCGAGCCGAACCTGCATCGGGCCGTCCGTATCGTTTCGCAAGAACACTTCCAGGGCCAGCAAACCCACCCGGTAAGGATGTTTTTTCCCGAATCTCTGCTCGGATCGCTCGCTGGTCAGATACGGGTCCGCGGCGATCAGCAATCCTTGGTGGGCATCGTGGGCGGGCAGGGTAGCCGCGTCCGTGCTCGCCGCGGCCTGGGGCGTCTGGCCGTGGAGCGTCGCCTGTCCATTCGCTCCGCTCAGCAGCGCCCCCACCAGCACTCCCAGCAGCGCCGGGCTCCGCATCCTCGTGCCGCCTCTCGTTTGTGCATGCATCCGCGAATGCTTTCGCCGCTGGGCGGCCCGCGCGCTCTATAATACCGGATTGTGCGCTGGCCGGCGCGGGGGGAACGCGGTTCCGGCCGCGCTCGCCCTCTCATGTATTTTCTCTACACAGTTCTGACGGCGCTAGGAGTACTCCTCCTGCTCCCCTATTTCGCCCTCGCCCGCTGGCGCCGCGGAAAACATTTCCACGGCCTCGGGGAGCGCCTGGGATTCTTCCCCGCGGCGGTCGAATCCCCCGCGGCCGGGCCGGATGGCGCCATCTGGATCCACGGCGTGTCTGTGGGAGAAGTGCTCGCCGCCACCCCGCTCGCCCGTCGCCTGCGCGAGCGATTTCCCGGCCGCCGGCTCGTGGTTTCCACCACCACTCCCGCGGGACAGGCTCTCGCGCGCGAACGCTTCGCGCCTCCCGCCGGCGCCGATGCCGTCTTCTATTTCCCTCTCGATTGGCCGATTCCCGTGCGGCGCGCCTTTCGCGCCGTCCGCCCGGCGTTGGTGGTGATCGTGGAGACGGAAATCTGGCCGAACTTCCTGCGCCATGCCAGGCGCCGCGGTGTGCCCGTGGTCTTCGTGAACGGGAGAATTTCGCCGCGATCCTATGCGCGCAGCCTGCGCTGGATGTGGCTGGCCGGCGGATTCTTCCGCCGCGTCCTGGACGATGCGCGGCTCTTCCTGATGCAGAGCCCGGCGGACGCGGAGCGCCTGCATACACTCGGCGCGGACGCGCAGCGCGTCGAGGTCACCGGCAATCTGAAATACGACATCACTCCTCCCGCGCCGGGCCCGGTGGTGGACTGGCTGGCCCGGGCCGCCGAGAACCGCGGGCCCATCCTCGTTGCCGGCAGTGTCCTCGCCGGCGAAGAGGATCCCGTGCTGGAAGCCTTTGCAGCCGTTCGTAAACGCTTCCCCGGTGCCCTTCTGGTCCTCGCTCCGCGCAAAACCGACAGGTTCGATGCCGCCGCTGAAATTGTGGTCCGCCGCGGCCTCCGCTGCCTGCGCCGGTCCGTCGCCGACCTCTCGCTGCCGTTTCCCGGCGACGCCGAAGTGCTGTTGCTGGACAGCGTCGGCGAACTCGCCGCTGTCTATCAGGTGGCTGCGGCGGTGTTCGTGGGCGGCTCGCTGGTTCCCGCGGGCGGCCACAACATCCTCGAACCCGCCGCCTTCGGAAAAGTGCCCGTCTTCGGTCCCCACATGGACAATTTCCGCGACATGGCGGAGGAATTTCGCGGCGCTGGAGCCGCTGTGGAAGTGGCCGGAGGCGAAGAGTTGGCCCGCCGCTGGATCGAATTGCTCGAAGACGAGCCGCGCCGCAAGTCGCTCGGCAGCGCCGCTCGCCTGCTGGTGGAGCGGAACCAGGGCGCCACCCAGCGCGTGCTCGATCGCCTGGTGGCCGCGCTGGCCGAATCGCGCCCGGCCCGGGAGCGCTCCGCGTCGCTGCTGCGGGCCTCGCTGCTCCCCTTCTCGCCGCTCTACGGAGTGGCCGCCCGGTTGCGCGCCGGGGCCTACCGCAGTGGCGTTCTGCGCTCCCGCCGGTTGCCCGCCACGGTGATCAGTGTCGGCAATCTCACGGTGGGCGGCACGGGCAAAACTCCGTTCGTTGCCTGGCTCGCGGAGCACATCGAGCGGCAAGGCTGCAGGGTCGCCATCCTCTCTCGCGGCTATCGGGGATTCGGCCGCGGATCGGCGGATTCCACCGGCGAGATTCTTCTGGGCGCGGCTCCTGGCGGCGCGGACGAGCCGGTTTTGCTCCACGCACGCCTGGCCGGCCGCGTTCCCATCGCTGTCGGACCAAATCGCTATCTCGCGGCGCAACCCCTCCTCGCGCGTGGTGTCGATTGGTTTGTATTGGACGACGGCTTCCAGCACCTCCAACTCCGTCGCGATGTGGACGTGGTGCTCGTGGACGCCACCGACCCCTTCGGCGGGGGTTTGCTGCCCGCCGGACGTGCCCGGGAGCCGCGCTTCGCTCTCCGCCGCGCGGACATTCTGGTGATCACGCGCGCGGTGCGCGCGCCGGGCCTGGAGGCCGCGCTCCGGCGATATTCCACAGCGCCGATTTTCTACGCCACCACCCTGTGGGACGAACTGGTGCCCCTTCCTGTCCAGCCGCCGGCAAATGTCCAGCCATCGAATTCGACAGGAGAAAAGGCCCTCCCCGGCGTGCCCGTTCCACCGCCCTCTTCCGCCAACGGGCAGCCTCGTTTCTTCGCGTTCTGCGGCATTGGCAATCCCGACGCGTTTTTCTCCGATCTGCACCTCTGGTCGGGCCAGCTCCGCGGCGATGTGGTGGGCGAAAAGACGTTTCCCGATCATCACGTCTACTCCCCGCAAGATCTCCTCGTTTTGGAGCACGCCGCGCGCGATGCCGGCGGCACGGCGTTGGTCTGCACGGAAAAGGATGCGCGTAATCTGCCTTCGCCGCGCGTGTCCACACTTCCGCTGTTCGCCTGCCGAATCCGCCTCGTCCCGGCAGACGAGCAGGGCGTCCTCCGCGCCATCCTTCAGGTCGCCGAGCGGCGGCGCGGAGTGCGCGAATGAAGCTGCTCGTGCGCGCCACCAATTGGGTCGGCGACGCGATCCTCTCCATCCCGGCGCTTGCGGCGCTCCGCACCCGCTGGCCAGACGCGGAGATCGCCGTGCTCGCGCGCCCCTGGGTGGCCGATCTCTACCGCGAGCAGGGCCTTGTGGACCGCCTCATCCCTTTCGATTATCGCGGGCAGCATCGCGGCGTTTCCGGCATCGAACGCCTAGCCCGCGACCTCCGAGCCCAGCGCTTCGATTCCGCCGTGCTCTTCCAGAATGCCTTTGAAGCCGCCTGGATCCCCTGGCGCGCCGGGATTCCGGAGCGCATCGGCTACGCGCGCGACGCCCGCGGCCCGCTCCTCACCCGCTCCATTCCCGTGCCGCTCCCCGGCGAGATTCCCCCGCACGAAGCAAACTATTATCTGGAACTCCTGCGGCGCGTCGGATGGATCTCAGCCCTTCCCGAAATTCCGCCCGTTCGCCTACGGGTTGCCGCCGATGCGCTGGAGCGCGCCGAGACGTTCCTGCGCGACGCCGGCTGCCCTCCGGATTCGCTGCGTGTGGCGTTCGGAGCGGGCGCCGCCTACGGCACCGCGAAATGCTGGCCCGCCAATCGCTACGCCGATCTGGCGCGCCGTCTCGTTGCGGAATATGGCGCCCGGGTGCTGCTCTTCGGCGCCGCCTCGGAAGCAGGGGTGGCCGCCGAGGTGGAGAGCGGTGCCGGCCAGGGGGTCATCGATCTGATCGGCCGCAGCGCCATCGGCGATCTCCCCGCGCTGCTCTCCCGCTGTCACCTTTTCATCGGAAACGACTCCGGCGCCATGCACGTCGCCGCTGCCGTCGGAATGCCCGTGGTCGCTGTTTTCGGTCCCACCGACCCGGATGGCACGCGCCCTCTCACCTCGCAGCTTTCCGTGGTCCAGCGAAAGGTGGCCTGCAGCCCCTGTTTTCTGCGACACTGTCCCATCGACCATCGCTGCATGAAATTCGTCGACTTGGATCTGGTAATCGATGCGGCGCGGGGATGGCTCGCCTCGCTGCCCGCGCGGAAAGGGCAGGACATCCGTGGCTGATCGCAACCTGCGCCGCGCGGTCTTTCTGGACCGCGACGGCACGATCTGCGAGGAGGTGGGCTACCTGAACCACATCACCCGCCTGCGGATTTATCCGTTTGCCGCCGCCGCCGTTCGCCGCCTGAACGACGCAGGCTTTCCGGTGATTGTGGTGACCAACCAGGCGGGCGTCGCGCGCGGCCTCTTTCCAGAATCGCTCATCACACAGGTGCACGAGCGCATCCGGCACGATCTAGCCGTCTCCGGCGCGCGCATCGACGCCTTCTACGCCTGCACCCACGGCGTCGAGGACGCCTGCGACTGCCGCAAGCCCCGCACCGGCCTGCTGGAGCGCGCGGCGCGCGAACATTCGCTCGCGCTCCCCGGCTCCTGGGTGGTCGGCGATCGTCGCTCCGAAGTGGACCTGGCGCGCAACGCCGCCGCCCGCAGCGTGCTCGTGCTCACCGGCTACGGCCGCGGCGAGTACGAATGGCACGTGCCGGGCTGGCCCTATCCGCCGGATTTTGTGGCGGAAGATCTCTCCGCCGCCGTGGAAAAAATCCTCCAGTGCGAATCCTCCGCAAACGCCGCGGCGGCCGGCGCGCGGTCGGCCTTCTCGAATGAGGGCAGCCGATGAGCGCAGACCTCGTCCGCCTGATCGAGCTCGCCGAATCCTTTCCCCGCCAGCGCATCCTCGTCCTGGCCGATCTGATCGCCGACGAGTTCGTCAGCGGGCAGATCTCCCGTGTTTCCCGCGAGGCCCCGGTCCTCATCCTTCGCCACTCAAATACGCGTTTGGTTCCGGGCGGCGGAGCCAACGCAGCGAATAACCTGGCCGACCTGGGCGCGCAGGTGCAAATCGTCGGCGCGGTGGGCGACGACGCGGCAGGTCAAGCGTTGCTCGATTATTTCCGGCGAAAGAGCGTTCCCGTCACCGGCATCCGCGTGGAGCGTGGCTGGACCACGCCCTCCAAAACGCGCTATCTCGCCGGATTCTCTCACACCGCCAGCCAGCAGGTGCTGCGCGTGGACCGCGAGCCGAAATCGCTGTTCCCGCCGGCCGCCCGCGAACGGTTGGCGCGCCGCGCTCGCCGGCTCGCCGGGAAATCCGGGGCCGTACTCGTCAGCGATTATGGTTTCGGCGCGGTCACGCCCGGCCTGGTGCGCGGCCTGCGCCTCCATGGAACGAAGCCCGTCACCCTCGACTCTCGCTACGCCCTGCTCGACTATCGCGGCGCGGGCATTACCGCCGCCACGCCCAATGAGCCGGAGCTCGAAACGCTGTATCACACCCACGTCGGCGACGATCGCAGCGCGCTCGAGCGGCTGGGACGCCTAGCCCTGCGGCGTTTGGGCCTGCGCGCGCTCGTCGTCACCCGGGGAAAGGACGGCATGGCCGTCTTCGAGCCGGGACGTCGTGTCGAAAGCATCCCCGTCTACGGCGCACCGGAGGCCGTGGACGTCACCGGCGCTGGCGACACGGTGATCGCAGCGTTCACCCTCGCGCTCGCCGCCGGAGCCTCCTTCCTGGACGCCGCGCGCCTCGCCAACTATGCTGGAGGAATCGTGGTAATGAAGCGCGGCACCGCCACCGTCACTCAGGTGGAACTCCTGGCCGCCCTCCGCGGCGAAATTACCGGCGAGGCCGCGGCGCCCCGCGCAATATCCTCCCCGGGCGCACCGGCCAACCCCCGTGGCTCGCGGCGCCCGCAGTGAACGCCCGCGAAAAAATCGTTCCCCTCGAACTCCTCTGCGGGATGCTCGATGCGGCGCGCCTCCACGGGAAATCCATCGTGTTGGCCAACGGCATCTTCGATCTGCTGCACGTGGGACATGTCCGTTATCTTGAAGCAGCGAAACGCGAGGGAGATCTGCTCGTCGTGGGGATCAATTCAGACGCCAGCGCGCGGCATTTGAAAGGCCCCGGCCGGCCGGTAATGGACGAACGCGGCCGCGCCGAACTCGTCGCGGCCCTTGCCGCAGTGGACAGCGTGGTGATCTTCCCGGAGGTAAACGTCGAAGCTCTCCTCCAGGCTATCCGCCCAAACGTTCATGCCAAGGGCACGGACTACACCCCGGCCACGGTCCCGGAGCGCGAAAAAGCGGCGCGGCTCGGCATTCGTGTGGCCATCGTGGGCGACCCCAAACAGCACTCCACGTCCGATCTCTTCCGCGGAATTCAAACTCCTGCCCGGCCGCCCCAATGACCGCTTCGCCCAGCCCCAGTCCTCCGCGCCGCCTGATCGTCCTCCGGCTCAGCTCGCTGGGCGATATCGTCCACGCCCTGCCCGTTGCCGCGGCGAGTCGCGCCGCGTTCCCCACCGCCCACATTGCCTGGCTCGTGGACGAACGCTGGCGCCCGCTCGTCGAACAGGTGGAAGGTCTCGATGCGGTCCTCTCCGTCCCGCGCAATTCCTGGAGCGGACTCCGCAGGGGAATCGCCCGGCTGCGCCGCGAACGTTTCGATTGCGTGGTGGACGTGCAAGGACTCTATAAATCCGCCTTGCTGGCCTGGTTCTCCGGCTCGCCTCGGCGCGTGGGGTTCGACTGGGCATCGGCGCGCGAGGGCGCCGCCTCGATGTTCTACAACCTGCGCGTCTCGCCGCCCCATGGCCACCGCATCGACAAAAATCTCGCGCTCGCCGCCGCCATCGGCGTCCGCGCCTGCTCCGCGCAACCCTTCGGCGGCGCATTCTTCCCGCTGCGTATTCCTCCGGCCGCGGAGGCGAGCGTCCGCGAAATGCTGCGATCGCAGAACGCTGGCGAATACTTCATGCTCAGCCCAGGCGGCGGCTGGCTCTCCAAGTGCTGGCCCGCCGAGCGTTACGGCGAACTCCATCGCCGCCTCGCGGTCCGCCAGGGATGGCGCGGCGTCATCAGCTACGGCCCCGGAGAACGGGAGCTCGCGGAATCGGTGCGCGCCGCGGCCGGATCCCCGGAACCTCTCCTGCTCGAATTGGATTTGCCGCAGTTGATGGCTGCACTGCGCGGCGCTCGGTTCTTCGTCGGCGCGGACACGGGCCCGCTGCATCTCTCCGTCGCGCTGGGCACACCTGTGGTTGGTTTGTACGGTCCCACAGACCCGCTGCAAACCGGCCCCTACTCCCGCGAAGATGTGGTCATCCGCAATGCCAGCCCGCACGAGACCACCTACCGCCGCGGCTCCTCCTACGCTCCGTCGATGCTCTCCATCACCGTGGAGCAGGTCGCACAGGGCGTGGCCCGGCGGCTCGCTGCGGCTCCCATCCGGACCGAGGCCGCACGGTCGTGACTCCCGGGGCCTCGCTCCCTCCGCCGTGGAGGACGCGCTGGCGCGTGCGCATCGGCTATCCGGTCGGCATCGCCTGCATCGTCCTGGCGCACCCCAGCGTGGTCACGCTGGCATGCGGAGGAGTGATGGCTGGAATCGGTCTCCTGATTCGCGCCGCCGCCGCCGGCCATCTGCGCAAACACGAGGCGCTGGCAACCACCGGGCCCTATGGCTGGACGCGCAGCCCGCTTTATTTCGGCAGCCTGTTCCTCGCGGCCGGGTTTTTGCTCGCGGCTGCCTCGTGGATCGCCGCTCTGGTCGCCGTCGTCTATCTCGCGGTGTTCTATCCCGGAGTGATGCGGCGCGAGGAGGAAGAGCTCCGCGCCGAATACGGCCTCGCGTTCGACGACTACGCCCGCCGCGTCCCACACTTCTGGCCGCGCCCGCCGCGTGGCCCCGCCGTGGCGGCGCCGCTCGATGGGTTTTCGTGGATGCAGTATCGCCGGAATCGCGAATACCAGGCCCTCATCGGCGCGCTGGTGGCCTTCGCGATTCTCACGGCGGGGATGGTGTGGCCGGTGCGCTGAAAGGCAGGTCCGTGAGGGCCGGGGAGGGTGCCCGCGGTGGCTGTCCGGTCTCCTGCCGCGATCAAAAGCAGCCGTAGACTTCGCGGATCATCCGTTTGAATTGCGGTGCGTAAATCAGATCAAACGTGGGCCCTTTTCCCGGAAACAATTTCAACGCGGCTCTCCGTGTGGCCTCTTCGAGCCCCAGCGCCTCTTCCAGCGGCATCCCGCCCTGCGCAATGCAGCTCAGCGCCAGGTGCACCGCGATCCGCAGCCGCCTGATCCGACGGCTTTCTTCCTCGATCTCTTCCCGAGAGGGAATTCTGGCGCTTTCCGCTTCCATTCGAACCCGTCTGGACTATTATAGACCCAGCACAGGGAGGGACCCCGCATGCCCGACCCCCGCAGCCACGATGCCGTCGTGATCGTTCACCGCGCCACCACGTCTACCGAGGCCATGGTGATCCGCGGGCTTCTCGAAAGTGCGGGGCTCAAGGTGCCCGACGCCGCCCCCGGGGAACCATTTCCCATGCACACCATGCCGGGGGGAATGGCGGAGGGCGACATCCTGGTCCTGTCCTCGCAGGCCGAAGACGCGCGCCGCATCATCGCCGATTATCTATCTTCGGAAGAAGGCGTGGAAATTGAATCCTCCGACGAGGAGCCGCCCCCGTCCGGGGACGCCTGACGCCGGCGGATGTAGATCACCTTCTCCACGGTCGCGCACACCAGCCCGGTTCCATCCAGGAGGTCCACCGAGTAGGTCCGATCCACGGAGCGCTGCTGCTCGAGCGCGGATCGGATCTCGGCGATTTCCTCGTCCGGCAGCGTAAACCGGGCCAGGAGTTTCGAGCGGCCCGGTTTTTTGAATTCGATGCGCGCCGCTTTGTCCCACACCACGTAGCCGCGTCCGAGCCGGTTGATGAGCATGAGCATGTAGATGGGATCCACGGCGCCATACATGCTGCCGCCGAAGATTGTGCCAACGTAGTTCCGCGTCCGCCAGCTTAGCGGAATTTCCAGCCGGACCTCACGCCAGTCCGGCGCCACGTATTTCAGCCGCCCGCCCGTCCCCCGGTAGCACCCATACAGATAAAACAACCAGCGGCGCAGACGGCCCGCAATCGCCTCTTTCATACACTCCTCGGCTCGAATCGCCGGACGGACTTCACTGCGACGGACGGTCCTCCACGTAGGTGCGCAGCGTAATGCTTCTCCCGTCCGTTAAAACCGTCGTCGCCCCGTCCCGGTCCGTGCGCAGCAATCGCGTCCCGCGTCCTTTGAATTCATCCAGCACCACCTGGTTCGGATGCCCGTAGGGATTCTCCGCCCCCGCGGAAATCACCGCGATCCGGGGCCCCACCGCACCGAGGAAATCGGGAGTCGTCGAGGTTTTGCTGCCGTGGTGCCCTACCTTCAAAAAATCGGCCTGGAGCGAATCGCCCCGCGCCAGGAGTTGGCGCTCCACCGGGCGTTCGATATCTCCCACCAGCAGATAGTGGACGCCGCCAAATTCCAGCCGGAGCACCAGCGAATCATTGTTCGTTGCTTTTTCCGCCGGCGGCTCCTCCACCGGCCACAGAAACGTCCCTTGCACTCCGCCCAAGTTGAACGCGTCTCCCCGCTGGTGGTGAATCGTCTTCACATGGTGCTCACGCGCTTCGTCTTCCAGCGCGCGGAACCCTTGCGAATTGATCTCGCGCCCCAGCCACAACTCGCCCACCGGGAAATCGTCCAGCACCGCGTACAGCCCGTCCAGATGATCGCGATGCCCGTGCGTCAGCGCGACCACATCCAGCCGCTTCAAGCCGCGCTCCCACAGGTACGGCGCCACCACCTCCTCGCCGACGTCGAATTCCGGCCGCCCCGACTCCCGTGCGAGCGGGGCCAGCGCGCTGCCGCCCCCGTCTACGAGCATCGTTCGCCCATCCGGGAATGCCAGCAGAATTGCGTCGCCCTGGCCCACGTCAATCACCGTCGCTTCGAGGCGTCCTGGGGCCAGCCGCGGTGCAAAGGGATACGTCGCCACGCACAGCAGCATCGCTACGCAAACCGCGGCGCATCCCGCAGTGGCCAGCCGCAGCCACGGCCCTCGCGTCGCGATACTAAGGGACTCGCCACCGAACCGCGATCGCGCGCCGCGCCACAGACATCCCCCGAGCAAAGCAAACCCCGCCACGCACCCGGCGATCAACCAGCCGGGCGGTCCCGGGATCCTGTAAGAAAGCCGCGGTAGCGCGGCAAACCATCCCACCGAGCCCACCAGCGCACCTACGAACACGCCCAGCAGCGCAGCCATTGGCCCAGCCAGCGCCAGCGCCACGCTGCCCACCGCCAGGCACAGGAATCCCAGCGGCACAGTCAATCCCGTCAGCGCGACTGCCGGCAGGTTCGCCAGCGGCCCGGCCAGTGCCACGCGGTGGAAATACAGCGCCAGAAGTGGTAGGAGCCCCGCCTGAATCGCCAGCGAGATAACCATAAGGTCCCAGAGGACCAAACCAAACCGCAACGGACCGGTGAGCATCGCCAGAGCGTGCGGAGCCAGGCGGGGCGGGAGCCGCCACTCGAGCCGGTCTGCCGCCTCCTGCCGCAGCAGCATCCGAAGCTGGCCGGGGCCCCGCAGATGGAGCGGGTCCCGCGATTCATCGCTCACGTGCGCCAGCGCCCTGCGATAGGGTGCCGTCGTGCCCTCCGCCAGAGGAATCCCCAGCGCGCCGATGGCAGCGACGGCGCTGACGGAAAGCTGAAAACTCGGATCAAAGAGCGCTGCCGGATTCGCACAGAGAATGGCCCCGGCCGCGACGGCCACGCCGTTCAGCACGGCCGGGCGGCGGAAGAAGAGACTCGCGCCGAGCACCGCCGCGGCCATCAGCGCGGCGCGCAGGATGGGCGGGCGCTCCTCCACAATCAGCACGTAGAATGCGAGCACGGCTATCGTCGCGAGCACCGCCGCTTCCGGAGCCAGCCGCAACCGCCGCCCCGCCCAGAATACAAACGCGGCCAGCGCCGCCACGTGCAGTCCCGCCACCACCAGCACGTGATACACACCCGTCTGCTGGAATTTCTCCGACACGGGATGCTGCAGGAATCCCCGGTCGCCCAGCAGCATGGCGCGCAGCACCGCATCCTTATCCGGAGAGTTCGCAAAGAGCGCATCGACAGTTGCGAGCAGATGATTCCGCAGCCGCGCAAAGCGGTCCGGCCAGTGCGGCGGCGGCGAGGCCAGCCGCGTCAGCAGGCTGCCATCGCGCAGCGCGCCCAGCAGATGAATCCCCTGCCGCTCCAGGCTCGCGCGCTCGTCAAACGCTCCGGGATTCAGATAATTCCGCGGGACGTGCGCGCGCACCAGCAGCTCCACGCGGTCGCCCGGCTGGACGGGCGGCGGTTCCACCCACGCGCCGGAAGGGAATTTCTCAAGCGTGGCGCGCAGGCCGCCGCTCACGCGCACGGCTCGTCCCGCCAGCTCCACTTCGTCCAGTTCCACGTCGTACCGGACTCCGGAAGGCAGCCGCGACGGGCCCTGGCGCAGCCGCCCGCGCCACCGCAGCGCCTCGTGCGCGTCCACGCGCCCCAAGCTGATCAGCGCCGCGGCGTTATCGGCCCGAACATCGCGCCGCTGCAGTTCTCCCGCGAGCGCGCCCAGCATCATCCAAGCCGCGAGGCCCGCAACCCACGCTGCGCGTGGTGCGCCGCGCCGCAGGAGCAGCAGCCCAGCGATCAACGCGGCGGTCGCGATCGCCGCCGATGCCATCGGCGAAAGCTGCGCCGCGCGCTCCGCCAGAATTCCGCAGGCCAGCGCGATGGCCGGCCAAAGCGCCGGCAGCCTCATTCCGCGCGCTCCCTGCGGCGCAGCCGCACCAGCGTCTCCAGGTGAAAACTGTGCGGGAACATGTCGAACAGCTCGATTTCCGCCACCTCGTACGCTTCGGAAAGCCCCTTCATATCGCGCGCGAGCGTGGCCGGATCGCAGGACACGTAGCGAATCTCCTGCGCGCCCAGCGCCGCTACGCGCTCGCGCGCCACGTCGGACAGCCCCGAGCGCGGCGGGTCGAGCACGATCAGGTCCGGCTGCTCGTTCCAGCGCGGGAGAAACTCCTCCGCGTCCTGCGTCCGCGCTTCGATGCGCGCGCTCCCGCCCGGCGCGGCGCGAATGTTTTCTTCCAGGTCGCGCGTGGCCGCGGGATTTCCCTCCACGGCCAGCACGCGCTCGAATCCCTCCGCCAGCGGCAGCGAAAACAGGCCCACGCCGGCGTACAGATCGAGCGCCAGCCGCCCGCTCGCGCCCGACGTCGCCCTTCGCGCCAGCGCCTCCACCAGAAACCGGTTCACCTGAAAAAACGAAAGGTGCCCCACCCGGTATCCGCGTTCTCCCACCCGATAGCGCAGATATCCTGGCCCGAGCAGTTCAAAGCGGTCGCGGCTGGCGTCGTGCAGCAGCAGGCTTTCGACCGCCGGGATTGCCTCCCGCAGCCGGCCTCCGAGCGCCTCTGCCGTCGTTCCTCCCAGATTTGCGAACGACGCGCTCAGGAGCACGCGTTCGTCCTCTCCATCCGCAAACGCCTCCAACTCCGTGAGCGTCGCGGGGATTTCCCCGCGTTCCACGAGCCCGCGCAGCCGCGCCAGCACGTCTTCCAGCGCCGGGCTGAGGATGGGACAGCGATCCACGGCGCACAGCTCGTGCGAGCCCGCTTCCAGGTAGCCGATCCCTCCCGAAGACTCGGGACCGCCGCCCTCCGCCTGCCGTACCTTCCATTGCGCGCGGTTGCGGTAGCCGAACGGCGGCGATGCGTGCACCTCCACCGGCCCTTCCCAGCGAATGCCGCCCAGCCGCGAGAGCGTCTCCAGCAAAATCTCCTTTTTGTAACGCAACTGCGCGTCGTAGGGCAGGTGCTGGTAATGGCATCCGCCGCAGCGCGTGAAGTAGGGGCAGGGAGCGGCCACGCGTTCCGCCGAGAGTTCGACGAATTTCTCCACGCGGCCGCGGGCGAATTTCTTTTTCTGCGCGTCCAGGCGCACCGCCACCGTTTCCCCGGGCAGCACGAAGGGCACGAACACGGCCACGCCATCCGCGTGGCCCATGCCCTCGCCCCCGTACACGAGTTTTTCGATTTTTAATTGCACGCCAGCCGCCGCCCCGTCGACGTTGGCCACATCCTACCAGACGCCGGGCACCAAACGCCGGCACACGCGCGCGGCGTAGTCCTCGTAGCCGGGAAGGTTTTTCTTCAGGAAGGCGTCCTCGGTGACGATGCGATAGAACAGCGGAGGAAGGAACAGGAGAGAGAGCAGCTCCGCCGCCCAGGAGCCCATCGCGATTCCATTGCACACGCACAGCACGAGCGCCGCGGTGTAACCCGGATGGCGCACCCAACGGTACGGTCCCCCGGTCACCAGCGTGTGTCCTCGATCCGTCTGCAGCCGCACCACCGAGGAAAAAAAGCGGTTCGTCCGCATGGCCCACAAAATCAGGCTCAATCCAAAGACGAAACCGCCGAGTCCGCCCAGTTGCACGCCTACCGGAACCGCTGGCGTCCAGTGGAATCGCCCGACATCCAGGCCGGCAGCCAGGAGCTGGACCACGTAGAGGATCATGACAACAAAAAGCCCCGCACCCGGCCGCTTTCCTCCCGGGCGCATCCGTTCCTTCAGCATATCCGGGTCCAGCAGGAATGCAGCCGCCGCGATAAATACGAAAAACACTCCCAGGTATTCCCAGAAGGCCGGGATGTCCAGCCTTCCCGCACCCAGGAAGAGAGGCACCGCCATCACCACTGTCCGGACGAAGCCGAGTATCAAGATTCGAGCGTGTCCCATGGATCCAAGGGGCTCGGCAGCCGGCCGCGCAAATCCCCTCCTCCTTCGGCGCTACGTGAGATAAAAAAGGCTGAGCCGCGGCAGTCCGTACGATTCGAACAGGCGCCGCCGCAGGTATTGCTGCTCGAGAAGCGCGAGCTGTCCCGCCGTCATTTTTCGCCGGTAGGGAGCGAGCTGCCGGTCCATCTCGCGGCGGACCTCCAGCACGATTTCGGCGTCCGCGGAAGCTTGGAGCGCGGCGTACAGGCCGTCTTCCAGCACCGTCAGCCGCCGTTCGAGATCTTCCAGGTCCAGCGGTTCCGTTGCATCGAGCCGCCCGCGGCACTCCTCCACGCGCACTACGGCGTCGGCGATTCGCCGTGCCAGATCATTCGTGGAGGCGGTTTGCGGCCGGCGGGCCCCGAGCGCGTTCGCGGCCTCGCACA
>Ga0209415_10005677_pt1 | contig 22371 bp, 22 predicted proteins | sample PeaSoiSIISIP2007_FD_187696 | JGI IMG/M metagenome (GOLD analysis project Ga0209415, IMG submission 187696) | Peat soil microbial communities from Weissenstadt, Germany - SII-SIP-2007 (SPAdes) (version 2) | ecosystem: Environmental > Terrestrial > Soil > Wetlands > Peat | place: Germany... | reverse complement strand
GTCTTCTCGACCCTGCACACGAACGACGCGCCGGGCGCCATCACGCGCCTGGTCGACATGGGGATCGAGCCCTTCCTGGTGGCCTCTGCGATAGAGCTCGTGATCGCGCAGCGGCTGGTCCGCAGGCTCTGCCCCGAGTGCAACCGGGCGGAGCCCGTGACGAGGATCAAGCTGCTCGAGTCCCTCGCGATCCTGGGCTGCAACCCATCCGAGGCCGACTTGGTGAGCGTGCTCCGGGCGCCGGTCGGCTGCGACCGGTGCCGCGGGACCGGCTACCGCGGCCGGATCGGGCTTTTCGAGATCTTCCGGCTCAACGAGGACATGCACGCCCTCGTCCTCAAGCGCGAGAGCACGAGGACCCTGGCCCACTGCGCCCGCGAGAACGGGATGCGCACGCTCGGCCAGAGCGGTTGGGAGAAGGTCAAGGCCGGCCACACCACCCTGGAAGAAGTCCTGCGCGTCATCACGATCGTCGAGAAATAGGCTCGCCCGGAAGCCGCGATGCCCCGCTTCGCCTACAAAGCCCGCGACCAGGCCGGCAAGACGGTCGAGTCGGCGATCGACGCGCCCACGAAGAAGGACGCGCTGCGCCTCCTCTCGGCCCGCGGCCTCGCGATCGCCTCGGTCGCCGAGGCCGCGGCGGACGCGGCCCCCGCGGCCAGGCGGCCGCCCGCGGCGGCGCCCGAGCCCGCCGCCGGCCCCCGGCCGGGGTCGGACGCCGCGCCGAGGCGCTCCGAGCGGCTCCCCTTCCTCGAGTCGCTCCACGACCTCACCTCGAGCGGGATGTCCGCGGGCGAGGCCGTGCGCCTCCTGTCGATCCGGATAAAGGAGCCGCGCCAGCGGGTGCTCTGCGAGGGCCTCTGGGCCCGGCTGAGCGAGGGCGCGCCGCTCTCGCGGGCGATGGAGGCGTTTCCGGCGGTCTTCGACTCCTCGACGGTCAACCTGATCCACGCCGGCGAGGCCACCGGGTCGCTAAACGACACGCTTTCGCGCCTCATCGCGCACCTGACCGAGCAGCGCGAGCTGAGGACGGCGCTCCTGACGGCGCTGGCCTACCCGGTCCTGATCGTCACCGTCTCGTTCGGGGTGATCCTGTTCTTCCTCTTCTTCCTGCTTCCCCGGCTCCAGACGCTGCTCAGCTCGCTCGGGGGCAAGATGCCGCTCTCGACCCAGATCCTGATCGGCATGGCCAACTTCACGCTCCACTACGGGGTGTTCGTGGCGCTGGCCGCGGCGGCCGCCCTGGTCTCGCTGTGGCGCTGGCGCGGGACCCCGGCCGGCCGCGAGAAGAGCGACGCGCTGCTCCTCAGGATGCCGCTCGTCGGGCCCTTCATCGTCTCCCAGACGGTCCTCCAGTTCAGCCAGAACCTCGGGGTCCTGCTCGAGAACGGGATAACCGCGGCGGACGCGCTGCGCATGACCGAGCGGCAGATCGAGAACACGGTGCACCGCAAGGCCTTTGACGGCGCGATCGACCGCGTCCTCGAGGGCGAGTCCCTCTCGTCCGCCCTCGCCCGGACCGGATGCTTCCCGGAGCTCGTCCTCGACCGCGTGGCGGTCGGCGAGAACACCGGCAACGTCGTCCCGAGCCTGCGGGACATCGCGCAGACCTACCAGAAGCGGATATCGAGGCAGCTGAACCTCTTCACCAAGGTGATCGCGGGCGCGATCTTGGCCGGCGTGTTCATCCTGGTCGGCTTCATCGCGGTGGCTATGGTGATGGCGGTCTTCCAGGTCAGCGCCAGCTTCAAGGTCGGTTGATCGGGAGCGTGGAGATGACCAGGTCCGGCCCGCCGCCCGCCGCTGAAAGGCGGGGATTCCCGCAGGGAGCCGTGCGCCGGACGGCCGAATCGGCGGGGCCCGCGCCGTGAATCACCTGGCACGATTTGTCACCTTCCTGGTTTTCTCGGCTTCCGCCGCGCTTGGGACCAGCGTCGGGGACACCTACGAGCAGGTTGTCGCGGCCAGGGGAAACCCGGCGAGCCAGATCGTGGCGGGCTCCATCCGCGTGCTCACCTACCCGGACGCCGTCATCAGGCTCAAGGACAACCTCGTCGTCTCGGTCAGGCCCGTCTCGGCGGAGCCGGGCAAGGGCCCCGGGCCCGCGCAGGCTCCCACCCCGCCCTTGTCCCCCGCGGCGCAGATCGCCTCCCTGAGGAGGCAGCTGGACGACGCCGTGAAGCGGGTCCAGGCGATCGTGAACCAGGAGGTGCCGCCACTGCCCAGGGACCCGGGCATGAGGCTGTGGGAGTACTATTTCCATGACGGCGCCACGAGGCCGGACTTCAACACGGTCGACGTGCGCGCCACGCAGGAAACGCACTACGACGAGCACGACTACATCACCTGGAAGGGCCACCCGGACCTGATGTGGCCCGGGAGGGAGCTGGAATTCAACTCGATGACCAAGTACTTCTACGCGGACCGCACGGTCCCGAAGAAGAAGCTGACGGAAGGGGAGATGCTCGAGATCAACAGGCTCTACCGCATCATCGGCCAATGCGAGCAGCGCCTGGGCCGGCTCGGCTACGCCGGGCCGGTCCCCTAGCGGGGAGGGTCGATCTCCGGTCGGTTCGGCGCCCCGGGATTACGGGACCTCGTAGACCTCGACCAAGGCCACGCCCGTGTCGCCGCCCGCGCCGGATACCTGCGCCGTGTAGGCGCCCGGCGGCAGCGTGACGAGGAGCGCGGAGTCGGCGCTTTGCGGGTTGCTCCACCCGAACGCCCCCACCGAGGCCGCCGCGTTTGCGATCTGGGTGTTGCCGCCCCAGCCCTTGTTGCTCTCGATCACGGTCGAGCCCGAGTAGAGCTGGAGCAGCGGGTCGGGCAGCGTCCCCGGGACGCCGAAGGGGACAAGCGCCGGCCCCGACGCGCGGACAAGGACCGTCCTCGACGTGGAGCCGCCTATCGCGAACCCGGCGATCAGGATGCTGCCCCCCGTGCCGACCTGGACGCGCGCCGAGATGTTGATGATCCGCGTGGCGGCCGGCGTGTACGCGCCCGCCGGCGTGGCGTCGTAGACCTCGGCCAGGGCGACGCCGGTGTCGCCGCTCTCCCCGGCGATCTGCGCCGTGTAGGCGCCGGCGGGGAGCCCCTCCAGGAGCGCCGCGTCGTGGCTCGCGGGCGAGTTCCACGCGAACGCCCCCACGGCGGCCGCGGTGCTCGCGATCAGGGCGTTGCCGCCCCACGCGGCATTTGCGCCGAGGAGCGTCGGCCCCGAGTAGAGCTGCAGCTGCGGGTCGGGCAGCGTGCCCGTGACGCCGAACGGGATGAGGGCCGGGCCCGACGCGCGGAGGAGAAGCGACTCCGTGCCCGAGGTCCCCGCCCCGCCGACGACGAAGCCGGCTATGAGGATGTTGGCCTGCGTCCCGACGGTCGCCCGGCAGGAGATGTTCACCAGGCGGCCGATGTCGGTCGTGCTGTCGATGGCGACGGTCGCGGCGCTGCTCGTCGTCGATCCGGCCGCGTTGGTGGCGACGCACGTGTAGGTTCCCGCGGCGGCCGCGGCATTGGGGATCAGGAGGATCGGGCCCGTCGCCCCGGAGATCGGGGCGGCGCCCAGCATCCACTGGTACGTCGGGGAGTTTGTCGCGGCGGCGTCCAGGGCGACGGTGCCGCCGGCGACCGTCGCCGAGATCGGCTGCGTCGTGAAGGCCGGCGCGTTCGGGTTGGGCGTCGGGGTGGGCGTCGGCGTCACGTTGGACGTGACGATGACCTCGTAGGTGAACGTGCTGGAGAACAGGCCCGTACCGCCCTGGTACTCCCAGGCCTGGAGGACCATGGTGTACGAGCCCGCCTCCGTGGGCGTGCCGAACAGGAACGGGGTCTGGAGGTTGACGTAGCCGGGCGACGCGAGGGTCGGGCCGCCCGGGCTGCCGAAGGAGAGGCCCGGCGGGATTCGGCCCATGATTGTCCAGGACTCCGCCGGATTCGTGACGGTGGGGTTGGAGACCAGGGCGAACGCGACGGCCGCGATCTGGGATCCCTCGGCGACGGTGTACGGGCTCGGGTGGCCCGGCGTCCCCGTGGAGAGCGTGTACGTCGTCGCGCCCGCCACCGAGTCGATCGCGCCCAGGGCGGCGGCGGCCGCGACGGCAGCCCTGACGACCGCGGCGATCGGCGCCCGGGCGGCCTCCGACGCCGCGGCGGCCATCCTCACGGCCGGGGCCCGCTGCAGGAGCGCGACAAGCACCGCGGCCGGCATCCTGGCCCTGCCGACCCAGGGGGCTAGGGCCCGCCCGCACGTCATGGACGCAGCCCGGTCAGTTGCATCCGCACCCGGCGCCCCCGACGCCCCGGCCGCCCTGGGCGGCCTCCCGCGAGAAGTACACGTGGTCCGACAGCGCCGTTCCCAGGGGGTCGCGGTTCGGGTCCATCAGCGGGTCCGCGAGGTGCTCCCTCTGCCAGGGCTTGACCCGGGCGAGCTGCGGCGACGCGCACCCGGACAGCGCGGCCAGCGCGAGCGCGGCCAGGATCAGGCGGCCCCTGTGCCCGGTTTCCATCCGGGGATCCTCGCCCGCCGGTTCAGCCCGAGGCGACATAATTGAAGAAGCCCCGGGTCTGGGCCCTCTCCTTCTCCGTGAGGATGATCCCCTCCGCGCCCGGGCAGGCCCGGATCAGCTCGAGGCCCGCGGTCGCCCCGGCGATAAACGCGGAGGTCGACAGCATGCCCGCCTGGAGGCACGTGTCCGCGATCACCGTGGCCTGGGTGCACCCGTTGGCGACCGGCCACCCCGTCCTGGGGTCGATGATGTGGCCGTAGCGCCGGCCGGCTACCGTGAAGCACCGGATGTAGTCGCCCGAGGATGCTATCGACTTGTTCCGAAGGCCGACGCTCGCCCAGGTCTTTCCCGGGCTCTTGGGGTCCTCGAGGCCGATGTGCCACGCCGGCCGCCCCGGCGGCGCGCCCGTCGCGCGCAGGTCGTGCCCGAAGTCGACGAGGGCGTCCACGATCCCGTGGTCCTTGGCGATCAGGGCGACGATGTCCACCGCGTACTCCTTGCCGAAGCCGCCGAAGTCGAGCGCCATCCCCCGCTCCGGGAGGAAGACCCTCCCGGGCTCCCGCTTCACCTTCGGCCAGCCGACGAGCCGGAGCGCCTCTGCGATCGCCTCCCTGCCCGGGATGGCCGGCGGGTCGGCCTTCCAGTTCCAGATGCGGATGAGCGGGAGCGCGGACGGGTCGAGGATCCCCCGCGTCATGAAGTGCAGCGTGTCGCACATGGCGAGGAGGCCCTCGGTCTCGGCGTCGATCGCGACCCAGTCCCTTCCGGAGGCGTCGTTGATCCGGCTGACGATGCTGCCGGGCTGGAACCGGGAGAACTTGGCCTCGAACGCGTCCACCCAGCCGTGCGCCGCCCCCTCGAACGAGGCCGCCTGGGAGTCCCCGCCGGGGGCGGTGTACTGCACCTCGCACTGGGTCGCCATCGCGCGGAACGTGAGGCGCCTGAGCGGGAGGTCCGCGCCGCGCCCGGCCGGGACCGGGTCGGGGGCTCGGTTCTGCTGGGAGAAGACAGCCATCGGGTTCCGGGCTTCGGCGGTCGCCTGGCGGGGCGCGGGGGCGCCTCAGTGCCTCGCGATCTCGACCGACGAGATCTGGAAGCTCGCGTCGAGGAGCGCCTGGTTGGCGCGGTCCACCTGCAGCGAGCACTGCTCGATGCCGATGTACGGGGAGCGCTTGCCCAGGGCCAGGTAGAACCCCTTGAGCGCGCCCCAGTCCGCCTTGGTGACGTTGAACTGCAGCGTGTGGACGGCGAACTGCCCGTTGCTCACGTCCTTGGCCTCGCCGCTCGTCGTGTTCTTGAGGCCCGCCTCGGTCGCGATCGCCGAGACCTCGGCGATGAGCCTCGTCGTGTCGAGCGTGCGCACCGCGTCGAGCCTCGCCGCCGAGGCCTGCGCCGACGCCTCGATCGCGGACCGGTTGGACAGCCACCGCGCCTGCTCGGCCAGCGAGGTCGTCGTGACCCGCACCACGTGGACGAAGCGGCCGGTGCGCTTGGCGACGCCCGTCATCCAGATGGCGGCCACGAGGACGGCGATCCCCGTGAGGAGGAGCTTCTCCCGCAGGAGCCGCGAAAGGAACAGCGCCCGGATCGTGCGGATCATGAGCTGGCGGGCGCGAGGGCCCCGGCTTTGAAGGTCACGACGAGCCTGAAGGAGACCACGTTGTTCTGGGTGCGCTGGTCGCGGATCTCGACGTGGTCGCAGGACGGCGCCTGCTCGATCGCCGTCTTGTAGGCAGCGATCTCGCCGGCGTTGCCCGTCTGGGCGTCGATCTCGATCGTGTTGGCCGAGGCCGAGCTCGCCGTGGCGCGCAGGAACTGGATCGCCGGGGGGTTCTTGGGCATGGCCATCTCCGGGGACACCACGGAGATCATCTCGAGGGCCAGGAGCCGCTTGGTCGAGAGCTCGTCGATCCGGCTCGCGAGGTCCTTCTCCTCCATGATCCGGGCGACGGTCGGCCTCTGGGCGGCGATCTTGGCGACCCGGGCGGCCTGCCAGAGGCCGGCCCCGAAGAGCGCCACCTCCCCGGCGGCGAAAAGGGCGCACGCCGCCACGGCCCCGATCGCCGCGCGCCACAGGAGGAGGTCCCGCCTGCGGGCGCGGGCGAGCGCGTCCAGGTCGCCCTTGTCGCGGACGTCGAGGGCGCCCGCCACGGAAAGGGCGAGCGACGAGCGCAGCGCGCCCGCCTCGAAGGCGATCTCCCCGTCGCTGCGCCCCGCCCGCGCGACGGGCGGCGAGGGGGCGTCGAGGACCGTCCTGGCCTCGCCGGCGCTCCTTATGAGGGCGGCGCGCGCCTGGGCGCGCTCGTCGTCCGTGGCGTCGGGCTTGACGGGCTGGTGGAGCACGACCGAGGGCACGGGCCCCCGGTCCCAGTGGACGGCGGTCAGGCCGTCCTGCGCCGTCAGGACGACCGTCGTCGCGGGCTGGGCGTCGCAGCCGAGGACCGCGGCGAAGGCCGGCAGCACGAGCTCGGCGCCGTTCCATGCCTCGAGCTGCTCCGCGGTGAACCGGCGCCTGTATGCGGCGAACGCAAGCGCCCGGTCGGCCCCGGGCGGCATGTAATAGCCGAAGTAGAGCTGGGCCAGGGGGAACGGCGAGAGGGCCTCGAGCGCGAGGCCGACCTGGCCGACGACCTCCGCCGTCGAGGCACCCGCCGCGACGGGGATCGTCCTCGAGAAGAAGACCGCGTCGTGCAGGACCGCCACCCTGGGCGGGGGCGGGCCGGCGCGCAGGAAGTCAAGCGGCGAGGCGCACATGCTCAGGGCTGGGACGCGTCGGACGGGTTCTGCGGGATCTCGTCATTTTCAAGGATTTCCAGGATGGTATAGGGATAATTTATGCTTTGCGAGGCCGCTGCGGCGGTCGCCGCGCTGCTCGCGGTCGAGGACGGCTGGCTCGTGTTGGTGACGGGCGTCGCCGTTGTGGTAGACGCGCTGCCGGCCGCCGCGGTTGCGTTTGTCGCGTTGGTTGTGTTGGCGGTCGCCCCCCCCTGCGGGGCCACGACCGCCGAGAGCCGGTACATCGACCGGCCCTCGTGGACGGTCACTAGGATCCTGAGGGCCGAGATCGTCGTGCCGAAGGGGGCGGCGTTCCCGCCGGCGCCCGCGATGGCGGCCAGGGTCGCCGTGCTCTGGAACCACTGCTGGCCCTCCTGGGCGTACTGGCCCTTTCCCGAGAGGTAGCCGCTTATGGCCTGCATCTGGGTGTCGGTGTACTGGCCCGCGGCGGCCAGGACGTCGGCGTTCGCGCCGTTCACGTTCGGCTGCGGGTAGGCGAAGATCGAGACGTCGCTTACGAGCCTCCAGTAGTTGGCGTTCGGCAGGCCGTTCTCGTCGAAGAAAACGTCCTTCGCGTAGTCGATCGCGGCGAGCTCGCTGAACGAGCGCATCGGCCTCTGGGGTTCCGCGTAGGGGATCTGCGCGTTGGTGTAGTCGGGCGTCACCGCGGTCGCGTAGACGTAGCCGGTCTGCATCCAGCCGAGGAGCACGTCCGCGAGCTTGCCGGCGTCGGCGGGCGACATCTGCCAGTACTCGAACAGGTTCGTCAGCGTCGTCATGTCGGCGCGGGAGAGGGGGATCTTGCCGCTCTCGTCCTGGAAGGACACGTCGACGGTGCGGCCCTCGGAGGGGGTCCAGCCGGCCCAGCCAAGGGGGTCGCCCCAGCCCTCGGCGACGCTGTGGAGCCCGTTGTCCGCCTGCCGGAAGTCCTCGAGGACCGCGATCGTCACCTCGAGCGCCGAGAGGGCCTCCTGGCGGAGCCGCTTCGAGTCGTACTGGCGGACCTCGACCAGGAGGTCGTTGCTCGCCTTCTCGATGAAGACGGTGAGCGCGGCCGCGGTGAAGGCCAGCATGACGAGGACCAGCACCAGCACGGACGAGCGCTGCGGGGCGTTGCCTTGCGTGCGCGGCATCGGGTTCACCACGGGTTGGGCAGCCCCGGCTTCGCCAGGGGGAGCGTTATGACGGACTCGCGGGTCAGGCGGTCGTACGAGAAGGTGAACCGCAGCCTCTGGGGCGGGAGCGGGTTGCCGGAGGCATCGGTGCGCATCACGGTCTCGGTCACCCACTTGTTGAAGTCCGTGTCGAAGTAGTCGTAGGCGATCGCCGTCACGAAGGGCGACACGAGGGCCTCGCGTGGGGGGTCGTCGTTGAAGTGGTTCTCGAGGTCGGAGTGCCAGAGCATGAACAGGCCCTGACCCCGCCTCACCTCGAGCGAGCAGAGCACCTCGGGCAGCGGGTTGTCGGGCCACCTGAGGATCCGGCTCCCGGACAGCTCCATGTAGGTGACCAGGTTCTCCTGGGGCATGCCCTCCGGCGACACCGGCTGGACGCCGACCGGGGTGGCGTTCACCGAGGCGGCGGGGGGCAGCGTGGCCCGGAGCATCTCGCGCTGGAGGAAGCGCGTCACGGCGCGCACGTGCTGGTCGAAGAGCCGGACGTCGGTGTTCCTGCCCCAGAGCTCGCCCATCGAGAAGACGAAGGTGTTGAGCCCGACGAGCACGAGGCCGACGAGCGCCATCGAGAGCAGGATCTCGACCAGGGTGAACCCGCGCCGCCTCATTGCGCTTGCTTCCCCTGGACGAGCGCGATCCGGTCCGCCGCGTTCTGGCGCAGCGTGCTCCGCGTGGTCGGGTCGGACCAGGTGGGGCGCACGAGCATGAAGTTCTCGACCACGGTCCTCGCCTCGACCCCCACCCCCCCCGTGACCGTGCAGGTGAACGTCACGCTGAACAGGTCGGTCGTGCTCCCCTGCTCGATCTCCGCCGTCCATTTCACGTGGCGGTCGCCGTCGTCGAACTCGGCCCCGTTCTGCGCGGTCTGCAGGTCGGCCTGCGAGAGGAGCTGCGACCGGGCGAAGAACACGTCCTCGTCGTTCATGTTCGCCTTGCGGGCGATCTCGTAGCCGTTGAGCACGTTCAGGTACGCGCTCCCGAGGACCACCGCGGTGAGCGCGAAGATGACGAGGGAGACCAGGACCTCGACGAGCGTGAATCCCCTACGGAGTGGCATCGGTCTTGGTGAGGACGGGCGCGCACGTCCAGGGGTCGACGGAGAGCAGGTGCGCCCCGGCCCCGGTGCGCAGCTGGACGCGGAACGGCGTGCACGTCCCGTCGTCGTAGAAATCCACCGAGGTGAGCGGCTGCGTCTCGACCAGCACGCCGCCGATGAGGATCGAGGAGGAGCCCGAGCCCGACTGGCCGGGATGGAAGTCGATCGTCAGGTCGTCCGGGCCCGCGACGGGAAGGGCCCTCTGGTGGGCGCCGTCGGAGAGGACGAAGCTGCGCGACTTGGTGTCGAAGCTCATGAGCACGGTGCGCTGCTCCTCGAGGGCCTCCTTGCGCGCCTGCGCGCACGCAGTCCAGAACTGCTCGTCGGGCGACGCCACCCGCTCCGCGAGGAGGGAGTTGGTCCCGCTTATGAAGATCGTGCCGAGGAGCGCGACGAGCGCCAGGGCCAGCAGTATCTCGACGAGCGTGAACGCCTTCGCCTCACCAGTTGCCGATGTCGTCATCGGTTCCGTCCGTCTTGTCGGGGCCCTTGGACCAGAGGTCATAGCCGTCCTTGTTGTGGACGCCCGGGCACTTGTACTGGTAGGGCTCGCCCCACGGGTCCGGCGGGATCTTGTTGCCCTCCACGTAGGGCCCGCGCCAGCGGTCGGCCTTGCCAGTGGGGGCGGCGAGGAGCGCCTGGAGGCCCTCGTCGGTCGACGGGTAGGCGCCCATCTGGAGGCGGTAGGTCACGAGCGGGGTCTTCATGCTCTGGTTCACGAAGAGCCTGGCGATGTCGACCTGCGAGCCCCCGAAGAGCTTGCCGAAGTTGGCGATGGTAAGGCCGGCCAGGAGCCCGATTATCGTGATCACGACCAGGATCTCGACGAGCGTGAAGCCTCCCTGTCTGGGGTTCGTAGGATGGGGCATAAACGGGGGATGATTGGGGCGCGGGGCCCCAATGTCGAGACGCGCCCGGCACGGCAAAGTTGCGCAAGGGCGCCATTTCAGGCCCTGTCCCTCCGGCCCCGGTCCTCCGTAAACACGTAGTTCACAAGGAAGCTGAGACCCAGGACGCCGCCCAGGGTTCGGATATTGCGCATGGCCCCGACGACCGTTGAGAACGGGCTCGCCGCGGGCTCGCGCACCCGCAGGAGCAGGAAGGCCCCGGCGAGGGCGATGACCGGCTGGGCGGCGAAGCAGGCGTGGTAGACCCGCAGCGGGCCGCCCCACCCCGCCGGGGCGTGCGCGATGACCCAGCCGCCGAGGACCGGCGCCGCGGCGGCGACCAGGGACGTGACGGCGAGGTTGAAGCCGATCGCGAGCATCTTCGCCCCGACCGGGATCACCCGGAGGCTGAACGTGAACTGGCCGAGCACGAACCCGGCGCTCGTCGCCCCGGCCCAGGTCCAGAGCCCGTAGAGCATCGCCCGGTTGCCCGGGTTGACGACGCACCACAGGAACATCGAGAGCTGCCAGAGGACGAGCGAGAGGACCATGACCGGCTTGTTGCCGTGGCGCTCGAGGAGCCGCCCCCAGGCCGGCAGCGAGAGCGCCCCGCCGACCTGCGAGAGGCCCGTCGCGACGGCGACGTCCAGGGCGGAGAAGCCGACCTGGCCGAACATGAAAACCGTGTAGAAGGGCCCGAAGCAGTTGGCCGCGAAGCTCCAGACCGCGCCGAACGCGACGAACATGAGGAACGAGCGCGACCCGAGGAGGACCGCCGCCTGCCCGCGCAGGGAGGCGCCCGGCGGGGGCGGCGGCCGGTGCGGGCGGGTCGGGCTCGCCCACTGCCATCTAAGCGAGAAGATCCTCATGAACGCCGAGGCGAGGATCACGGCCTGGAACGCGCCGACCGAGTACTCCCACCGGGAGAGGACCCATCCGGACGCCATCAGGAACGCGACGACGGCGAACTGGAGGATCTGGTTGCGCCGGCCGAAGAACTTCGCCCGGATCCGGCGCGGCACCCACTCCTCGATCCACGTGCTCCACGTGACGCCCGCCACCGCGCCGAGGCAGCTCGACACGAGGAACCAGCCGAGGATCCACAGGGCCGCCCTGTGCGGGTCGCCGCGCGGGATCCACGGCAGGAGGACGCCCAGGGCGACCCAGCTCAGGAGGTGCAGGGACGCGGCCGACACCGTGATCGCCTTGGGCGGCCGCCACCGCATCAGGAACGGGGAGACGAAGATCTGCAGGAAGTTGCCCACGAACGGCAGGGACCCCAGGACCCCGATCGCGGTCGCGGAGACGGGGAAGGCCTTGGTGACGAGCGCCGTCAGCGCCATGCTCGCCGGGAGCGCCATCGTGACGATGGGCATCGCGAAGATCCCCTCCCTCGTGCAGTTGCGCAGGCACAGGACCAGGTCCGCCTTGCGCCTGCGCGCGAGGTCGCGGCCCTGGGTCGCGGCCTGGGGGTCGGGTGCGTTCGGCATGCCCCGGGCCGCGGCTAGAGCCGGACCGTGAAGGAGTCCCCGGCGGACCCCTCCCCGGAGAAGAGCGTCATTCCGGCGCGGGTCACCTCTAGGCGGACCCTGCCGGGCGCCGCCGCCCGGGCCTCGACGGAGAACACCGTGCCGAAGGCGTGGATGTCCCCGAGCGACATGCGGTCCCAGCCGGCCGGCAGCCGGGGCGCGCACGCGAACTGCCTCATGCCGAGGGGGCGGATGCCGAACAGGCCCTCGATGATCACCCGGCAGTACAGGGCGCTTTCCGCGGCAAGCTGGGCCTCCCCGCCCTCCGGGTGCGCCTCGACCGGGTAGGGCGCGGGCTCGCCGAGGAGCCTGCGGCGCGTGTACTGCCTGAGCCGGGCCATCCCCTCCTCGGTCGCCCCGCTGATCAGGAGCCCGCGCAGGGCGTACAGGGTCGCCCTGTCCCAGTAGCTGTTGCCGCCGTCCTCGACACGGAGCCCGTCGGGCGACCAGAGCCGCTCCAGGAGCGCGCGGGTCGTCCCCTCCCTGCGCTCGTCGATTCCCATCGCGAGCGGCAGGCAGATCCAGTGGCGGAGCCCGGCGCAGCCGGCGTAGTAGCGGTAGGTGTGGTAGCCCCCGACGTCCGCCCCGAAATACCTCTCGATCGCCGCACGCAGCGCCGCGGCCCTGTCGGCGTAGCGCCGGCCGACGCATTCCGGCTCGCCCATCTCCCCGGCCAGGCGGCTCGCGCTCACCAGGGCGCCGTAGGCCAGCGCGGAGGTCGACAGGTTCGCGGTCCCCGTGGGAAGGCGGCCCTCCATCTCGTCGGTGTCGGAGGCCACGACCCCGTCCGGCGTCGTCCGCCTCGCGCAGTACTCGAGGCACCACTGGATGGCCGGCCAGAGCGTCCGGGCGACCCCCTCGTCCCCGAGGGCCAGCGCGTACAGGCCGGCCCCGTTGGCGTACATCGCGGCGTCGCCGCGATCGACGCTCGCTATCGGGTGGGCGCCGTCCATCTCGAACGAATAGGGGACGCGGTGGAACTCCGGCGTCATGTAGGGCATGTACAGCCGGTACCCGTTGAGCGCCGCCTCGTTCGCCGGGGGGTAGCCGAGGTACGCGAAGAAGGGATGGGCGTACTCGGCCTGGTCGTTCGCCCAGACGCCGCCGTAGAACCTGACGCCTCCCGGGGAGTGGACGAGCCCGGACCGGGTCGCAAATATGCTCTCGGCGGTGCGGACCTTGGCCATGGCGAACTCCCGGTCTATGTCGGGGTCGGGGGTGTGGAGCTCGAGGCGGGCGCCCAGCGTCGCGACCAGGCCGGCGCGCGCGCGGAGCTCCGCCTCCCCGTCGGCGCCTGCGGACGGGGCGTCGGCCCGCCGGCCGCTGTGCTCGACCCAGAACACCGCCCTCTCCCCGGCCGCGAGGACGCTCCTTGCGCCGCGGATCCCGGTCTCGATCGCGTAGTTCGCGTCCGCCCCGTGGACCGGGTCCGACCGGAGGAGCTCGCCGACCGCGAACTCGACCGGGGACGCCGAGGCGTTCCTCACCTCCCAGAGGTCGAACACCGCGGGCTTGTCGGGCGACGGGAAGAGGCGCCGGCTGACGGCGACCCGGGCGGTCTCGTAGTCGACGCGGAGCACGCCGTCGAACGCGATCCGCTCCACCGCGGGCTCCGCGAAGGGCCGGCCGTCGACGTAGAATGCCGGCGCGTCCTCGGGAAATTCGCGCATGAGGTAGCCGCGGTAGTCGTACTTGACGATGAAACCAGGGAATACCGCCAGGTCGCGGACGTGGATCCTCCGTCCGGCGTCGACGCGGTAGGTGACCACCATCGAGGCCCTGAAGCCGCTCATCTCCACGTGGTCCTCGTGCGGCAGCCTCGCGTCCGCGGCCACGTCCCATTCCACGCCGGCCTTGTCCCCCAGGCGCCATCGGTCGCCCCCGGGATCGGCCCCCGGGGCGGCCCCGCCGGGCGGCGACCCGGGGGCGGGCGCAAGCGGCAGGGCGAGCAGGGCGACGATCAGGGCCGGTCTCATGACTCGGGATGCAGGATCGGCCCCCGCGCCTCCTACCTTGCGAGCAACATCACCGCCGCGTGCCCGGGCACGCGGCCCCGGTAGCCGTCCGGCGCGGGGGCGAGGTCCCTGTGCAGCCAGAGGTCGCGCAGGCAGGCAGGCGCGGAGGACCAGCCGACCAGGGCCCAGGGGACGGCCGCGTCCCGCTCGCCGGCGTTGCGGTTGAATATTGCGACCGCCTGGCCGCCGCGCACCGGCTTGACCCAGATCTCAACGCCGTCCTTCTCGGACACGCGCACGCCCTGTTTCCCCAGCGGATCCTGGTCGACCGCGATGACCTCGCGGTTGGTGAGGATCTCGATGGTTTCGGGCGACATGTGGCGCAGGTCGTTCCCGGCGATGAGCGGCGCGGCCAGCATGCACCAGAGGCTGAAGTGGGTCCTGTACTCCGTCGCGCTCATCCCGCCGTTGCCCACCTCGAGCATGTCCGGGTCGTTCCAGCGGCCCGGGGCCGCGTACCGGGCGAGTCGGGCCTGGCTGAAGCCGTTTGCCGCCATGGAATCCCAGTTGTCCTGGATGTCCCCCGTGGTGCGCCAGAGGTTGGCTCCGGCGTCGGGGCCCCAGCCGGAGACGGCGCCCATCCCGTATTCGCAGAGGCTGTAGACGATCGGGCGGCCGCAGCGCTGCAGCGCCTCCCCCATCTTCTGGTAGACCGGGCGCAGGTAGGCGTCGCTGTAGGCGCGACCGGCGCTGCACCAGTCGTATTTCAGGTAGTCGATGCCCCACGCCGCGAACGTCCCGGCGTCCTGCTCCTCGTGACCGTAGCTTCCCTCGTAGCCTCCGCAGGTGACGGGCCCCGGGGAGGAGTATATCCCGAGCTTGAGGCCCTCTCGGTGCACGTAGTCCGCGAGGGCCTTCATGTCGGGGAATTTCCTGTTGGGCACGATGTTCCCCCCGGCGTCGCGCCCGCCCTCCCACGTGTCGTCGATGTTCACGTAGGTGTAGCCCGCCGCCGCCATGCCGGTCGCCACCATGGCGTCGGCCGTCTCGCGCACGACCCTGTCGTCGACGGACTCCGCGAAGTGGTTCCAGCTGTTCCAGCCCATCGGCGGCGTCCTCGCCAGCCCGTTGTCCGGGAGGGCGCGGACCGCGGGCACTGGCAGCGCGGCGGGTGGCCGGGTGTCGGACTCGGGCACCGGGACGGCCAGGGCCTCGTCCTTCCCGCCCCCGTCGTACGACACGACGACCCGGAGGTTGGCGCCCTCCGGCGTGACCCGGAAATTCCAGCCCCAGTTGATGCTGAAGACCGTGTCCTGCCCCTCAACGTGGGCCCCCCGGATCGGGACCCCGACGGAGCCGTTCGCGATGACCTGGCCCTCGATCCTGGCCCCGTCCTGGTGCAGGACGAGGAACGAGTGGAGCGTCGCGCCGGAGGGCTTCGGCACGTCCATCCTCCAGGTTCCGTTCAGGCCGGACCCGAAGGCGGCCCCCTGGACGACGAGCGCCGCGACCGCGATCCTCCCGAATAGCCTGAGGGCCCTGTCGGCAGATCCCAACCGATTGGTTTCCATGGCGCGACTCTTGCCGCGGGCGCCCGGGCCGGCCACTCCGAAATGCCCCGGAGCCGGCCCCGGTGAAACTGGTACGGCAGATGCTTGCAGGAAGGCGTGAAAAACTCGACCTCCAACATCCATTACAGGCCGGCCGGCCAGGCGCAGATTTCGACCAAGGCAGCGCTGATCGTGTTCGCGGGCGCGATCATCGTGGCCGTCGCGGTCATCTCGATAATCCACTAGGCTCCCTGCCCACCGGCGACGGCGCCGTGCCATGCGAGGGGATGGGCCGTGAACGTTCCGTCCACGGCTGTTGCGATTGTCGTCGCTCCGGGGAAGCCTGGCGACCCGACCGCTGCGAGCGCCAGGGGAACGGGCGCCTCCGCCGGCGGGGTCTTGGGAAAGCCGGTCAGGCCTTCTTGTCCTGCTTCACCCCGCACGTGCTGAGTCCAAAGGGCATGTAGGCGGGACAGACGCGGATGACGGCGGTCAGGATCGGACCCAGGCCCACGAGGCCCCACCAGCTCTTGAAGTAATAGCCGGCGCCGAGAATCGCGAGGCCGGCGATGATGCGGATGATGCGGTCGATGCCGCCTATGTTTGCTTTCATGGGGTAGATCTGGGTTAGTCTTGGCGCGAGTGCGCCTCTTTGCGGCTCGAGTGGACTGTATAATAGATGAGCGGAACCGCCAGCGGGCTGATGACCAGCGAGGCCAGGGCGCCGAACAGGAGGGATATCGCCAGGCCCTGGAAGATCGGGTCGGACAGGATGACGAGCCCGCCGACCACGACCGCCAACGCGGTGAGCATCATCGGCCTGAAGCGGACGGCCCCGGACTCGATGCAGGCGTCGCGCAGCGACCGGCCGTGGCTCATGCGCAGCTCGATGAAGTCGACCAGTATGATGGAGTTGCGGACCACGATGCCGGCGCCGGCCATGAAGCCGATCATCGAGGTGGCCGTGAAGAAGGCGCCCAGCGCCCAGTGGCCGGGCAGGACGCCAACGAGCGAAAAGGGGATGACCGTCATGACGATGAAAGGCGTGGCGTAGTTCTTGAACCAGCCGACCATGAGCATGTAGATGAGGATGAGCACGGCGCCGAAGGCCAGGCCCAGGTCGCGGAAAACCTCGATTGTCACCTGCCACTCGCCGTCCCACTTGACGGCCGGTTCGCGGTCGGTCCCCGGAATGACGGCGTTGTAGATCCTCACGCTGGGCCGGGAGCCCCCGAAGTCTCGCCCGTCAAGCTTCGCGAGCTCCCTGTTCATCGCGAGGATCGCGTAGACCGGGCTCTCGACGACCCCGGCGACGTCGCCCGTCACATAGACCACGTCCTGGAGGTTCTTGTGGTAGATGTTGCGCTCGCCGAGGGTGTGTTCGACCGAGACGAGCTCGCGCAGGGGGACAAGCGGCGCCCCCGGGTTGACGTCCGACCGCACCTGGAGGGCGAGCAGGTCCTCCGGGCGGGATCGCAGCGCCAGGGGAAGCTCCAGCGCGACTTCCACGGTCTCGCGTTCGCCGGCCGCGTGGAGCGAGGTGACCGGGTAGCCCTGGGTCGAAAGCCGCACGGTGCGCGAGATCGCGGCCTCGCTGATGCCGCAGAGCGCCGCCTTGGCCTTGTCGACCCTCAGGACCGTCTTCGGCTGGAGGGCCTCGACGTACCAGTCGACGTCGACGACCCCGGGAGTTGCCTCGAAGATCCGGCGGACCCTGGTCGCCAGGCCGAGCCTGGAGTCCTCGTCCGGCCCGTAGACCTCGGCAACGAGCGTCTGGAGCACGGGCGGGCCCGGCGGAACCTCGGCGACGGCCACGGCGGCGCCGAACCCACGGGCGATGGCGGCGAGCCGCGGGCGGACCCTCCTCGCGATTGCGTGGCTCTGCGCGGCGCGCTCGTCCTTCGGCAGGAGGTTCACCTGGATGTCGGCGGCGCTCGGGCCCCTGCGCAGGAAGTAGTGCCTGACGAGGCCGTTGAAGTTGAACGGGGAAGCCGTGCCGGCGTAGACCTCGTAGTCGCGGACCTCGGGCTCCCCGCGCAGCGCCGCCGCCATTTCCCGGGCTGCGCGCGCCGTCTGCTCGAGCGTGCTGCCCTCGGGCATGTTAAGGATGACCTGGAACTCCGACTTGTTGTCGAAGGGCAGCATCTTCACCTTGACCGCCCCGATGCCGACCAGCCCCACGGCCCCGGCGGTGGCCCCCGCCACGGCGGCGAGGAAGCCCCACCGCCGCGCCCGGTGGTCGAGGAGGGGCCGCATGACCCGGCTGTAAACGCGCGTGAACCAGGTGTCGGGCATGGCCTCGCCGGCCGCCTCCTCCCCCCCGGAGGGCGGCGCGTCGACGAATTCCGCGGCCCCGGTGGCGCGCCCGCCGCGCCCCCGGAGCACCTTCAGCGCCGCCCACGGGGTGACGGCGAACGCGACGAGGAGCGAGAAGAGCATCGCCGCGCTCGAGCCGATCGGGATCGGCCGCATGTACGGGCCCATCAGGCCGCTGACGAACGCCATGGGGAGCACGGCGGCGATCACCGCCCACGTGGCCAGGATCGTCGGGTTGCCGACCTCGTCGACCGCCTCGACGGCGACGTTCAGCAGGCCCTTGCGCCGGCATCCCGGCAGCCCCATGTGGCGCACGATGTTCTCGACCACGACGATCGCGTCGTCCACGAGGATGCCGATCGAGAAGATGAGCGCGAAGAGCGTGATCCGGTTGAGCGTGTAGCCGTAGAGGTAGAAGACGAGGAGCGTGAGGCCGAGGGTCACGGGGATCGCGAGGAGCACGACCAGCGACTCGCGCCAGCCGAGGAAGAGCAGGATGAGAAGCGCCACGCCGAAGACCGCGTAGCCCATGTGCAGCAGCAGCTCGTTCGACTTCTCAAGGGCCGTCGCGCCGTAGTCGCGGGTGACCGCGACGCCGACGTCGGCGGGGATGAGCGTCCCCTTGAGGGAATCGACCCTGGCCAGCACCGCCCTGACGACGCCGACGGCGTTCGCCCCGGGCCGCTTCGCGACGCTCAGCGTCACGGCGGCCTCGTCCGCGCGCCCGGGGCCGCCGAAAAGGACGTAGTCCGCAGGCTCCGCCGGGCCGTCGACGATGGCCGCCACGTCGCGAAGGTACACCGGCCGCGCTCCGGACACCCCGACGACGACGTCGCCCACATCCCTCGCGTCGCGCAAGAACGAGCCCACCTGGAGGAGCGTCTCCCGGTTGCCCGCGGCCTGGGCGCCGGCGAACGCCTGGGCGTTAGCCTGCTGCAGCGCGGGGATGAGGGTGTCGGGGCTCAGGTTGCGCGAGGCCAGCTTCTGGGGGTCGAGCAGGACCCGGATCCCGCGCACCTGCCCGCCCGTCACCCGGGTCTCCGCGACCTGCGGAACCCGCTTCACGGCGTCGTCCACCTGCACCGCCAGGCGGCGGAGCATGGCGTGGTCGTAGCGCGCGCTGTGGAACGTGAGGGCGAGGATGGGGACGTCGTCGATCGTCCGCGCCTTGATGAGCGGCTGCGTGACCCCGGGGGGGATCCGGTCAAAGTTGGACTGCAGCTTCTGGTTGAGGCGCACGAGGGCGGCCTCGAGGTCGGTCCCTACCACGAAGCGCACGATCGTCAGGTCGCCGCCGGGGCTCGCCGTGGAGTAGAGGTACTCGACGCCGGGAATCTCCCAGAGGAGCTTCTCCATCGGCCGGGTGACGCGGTTCTCCACCTCGTGCGCCGTTGCGCCGGGCATGGCGACCATCACGTCGATCATCGGCACCTTGATCTGCGGCTCCTCCTCGCGCGGGAGCATCAGCACGGCGAAGGCGCCGAGCAGCAGCGACGCCGCGACAATGATGGGCGTCAGCTTGGAGTCGATGAACCGCGATGCGGTCCGCCCGGCGAAGCCGTAGGCGCGCCGGTCGGCGACCGGCGATGGCCGCGGGCCGCTCACGGCTGGATCTCCAGGGGCTGGCCCTCGCGAAGGCCGGCGGGCGGCGCCGCCACCACGCGCTCGCCGCCGTCGAGGCCCGAGAGCACCTCGACCTGGTCCCCGCGCGGGGCGCCGGTCCTCACGAGCCGCAGGCCGGCGCGGTTGTCCGCGCCGGCCACGAAGACAAGCTGCATCTGTCCGTCGGCCACGACGGCCGACGCGGGCACCATGAGGGCGGAGACGGGGGCCCCCTCCACCCGCACGCGCGCGAATTCCCCCGACCGCACCGGGACCCCGGCCGGGACGCGGATCTTTGCCGTGACCGTGTGCGCGCCGGGATCGGACGCGGGGGAGAGCTCCGCCAGCTTCCCGGCGAAGGTGGCGTCCCTTTCGGGTATGGATACCGTGAGGACCGCGCCCGGGGCGAGGCGCGAGGCCAGCGAGTCCGGCAGGGCGGCCTCGACCTGGAATTCATCCGCCCCCTCGACCTCGAGGAGCGGGAGCCCCGGCGAGGCGAGGTCGCCGACATCGGCGAACTTCCGGGCGACGATGCCGTCGAACGGCGCCCGGACCATAGTGTAGGCGAGCATCGCCTCGGCCTCCCGGACCGCCGCCTGCGCGCCGGAGAATCGGTCCTCGAGGTCCTTCACCGTCTCGGCGGTGCTGGCCTCCCTCTTGAAGAGTTCGCGCTCGCGCTCCAGGTCGCGGCGGGCGGCGCTTAAATGCGCCTGCGCCTGCGCCGCGCGCGCCGAGATCTCGTCCGCCCCGATCCGGGCGAGGAGGTCGCCCGCCCGGACGCGCTGGCCCAGCACGACCGGCATCTCCTCTATCGCGCCCATCACCTTCGCGGCGACCTGCGCGGACCTCAGGGGCCGCACCGTGCCGGTGCTCTCGGTCACGGACGCGAGGTTCTCGGCGCGCACGGCTGCGAGCCTGACCCTCGCCGGGGGAAGCTTCGCATCGGCCTCCCTGTCGGACCCGGCGCGTCCGCCGCAGCCTGCGATGAGCACGATGAGGGCGTTCGAAAGAAGCAGGCGGGCGTGTTTCATGGGTGAGGGCTAGGATGACGGGAGCGGGTCCAGCCCGAGGGCGCGGCGGAGCTCGACCAGCGCGACGCGCTCGTCGGCGGCCGCCACCGTGCGGCGAAGGCGGGCCTCGAGCAGGCGGCTCTCGGAGCCGATCAGGTCGGCGGCCAGGAGCGCCTCCCTGTCGAACCTCGCGCGGCTCAGCGCCGCGCTCTCCTCGGCCTGTTCCACGGCGCCAGCGCTGACGGCGAGGCGCTCGACGGCGTCGGCGTGGGCGAGCCGCGCCTGCTCCACCTCGAGGCGGACGCCGAGCGTCGTCTTGCGCAGCGTCTCCTTGGCCTGCGCGAGCTCGTCCCCGGCCTGGCGGATCCTGCCGGCGGTCTGGCCGCCGTCGAATATGTTGAGGTCGACCGCGACGCCGGCGAGCCAGCCGTCGCCATGGCGGTCCAGGACCCAGCCCTGGTCCACCTGGTAGCTCGCAAAGGCGTTGACGGTCGGCCGCCTTCCGCCCCGGGCTGACTCCACCATCGCCTCGGCCGCCTTCACCCGGGCCCCGATCGCGGCCAGTTCCGGCCGACGGGTATAGTCGTGGGTGTCGGGCTCGACGAGCCGGGCCAGCGCCGGGTCGCCGTCGGCCAGGTCGACGGCCTCGTCGCCAGGCTCGATCCCCAGGAGGAACTGGAACGCGCGCGAGGCGAGCGCCGCGCCGTGCCGGGCTTCCGAGAGCGACTCCCGCGTCTGCGCGAGCTGGACCTGAAGGCTCAGGAGGTCGGCCTTGAGGAGCTGCCCGGCGTCAAAGCGCGCGCGGGCGACCGCGACGGCCCCCTCGAAGGCCCGGACGGCCGACCCCATTGCCTCAACCGCCTCCCGCGACTTCCGGATGTTCAGCACGGCCTTGACCACGTCGGCGGCGAGCTGGTTCTGCGCGGCGCGCCACTCGCAGTCGGCGGCCTCCGTGCCCGCACTGGCGGCGGCCCGCGCCGCGGTCGCCCTTCCGCCGCTGTAGAGGTTGTAGGCCACCGTGCCCGTGCCGTTCAGGTCGTCGATCCGCCCAGGGCTGTTGAAGTTCAGGCCGAAGTTGAAGGCCCGCTCGTTCAGGATCGAGCCGAAGGCCATCATGGGGCTGTTCGTGCCGGTGTAGCGGCCGGAGACGGAGAGCTGCGGCAGCCAGGCCGATTGCGACTGGGAGAGAAGCGCCTGCGCGGCGTCGATCCGCGCCCGCGCGATCTGCGCGTCGGGGCTGCGCTGGAGGGCGGTCGCCACCGCGCGGTCCAGCGTCCAGACCTCGGCCCGGGCCGGGGACGGGAACGCGCCGGCAAGCAGCGTCAGGAGGAGGACGGGAGTGGCGCCGCGGTGCATGGGTTCGACGGGTCCAGGGGGCCGCAGCTCACTCCCCGTTCCAGGACAGCGCGATGAGGAGCCCCAGGACCGCGCCGAAGAGGGCGCCGCGCCACCAGGTTGAAGTCAGCGGGCACGCGCCCGAGGTGCACTGGCCGAAATGTCCCATCACCGCGCCGACGGCGGCGGCGCCCGCCACGGTGAGGGCGAACCTGAGCAGGGCCGATTTCATCTGGGGCAGCCGTCAACCGGGTCGCGGCGGCCGCCCCAGTGGATCGTCCCGTCCGGGCCCAGCCAGCCCAGCTTCGACAGGATGAACGTCGGCGGGCAGAATCCCGTGAATCCCGACTGGAGGAGATTGGCGCCGACGAAGGCGGGCAGCAGCAGCCACCAGCGGCTGACCAGCAGGGTGAGGGCGATCCCGGCGAGCACGAAGCTGCCGGCGAGGATGCGGACGAAGGACTCGGGTTTCATGATTTGTGTTGACGCATATGCGCATGTACGTATACGATTGAATAGATGTCAAGCCCCCATTTAATCACGCCCCGCATGGCCCCGAAGACCCTCCGCCCCCTCACCGACCAAGCGCTGGAACTGGTCGCCCGCCGGTTCGCCGTGCTCTCCGAGCCGATGCGGCTG
>Ga0209415_10005676_pt1 | contig 22371 bp, 18 predicted proteins | sample PeaSoiSIISIP2007_FD_187696 | JGI IMG/M metagenome (GOLD analysis project Ga0209415, IMG submission 187696) | Peat soil microbial communities from Weissenstadt, Germany - SII-SIP-2007 (SPAdes) (version 2) | ecosystem: Environmental > Terrestrial > Soil > Wetlands > Peat | place: Germany... | reverse complement strand
CGTATCCCTCGGCGTGGGATACTCGGCGCGTGGCGTAGCCACTCTATGAAATTTCACGGTATTCGGATAGGCTCTTACTGGCTGGAGGCTTCGAAGGGCCTACGCGGGTTGGGTCCTGCGGTCCGAAGACGACCAGTCGACGTTCTTGAAGCGGCGGTGGACCCAGAGCCATTGGGCGGGGGTGTCGCGGATCCAGCGCTCGACCAGGCTCGCGAGAGCCTGGTTGACCTCGTCGTCGCTGCCGTCGAGCGGGATCTCGGGCTCGATGATCACGCGCACGGTCCCGTCCTCGGCGCGGATCTGCTTGACCGGGACGATCGCCGCGCCGGTGCGGCGCGCGAGCGGCGCGACCGCGGCGAGCGTGTCGACCAGGACGCCGAAGAAGCGCAGCTTCTGGCCCATCGGCGGCACCATGTACTGGTCGAGGACGAAGCCGATCGAGCGGCCGTCGCGCAGGCCCCTCATCACGGTCGGCATCGTGCGCGGCTGGTAGACGCAGCTCACCCCGGCGGAGAGCCGCGTCGCCTCCATCCGCGCGTCGAGCCACTCGGGCTTCAGGTGCCGCGTCGTGATCGTGATCGGGATTCCGCCCAGCGCGCCGGCCGCGGCCATCAGCTCCCAGTTCGCGAGGTGGGCCGAGCAGAACAGCACGCCCTTGCCCTTGTCGTGCGCCTTCTTCCAATGCGCGAAGCCTTCCAGGCGCGAGACGCGCTGCGCGTAGCGGCGCCAATGTCCGGGCCGCGGCGTCATCATGTGCCCGAGCTCGAGCAGGAGAATCCCGTAGTGCTCGTAGTTCTCGCGCAGGAGACGCTCGCGGCGGTCGGGGCCGAGCTCGGGCATGCAGCGCCGCACGTTCTCCTCCGCGATGCGGCGGCGCTTCCAGTCGACGGCGAACGCGGCCCGGCCGAGGACGCGGCCGAGGGCGAGCTCCCACGAGCGCGGCAGGAGCCAGACGAAGAGGCCGAGGCCGTGGAGGGGGATGCGCAGCAGAAGCGCGAGAGCGGGATTCATCGAGTCACCGGCGGAGATTTTACAAAACCGGGGCGTCAGCTGACGAGGCGGGCGAGGCCGTAGGCCGCCGCGGCGGCGACCGCGCCGATCAGCGTCGTCTGGAACGCCGAGCGCACGGGCTGGCCCGTGGTCGCGAGCCCCTTCCCCCAGCCGAAGGCGAACAGCGCGGTGAGCGCGCAGGCGACCGACCACGGCAGGGCCGCGCGCGCCGAGGAGACGAAGAAGTACGGAGCGAGCGGGACGAGCCCGCCGGCCGCGTAGGCTCCGCCGATCGTGAGCGCCGCGCGCAGGCTGCGGCCCGGGTCGGGCTGCTCGAGGCCGAGCTCGAAGCGCATCATGAATTCGACCCAGGCCGGCTCGTTCTTCTCGAAGTTCTCCAGGATCGGATCGATCTGCGCGTCGGACAGCCCGTAGTGCCGGAAGATCGACGCGACCTCGGCTCGCTCCGCGTGGCGCTTCTCGACGAGCTCCTCTTCCTCGCGCCGCTGCTCGGCCGCGTAGTGCTCCGCGTCGCTGCGCGCCGCGAGGTAGCCGCCGAGGCCCATCGCGATCGAGCCCGCCGCGATCTCCGCCAAGCCCGCCGTCACGATGAGCCGCGAGGCGGCGATCGCGCTCGTGAGCCCGGCCGCGAGCGCGAAAGGCACCGTGAGGCCGTCGGAGAGGCCGATGATGAGGTCGCGCACGGCCTCGCCTCCGGAGAAGTGGCGCTCGAAATGCGGAGGCTTCGACATGCGGCGATCCTATCATTTCGCGCCTTTTCCTGCCGACGACGTCTTCGCAAAACCTTACCTTGACGCGTCGGGGGCGCAGGGGTATCCTTTCTTCAATGAGAACGCTTCGAATGCTATTGCTTCCGCTCCTGGCCGCCGCGACGTCCGCGTGCGGCATCCTCTATACGGACGCCAAGGTGCCGCGCGGCTGGCGCACGGCCTCGCCGTCCGAGGTCAAGTCCTCGCCCGACGATCCGCTCGTGCAGGGGGAGTCCTGCGCCCACGCCGTCCTCTGGCTCGTGGCCTGGGGCGACAGTTCCTACGACCGGGCCCTCAAGGACGCTTTGCAGCACGCGCCGGGCGGCCCGCGCGATGGGATCATGTACGACGTGCGCTCCGACTTGAAGGTGAAGGCCTACGTGCTCGGCCTCTACACCAAGGAGTGCACGGTCCTCAACGGGAAGCTGGCCAAGCCGTGAAGATCCTCCTGGCCGCCCTGCTGATCGCGCTGCTCCCAGCCGCGGGCTGGGCGTTCGGCGAGGGCGACCAGGACAACGCCGATCCCACCGACATGATCGCGCCGAGCGGGCTCGTCGTGTACTACGACTCGTCCGGGCCCTTGTCCTTCGTCTCCATGACGCCCAAGGACGTGCCCGACGGCGCCCGCAAGATTCCCAGGGTCAAGGGCGTCGCCTGTCAGCGCGGGATAGCCGCTCCCTCGCTGCTGGTGGGCAGCACGCTGGACCTGAGCGCCTACTACGGCGACGGCAGCTACGCCAAGGCCCTGCGCCAGATCAAGAAGGACAATCCCGAAATCTCGGGCATCTACGACGTCCGCGTGGACCTCCATATGTTCAGCATCCTGGGCGTCTACCACTCCCAGTGCACCGAGGTCACCGCGCGCGCGTTCGTGCTGCCGTCCGCGCCGCCTCCGTCCCCGCCTCCCGCGCCGGCCCCGGCCGCGAAGCCTTAGCGGGGAAAGACGCAAAATTCAAGGCCCGCGCAGGCGGTCGAGCCAGCCCATGAGGCCGCCGCGGTGCAGCGAGCACTCGTCGCGCGGCTCGGTCCCCGCGATGAAGACCTCGACGCGCTTGCGCGGACAGCCGGAGCGCGCGAGCATGCCCGAGTCGGGGCAGATGCGCGCCTCGACGACGCCGGGAGGCGCGGTGAACTTCTCGGCCGAGCGGTCGGCCGAGGCCTCGCTCATGAACGCGGCCCAGAGCGGGAGCGCGTCCTTCGCGCCGGTGAGCTTCAGCGCGCGGTTGCGGTCGTCGCCGACCCAGGCGCCGGCCAGCAGGGACGTCGTGTAGCCGACGAACCACGCGTCGCGGCCGTCGTTCGTCGTGCCGGTCTTTCCCGCGGCGGGGTCGGCGAAGCCGAGCCCGGCCAGGGAGCGCGCGGTGCCTTCGCGGACCACGCTCTCCAGCAGCGACGTCATCACGTAGGCGAGCGCCGGATCGAAGACGTCGGCCGCGCGCGGGGCTCCCGATTCAAGCGTCCCGCCGGCGGCGTCGGCGACGGCGACGACGACGCGCGGCGGCGCGCGGCGGCCCGCGGCGGCGAAGGGCCCGTAGGCGGAGACGAGCTCGAGCAGGCCGACCTCGGAGCTGCCGAGCGCGAGGCTCAGGTCCTCGCGCAGAGGGCTGGAGATGCCGCAGGCGCGCGCGGTCTCCGCGACGCGCGGGATCCCGACGCGCAGGGCCAGATCGAGAGTCGCGGCGTTCAGGGAATGAGCGAGCGCCGTGCGCACGGTCGCGGTTCCGTAGTAGACGCCGTCGTAGTTGGTCGGCCGCCAATCGCGGCCGGACTCGGGGTACGAGCGGCGCCGGTCGAGCAGGAGCGTGGCCGGCGTCAGGCCGAGCTTGAGCGCTGCGGCGTAGACGAACGGCTTGAAGGCCGAGCCGGGCTGGCGCAGCGCCTGCGTCGCGCGGTTGAACTGGCTCTCGGCGAAGTCGCGGCCGCCGGCGAGCGCGAGCACGTCGCCGGTTGCGGGGTCGAGGGCGACGAGCGCGGCTTGATGCTTCGCCCCGCGCACCGCGCGCTGGGCCGCGCTCTGCAGCAGCGGGTCCATCGCGGTGTAGATCGCGAGGCCGTTGCGGTAGAGGACGCCGCCGCCGTAGCGCGGCAGGAGCTCGCGCACGACCTCGGCGACGTAGTAGGCGCCCTCGCGGCTGTCCTCCTCGGCCGCCGCGCGCGCGGGGGAGAGCGGCTCGGCGAGCGCCGCGGCGAGCGCGTCCGCCGTGATGAAGCCGTCCTCGCGCATGCGGCGCAGGACCCAGTCCCGGCGGGCGCGGCAGGCCGCGGCGTCGTGATACGGGCTGTAGAGCCCGGGTCCGCGGATCATCCCGGCGAGGGCGGCCGACTCCGCGAGCGTGAGGTCGCCGGGGTCCTTCGCGAAGTAGTAGCGCGCCGCGGCGCGCATGCCCATCACGCTCGCGGGGCCGTCCTGGCCCAGGTAGATGGAGTTCAGGTACAGGGTGAGGATTCGGCGCTTGTCCAGGCGCCGCTCGAGGTAGAGCGCGAGCGCCGCCTCCGCGAGCTTGCGCGACAGCGTGCGGCGCGGGGTGAGGAACAGATTTTTCGTCAGCTGCTGCGTGATCGTGCTCGCGCCCTGCAGGTCCCGGCCGCGCGCGTTCGCCCAGGCCGCGCGGACGATCGCGCGCGGATCGAGCCCCCAGTGCGTCCAGAAGCGCTTGTCCTCGGCGGAGATGACCGCGTCGGCCATGGAGATCGGCACCTGCTCCCAGGTCAGGGGATCGCGGCGGAGCTGGCGCGAGCCCGTCAGGGCGGCGACGAGCTCGGGCTCGAGGAGGAGCGCGTCGACGCGGGAGCCGAACTCGTCGCGCGCGGTCCACGCGCCGCCGTCCAGCCTCAGCGCGTAGAGCCCCGCGCGCTGCGAGGCCGCGGGCGTCCGGAAGCCGCGCAGCCCGATCTCCAGCTCGGGCGGGCTCCAGCGGTACTCGCCGCGCGCGGGGAGGCCGTCGACGCCGCGGTAGCCGAGCCTTTGGAGCCGCTCGACGAGCCGGTCGGCCGAGCCGCGATCCCCGGGCCGGACGGCGAACGGCGCCGACCAGACCCGCGTCGAGAAGCTCTCGCCGAGGCCGCCGAGCGCGAGCGCCGAGAGCTTGCTCTCGGCCTGCCAGACGAGCCAGCTCCCGCACGCCGCGAGCGCGAGCAGGACCAGCGAGGGGAGGGACGAGCGCCGCGTGCGTCGTCTGCGGCGCGGGCTCAACGGCTAGAAGCGGATTCCGAGCGAGCCGTATTGGACGTTGCCGAGCTCCCCGGCTCCGGCCTGCGCGTAGTCGAGCGAGAAGCGGCCTTCCCGCAGGCCGATCCCGAAGGAGAGGCTCGTCGCGGCCTGCGGATCGAAGGACCAGCCGACGCGCACCGCGATCATCCCGGCGGAGCCCAGGTCGATCGCGAACTCGGTGCCCGCGTCGGGATAAGCGGGCTCGCCGCGCACCTGGATGCCGTCCACCATCACGGTCAGGCGCGTCGAAGAGTAGTAGCTGTCCTCCAGCGACTGGGGCTTCCAGGTCGCCGAGTAGGCGGCGCCGATCCGCGTGGTGAGCGGCAGGGGGTCGGTGGCGTTCTCGTATTTCAGCCCGGGGCCGGCGTTTTCCGCGGAGGCACCGAGCCGCAGCCCTTCGAGCGGCGTCGCCCACTGAACGCCGGCGTCGCCTCCGAAGCCCGTCGCGGTCGCCTGCTGGGCGAGCGTGAAGCGGTAGACCCGCGCCGTCGCTCCGGCCGTGAGCCCGCCGCCGAGCGGCATCGACCAGCCCAGGAGGCCGATGTAGTCCTCCTCCGCGACGACGGTGCTCTGCGTGCCGTTCGAGAAGTTCAGGCCGACCGTCCCCGAGTTGTAGTACGCGAGTCCGGCGAAAGGGACGCCGTACTTCAGCGGCTGGGCGTAGCCGAGGAAGCCGTACTCGTCCTGGAGGACGCCGCTGTGGAAGCTCGTCTCCAGCTCGGGCTGCCGCGCCGCGGCCACTCCCGCGGGGTTCACGGCGATCGACGAGAGCCCGCCGTCGACGGCGGCGTAGGCTCCGAGCGCGGCGACGTCGGCGGAGAGCGGGAGCCGAAGGACCGCGGCTCCCGCCGGCCCCGAGGCGCGCGCGAGCGCGGGAAGCGTCGCCAGCAAGGCCGCGAGGAAGGCGGTTCGTCTCATCGGATCACGACGATCTTCGACAGCACCTCGGTCTTGGGGGCGGTCACGCGCAGGACGTAGAGCCCGCTCGGCACCGAGGCGCCGCCCGCGTTCGTTCCGTTCCAGGTGAGGTTTAGGACGCCTTTCGGCTCGACGGCGTCGAGGAGCGTCGTGACGTGGCGGCCGTCGATCGTGAAGATTTTCGCGAGCACGGGGCCGTCATTGAAGAAGGAGATCGCGATCTTCGTCTTGGTCGTCCCGCTGCGCGGGCTGATGAGGTTGTCGGTCAGGTTCACCGAGCCCGGCGGGAACGTGATGAGGAACGAGTTGGCGATGTCCGTCGTCGAGCCGTCGGCGTTGATGACGATGAGGTCCCACAGGCCGAGCGCGGCGTCGAGCACGTCGATATTTCCCGTCAGCTGCTCGTCGTTGACGCGCACGACGCCGAACGGGACGATGTTCGGCTGGCCGGCCATGGACAGGAAGAAGGTGGCGCCGGGGGAGAATATCTCGCCGTTGGCCGTGATCGCGGCGGTCGAGATCGTGTTGTACATCGAGGAGGGGTTGACGCCCGTCGGCGCGGGCGGCCCCGTCAGCGCGGAATACACGGAGCCCTCGACGTTCAACGACGCGACGTCGTAGTACAGCCGCCAGCGGAAGGTGTCGGTGGAACGGACCGGCACCGGGAAGGACAGGCTGCCCGTGGCCGGGGGCGTCGAGACGATGGGGGCGTTTTCCTCCGTGAAGAAGATGCCCGAGGGATCCGCGGTGATCAAGCTGGCGACGATGGTCGCGCTCGATTGGGTCGGGGGCGGCTCGGTGTAGTACAGCCGTATCCGGCCGTCGGTCAACTGAGAGGCTCCGACTTCGTACGCGACCGTCGACGCGGCGATCACCGCCGGGACGCTCCACGTGACCCCGGAGTCGAGCGACTGGCTCCTGAAGATGCGGCGGCCCGCGAGATCGGTGCCGCCGTCGTTGTTGCCGGTGAAGTACATCAGCCAGCCGTTGCCCGCGGTGACGATGACGCGAGGCGAGCCGACGAAGGCCGCTCCGCCGGACAGCTGGATCACGGGGGCCGCGCTCGGGACCGGCGCCGCTCCGACCGTCGCGTTCGCCCAATTGATGCCGTCGGCCGACGTGGCGGTGTAGATGCCGTAGACCGCCGGGCCGACGGGCGTCGAGATCGCGGTGTAGAACATCTCGAAGCCCGCGCTTAAAGTCCGCGGCAGGACGACGGCCGCCGTGATCGAGCTCGCGTTGACGATCAAGGGCGTCGTCGCGGTGGTCAGCGCTCCGGCGGTGGCGTCGGCAATCCAGCTCAAGCCGTCGACGGAGGTCGCGGAATTGACGGCGGTCCCGCAGGGCCCGGAGGTGCAAAGATCGACAAATGGAAAGCCCAAAACGACGCCCAACGGGATGTAGTACGCGCGCAGGGGGTAGCAGTTGCCGGTCTGCGACGGATAGCAGGGCACGCCGGGCGTCGACTGCGCGAACGACTGCATCGACGTGGTCGGAAAAAGGTCGATGCCTTCGGGGTCGAACACCGGCGTCGCGCGCGCCGTCCCTGCGGCGAGCAGGAGCAGCGCGGCGGCGAGGGCGCGCGCGGCGGCCTTGACGAGGGCCAGCTTCGCCGGCCGGGCGAGGGACTTGATCTTCGCCTCGCGCGACAGCGCCTTCCCACGCGAGAACCCGTCCTCGCGGAGCACGAGACGGACCGGGCGGCGGGGGCGCGTGTACGCGGCGCCGCGTCCGGAGTTGTGCGCCTCCAGGCGCGCGCGGACGTCTTTGGCGATGCCGGTATACAGGCTTCCGTCCGCGCAGCGCGCTATGTAGACCGACCACGCGGCGAGCTTTTGCACCAAGGGATGGTAGCAGGTCGTCGTCGTCGCGTCCAGGGGGAGCGATCCGGGGCGCGGCGTCGACGCCGTCCGCTCGTTAAGTCTATAATTCCCGCGTGGATCCCGCGCGGGAATGGACGATCTTCGTCGGCGGCGCGTTCGCGCTGATGGGCGGCTCGCTCCTCGCGGGCGCCGAGCAGCGGGCCAAGGCCGTCGTCGTCTGGGAGAACGAGCGCCGGCGGCTGAGCGGCGCGGAGGCCGTGCCCTGCTCGGGCCCGTTCCTGGACATGCAGGTGCGGCTCAACCTCGCCGTCGGCGCGGCGGCGGCGCTCGCGGGCGCCGCGCTCGCGGCGGCCGCGCTCCGGGGCTGGGTCCTGCCCTGGCGCCCCGCCGGCGCGGCGGCGCTTGCCTTCGCGGCCGTTCTCGTCGCCGCGGGGCTGGCCGGGCTCGTCGCGCAGGCGCGGGGCCGCGCGTCGGAATTTCCGCGCGGCGAGCCGCTCCCGCTGCGCGAGCGGGCGGTCTCCTGGCTCGCCTGGGTCCTGCGCGCGTGGTGGCTGGTCTACGGCGCGCGCCTTCTCTGGGGCCCGCGCTCGTGACGACCGGCTCCTGAGCGAGCGCGGACGAAGGTCCCAAATCCGGGCGCGTCCCGCGGGGGTCCAAAGACTTTTTCTTCGCGGACCCGAAGACCTATTCCGATTTCCCCGATTCGGCGTCATCATATATGTGCCTGTAATCCTTGAGATCCGGTCAAGGAGCATCCACCCCCGAACCTAATCCGGGGTACCAGGAGAACGAAGCCGCGGCTCGTTCTTTAAGACGCACGGAGGGTGCAGGCATGAAAAAATCGTTCAGGCTCGTCGTTGCCGTCGGCGGACTCGTCGCGTCGGCGCGGATCGTCGGCGCGCAGACGAACACGGTTTGGAACGGGGACGCCTACGGCGCCCTCAAGGCGGAACTGACGGAGGCCGCGGCTCCGCCGGCGCCGGCGTCGACGCCGGCCGAACCGCCGTCCGCGGCCCCGGCCGCGAAGACGGGCCCCTTCGCCCCCGCCGTCGCGGCGAGCGTCTCGGCCTTCGCGCTCGACAAGGCCGACCTGGCCGACATTCTCGCCAACGGCGCGCCGGCCGCGGGCAGCAAGCTCGCCGTCAAGCTCGAGGCTCTGATGAGCCAGGTGTACTACGCCGCGGGCTCCGCCGAGGCCGCCGCCAAGCCGAAGACCCTGCGCGTCGCGAGCTGGAACATCAACGATCCGCTCGACGACGCCAAGATCGCGGACATCGCCGCCGTCATCAAAGGCGACGGCGCGCGTCTCGACCGCACCAACGACGCGGTCGAGTCCGAGCTCGCCGGGATCGCGCAGACCGACGTCTTCATGCTCCAGGAGATCCCGCTGCCCGCCGCCATCGCGGCGGCGCAGGCCAAGGGCTATTCCGTGGTCTGGGCGCCGGAGTTCCTCGAGGTGGGCAACAACGCCGTCGGCCGCGATCCGGGCGCCGCCCAGGTCCTGACCGGCAACGCGATCCTGAGCCGCTACCCTCTCTCCAGCTTCGCGGTCCTGCGCTTCGCGCGCCAGGCCGACTGGTACAAGGAGCAGAACCGCAAGTCGCTGCCGCTGCCCGAGAAGATCACGCGCGGCGTCGGCAAGAAGGCTTTCGACGTGGACATCCGCGAGAAGGAAGTCCGCGCGCCCGTGCCCTACGGCGGCCGGATCGCCCTGAGCGCCGCGGCCGCGGTCCCGTACGAGTTCGCGGACGCCAAGGGCGAGAAGATCCTCATCGTCGACATCCACCTCGAGTCGGCGGCCAAGCCCGACGTGCGCCGCGACCAGATGGCCGAGGTCGTCGACATGATCAGCGCCGCCAACCAGCCGACGATCTTCGGCGGCGATCTCAACACGCACGGCGGCGACGGCCGCATCCAGACCCCGGGCCGCTTCATCGCCGGCCAGTTCGACACGAAGATGAAGGTCGCGGAGACCGGCGCCAGCCTCGCGATCGACTTCGCCGGCGCTCCGACCGGCGTGGGCGAGGCCAAGATGGCCTTCGACGCGTGGAAGTACTTCCACAGCGCCGGAGACCCGTCGTCCGTCTTCAACCGCGAGCACCAGCTCTTCGCCAACGTCAAGCACGAGCTCGGCGTCACGCCCGTCAACGAGACGAACTCGGGCAACGTGAAGAAGTACAAGAACACCTGGTCGACGCCCAAGCCCAAGCATCTCGGCGTCGCGGTCCTCGACTTCATGTGGGTCTACGACCCGATGGGGAACCTGACCCACTCGGACAGCAAGACGTACGCGCATCTCGTGCGCGACAGCGCGCCGAAGGGCGCCGGGAGCGACGACTTCCTCAGCGATCACTTCCCGATCGCCACCACCGTCGCGCTGACCGACGCCGACTCGCAGTAGCCTTTTCGCCGCATCGCAAGCGCCGGCCCGAGCTTCACGCTCGGGCCGGCCGCTTTTTTATGCCGGGCTCAGTGCGCGCGGCCGGCGGACGCCGGCTCTTCGGCGGGAAGCTCGCCGAGCTCGGAGAGGGCCTGCTTGAGCTCCGCGTCCGAGGTCTTGTTTTCCAGGCCGCTCATCAGGGAGTAGAAGCAGGGCACGACGAGCAAGGTCAGCACGGTCGAGACGAGCACGCCGCCGATGACGGTCACCGCCATCGGGACCATGAGCTCGGAGCCCGCGCCGCGCGCGAGCGCCTCGGGGATCGCGCCCGCGATCGTCGCGGCCGAGGTCATCAGGATCGGCCGCAGGCGCACGGGGCAGGCGTCGAGCAGGGCCTCGCGCACGCCGAGGCCGTGGCGGCGACGCTCGTTGGTGAAGTCGACGAGCAGGATCGAGTTCTTCTTCACGATGCCCATGAGCAGGATCAGGCCGATCATGCTGTAGATGTTGAGGCTCTGGTGGGTGAGCGCCAGCCCCGCGAACGCGCCGGTCATGCTGAAGGGGAGCGCCATCAGCACGGTGACCGGGTGGATGAAGCTGTTGTACTGCGTGGCCAGGATCATGTACGCGACGAAGATCCCGAGCACGAGCACGAACAGCAGGTTCTTGAACGACTCCGCGAACTGCTGGGAGTTTCCCGACATCACGATGTGATAGCCCTCGGGGAGCATGTCCTTGGCCATCGCCGCGACCGACGCGAGACCCTCGCCCTGCGAGTGTCCCGGCGCGGGATTGGCGAACACGGACACCGAGCGCTCGCGGTTGTAGCGCGTGATCGCGAACAGCGACGGCTCGGTCTTGCGCGTCGTCACGTCGGGCAGGCGCACGACGTTGCCGAACTGGTCGCGCACCCAGATGCGGTCGATGTCCGCCGGGCTGTTGCGGTCCTTGTCGACGAGGCGCACGCGCACGTCGTAGCGCTTGCCGCGCGCCGTGTACTTGCCGAACTTGAGGCCGCCGATCGTCGCGTTGATCGTGTCGCCGATCGCGCGCGCGGTGATGCCGCGCTCGGACGACTTCTGCCGGTCGGGGCGGATCTGGATCTCGGGCATGCCCGGGTTGTAGTCCGTGTCGATGTCGGTCATCAGCCCGGTCGCCTTCATGCGCTTGCGGAACTCCGCCCCGTACTCGGCGAGCTTGCCCCAGTCGGGGCCCTGGATCATGAACTGGATCGGGTAGCCGCGCTGGGCCGAGAAGCCCGCCTGCGACATGTCGATGATCGACACGCGGTCGACGCCCTCGACCTTCGAGAACGCGCCGCGGACCGTCGCCATGAACGACGCCTGCGTCGCGCGCGCGCCGTCGACGACCGGCCGGTGGTCGAGGTCCTTCATCGTGACGAAGAAGATGCCGGTGTTGACCTGGCCGCCCGTGAAGCCGCCGATCGCGCAGTAGTAGTGGTCGACCTCGGGGCGCGTCCTCATCCACGGCTCGAGCTTGTCCTTGAAGAGCTGGTCGGTGTGATCCATCGAGACGCCGAGAGGCAGCGTGATGTTGACCAGGAGCAGGCCCTGGTCCTGCGACGGGATGAACTCCTTCTTGAGCGTGAGGATGAGCGACAGCGAGAGGACGAACAGCACGACCGCGCCCGCGAGGACCCTGCGGGGCATGCCCAGGCAGGCCTCGAGCGCGCGCCGGTAGCCCTCGCGCAGGCGGTCCATCGCGCGGTCGACCGCGCGGCTCACGGCGTTGGAGGCGCCGACCTCGAGGAACTGGGAGCAGCGCATCGGCGCGATCGTGAGCGCCTCCAAGAGCGAGATCATGACCGCGACCGAGATCGTCACGCCGAACTGGAAGAAGAACTTGCCCACGATGCCTTCCATCAGGACGACGGGCAGGAAGATCGCCAGGATGGCCAGCGACGCGGCCATCGCGGCAGAGGTGATCTCGCGGGCGCCGACGAGGGCCGCCTTCATCTTCGACATCGCAGCCTCGCGGTAGCGCGCGATGTTCTCGAGCACCATGATCGCGTCGTCGACGATGATGCCGACGACGAGCGACAGGCCGAGCATCGTGAAGCTGTTGATGGTGAAGCCGCAGAAGTAGAGGACGATGAAGGTGCCGAGGATCGAGGTCGGGATCGCGAGGAGCACGTTGAGCGTCGCCGACCAGGAGCCGAGGAAGAGCAGGCACACGAGCGAGGTCAGGATCACCGAGCGGATCAGCTGGTCGTCGAGCTCCCGCACCGAGTCCTTGATGAACTGCGTCGAGCTGAAGACCTTGCGCAGCTGCATGCCCTTGGGCAGGAGCGGCGCGAGCTCCGCGACGCGCTTATCGACGGCGTCGGCGACGGCCACGGCGTTGGTGCCGCGCTGCTTGATGATGCCCATGCCGACCGCGCGGTCGCCCTGAAAGCGCGAGATGCGGCGCACGTCGTTGAGGCCGTCCTCGACGGTGCCGACGTCGCCGAAGCGGATCCGGCGGTAGATGGCGCCGCCGCGGCGCCGCGACGGGATCAGGAGGCGCGAGAACTCCTCGGGCGAGGAGGCCTCGCCGTAGACGCGGACGTTGTACTCCTTGGCGCCGGCGTCGATCCAGCCGGCCGGCACGTCGGCGTGCTGGGCGCTGATCGCGTCGAGGACGTCCTCGACGGTGATCTCCTTGGCGGCCATCTTCTTGGAGTCCAGCCAGATGCGCAGGTTCGGGTCGACGTAGCCGCCGAGCGTGATGTTCCCGACGCCGTCGACCATCGAGAGGTCGTCGCGCAGATGCTCGTTGATGTAGCGGCACAGCTCGGCCAGCGGCACATCCTCGCCGGGCTTCGCGCTGAGGGCCAGCCACATGATCGGCTGGTCCTCCGGGTTGACCTTCTGGATGATCGGCGGGTCCATGTCCTTGGGCAGATCCTTCGACGCCTGCGAGATGTGGCTGGTGACGTCCTGGACCGCGACGTCGACGTTGCGCTTGATGTCGAACTCGATGGTGATCGTCGTCGAGCCGAGGCGGGAGCTCGAGGTGATCGTGCGGATGCCCTCGACGCTGGCGACCGCGTCCTCGATCGTCGCGGCGACCTGCGTCTCCATGACGTCGGGCGAGGCGTTCTCCCAGTTCGCGGTGATGTTGACGACCGGGAAGTCGATGTCGGGCAGCTGGCTGACGCCCATCCGGTGGAAGCCGATCCAGCCGAAGACGATGAGGCCGGTCATGAGCATCCACGCGAAGACCGGATTGCGGATCGACAGGTCGGACAGGTTCATCGCGCGCTCCCCGCGTCGCCGGCGGCCACGTCGAGGCGCGCGCGCGCCAGCACGGCCGCCGCGCGCGCCTGGTCCAGGCGCAGGCGCGTGTCCTGCACCGTCGTGAGGCTCGCCAGCACGTCGATGTTGGTCACGAGGCCGTGGCGATAGTCCGCCGCTTGGGCCTTCGCGTTCTCCTCGGCGAGGGTCTTCGCGTTCTCGAGCGCCTTCACGATCGCGAGGTCGGAGACCAGGTCGCTGTGCGCGGAGCGCACGTCGAGCTCGGCCTGGCGCAGGGCGAGCGACAGGGCCTGCTCGTTGTAGCGCCGGCGCGCCTCGGCCTCGCGCGTCTGGGCGCTGATCTGGCCGCCCCAGTAGAGCGGGAGCTGGCCGGTGACCGTCGCGTCCCAGTTGATGTTCTGATAAGAGGGGTTGCTGCGCGCGAGGTAGTAGTTGCCGCTGAAGCCGATCGTCGGCCAGCGCTGGCGGCTCTGGATGGAGACGAAGAGCTCCGAGGCCTCGAGGTCGCGGCGCGCGGACTCGACGTCGGGCCTCCGGCGCGCGCGCTCGAGGAACGGCGCCTCGTCCTCCGCCTGCGGCAGGGTCAGGTCCCCGGGCTCGAGCTCGTCGCTCAGGCCGGTCAGAAACTGCAGGGTCTCCAGGTAGATGCGGTCGAGGCCGCGGCTGGTCTCGACGTCGGCCTCGTTCTGCGCGAGCTGGGCTCGCGCCGCGAGCACCTCGCTCGTGCGCGAGCGTCCGATGCTCTCGAAGTTCTGCAGCTCCTTGACGCGGTCCGACGTGAGCTTGACCGTCTCCTCGCGCGCCGCGATGTCCTGACGGCTCTGCAGGAGGTTCAAGTAGGCGCTCGCCACGTCTTGATAGAGGAGCTGCTTCGCGCGCTCGAACTGGAGCTCGGCCGACTCTCCCTGCGCCTGGCTCTGGCGCACGGCCAGGAACTCGCGGAACCCGGAGAAGAGCGGCTGGGTCACGTTGAGCGCGACGGTCTGCTGGCTGGTGGGCTCGAAGGCGGCGAAGGCCGACGGCGCCGGAGCCTGCCACAGCTGCGTCGCGTTGAGGCTCAAGTGCGGCTTGACCGCGGCCCAGAACTCGTCGATCTGCGCGAGGGCCTGCGCGTAGGTCTCGCCTTTCTCCGCGACCTCCTCGCTGCGCTTGAGCGCCGCGGCGTAGGCTTCGCCGAGCGCGATCGGCCGCGCTTGCGCCCGCGTCGCCGCCGCCGCGAGCGCGAGCAGGAGGACTCGTCTCATGGAGAGGATGTTCATGCCGCCGTCGGAGCCGCGATCGCGTCGGAGATCTTGCGGAACAAGTCGATGAGCTCGTCCTGCTCCGCGGCGCCGAGCGCGCCCAGCATGCGGCGCGCGAGCGCGATGTGGCCGTCGCGCGCCAGCTTGTAGAGCCGGCGCCCCTCGGCGGTCAATTCGACGTGCACGACGCGCCGGTCTTCCTGGGATCGATCGCGCCGCACGACCTTCTTGAGCGCGAGCTTGTCGACGATGCCCGTCGCGCCGCTGAGCGAGAGCTGGATCGCGTCGGCGACGTCGCCCATGATGAGCGGCCCGCGCAGGCCCAGCGCGAGCAGGACCTGGATCTCCTGCGGCCCGAGGATCTGGCAGACGCTCGGATTGCTGCGGTCGGCGCCCTTGGCCTCCATCGTGATCGCCTGGAGGCAGTCGACGAGCTTCTGCGCGCGTTCTTCGAGGGTCATTGGTTCGCTTTCCGAATACTTCGGAAAGCGAAGCATAGCAACGATGCGGCGCGTCCGTCAAAGCGCCGCTGCGGCTCCGTCAGTCGAGGTCGCGGCCGATCGACGGCCCGGCGCGGGTTCTCAGCGCCCGGCCGGCGTCTTGCGCGCCTTGGGCTTCGCCGCGGCGGCGTCGTGGAACTGCGCCTCCTCCGTCGAGCCCTTGAGCGCGAGCGTCGAGGACTGCCCGCCGGACACCACCGAGTTGACTTCGTCGAAGTAGCCGGTGCCGACGAACTCCTGGTGCTTGACGGCCTGGTAGCCGTCCTTCTCGTCGGCGAACTCGCGCTCCTGCAGGCGCGAATAAGCGGCCATGCCGTCGTCCTTGTACGCCTTCGCGAGCTCGAACATGCCGTGGTTGAGCGAGTGGAAGCCGGCGAGGGTCACGAACTGGAACTTGTAGCCCATCGCGCCGAGCTCGGTCTGGAACTTCGCGATCGTCGCGTCGTCGAGCTTGCGCTTCCAGTTGAACGACGGCGAGCAGTTGTAGGCGAGGAGCTTGCCGGGATGGACCTTGTGCACGGCCTCCGCGAAGGCCTTCGCCTCGCCGAGGTCGGGGTGCGAGGTCTCGCACCAGATCATGTCCGCGTAGGGCGCGTAGGCGATCGCGCGCGCGATCGCGGCGTCGACGCCGGGCTTGATCGGGAAGAAGCCCTCGACCGTGCGCTCGCGCGACGTGATGAAGCGCCGGTCGCGCTCGTCGGAGTCGCTCGTGAGCAGGTTCGCGGCGTCCGCGTCGGTGCGCGCGATGATCAGCGTCGGGATGCCGAGCACGTCGGAGGCCAGGCGAGCGGAGACGAGCTTGGTGATGAACTCGTGGGTCGGCACGAGCACCTTGCCGCCCATGTGGCCGCACTTCTTCGCGGACGCGAGCTGGTCCTCGAAGTGCACGCCGGCGGCGCCGGCCGCGATCATCGCCTTCATCAGCTCGAAGACGTTGATCGGCCCGCCGAAGCCCGCCTCGGCGTCGACGACCATCGGCGCCAGCCACGAGCGCACCGTGCGCGCGCCCTTCGCAGTGTCGATCTGGTCGGCGCGCAGGAGGGAATTGTTGATCCTCTGCACGAGATGCGGCGCGCTGAGCACGGGGTAGAGGCTCTGGTCGGGGTAGGTCTGCAGGGAGTCGTTCGCGTCGGCGGCGACCTGCCAGCCGCTGACGTAGATCGCCTTCAGGCCCGCGCGCACCATCTGCACGGCCTGGTTTCCCGTGACCGCGCCGAGGGCGCGCACGAAGCTCTCCGTGTTGACGAGGTGCCACAGCTTCTTGGCTCCGAGGTAGGCGAGCGTGTAGTGCAGGCGCACCGAGCCGCGCAGGCGCACGACGTCGGCGCCGCTGTAGGGGCGCTTGACGCCGGCCCAGCGCGAGTTGGTCTTCCAGTCCTTCTCGAGAGTGCTGCTTTCGTAGTCGTGCTTGTGCGCGCGCATGGGCATGGGGGCCTCCGTCAGTCGAGCCGCTCGTAAGCGGGGATGGTGAGGAACTCCGTGAAGCGTTCGGACGAGAACATCGCGTCGAAGATCTCGGCGGCGAGCGTGAGCCGGCCGGGCGCGTAGCGCTCGGGCTTTATCCGCCCCAGCTCCTCGGCCAGGACCGCGCGCGCGAGGGCGAGCGTCACGAGGCGGCCGTCGGACAGCTTCGCGCCGTGGCGGATCCACTGCCAGACCTGCGCGCGGGAGATCTCGGCCGTCGCCGCGTCCTCCATCAGGTTGTTGATCGGCACGCAGCCGCTGCCGGAGAGCCACGACGCGAGATACTGCACGCCGACGGACAGGTTCAGGCGCAGGCCGCCCTCGGTGATCGCGCCCTCGGGAACGGCGAGCAGGTCCTCGGCCGTGATCTTGAGATCGGGAAGGCGCTTGTCGAGCTGGTTCGCGGCGGGCATGAGCCTGTCGAAGACCTCGGCCGCGACCGGCACCAGGCCCGGGTGCGCGACCCAGGTCCCGTCGTGGCCGTCGCCGGCCTCGCGCTCCTTGTCGGCGCGCACCTTCGCGAGAGCGGCCTCGTTGGCGGCGTCGTCGTTCTTGATCGGGATCTGCGCGGCCATGCCGCCCATCGCGTGCGCGCCGCGCTTGTGGCAGGTCTCGATGAGCAGGCGCGAGTAGGAGCGCAGGAAGCGCGTCGTCATCGTGACCGACGCGCGGTCGGGCATCACGAACTTGGGATCGGCCGAGAATTTCTTGATCACGCTGAAGATATAGTCCCAACGACCGCAGTTGAGGCCGGCCGAGTGCTCGCGCAATTCATAAAGGATCTCGTCCATCTCGAACGCGGCCAGGATCGTCTCGATCAGGACGGTCGCGCGGATGGTGCCGGCCGGAAGCCCGAGCGCCTGCTGGGAATGAAGGAAGACGTCGTTCCACAGCCGCGCCTCGTGGCGGTTCTCCAGCTTCGGCAGGTAGAAGTACGGCCCGGTGCCGCGCGCGAGCAATTCCTTCGCGTTGCGGAAAAAATAGAGCCCGAAGTCGAAGAAGCTCGCGGAGATTGGCCGGCCGTCGACGAGGAAATGCTTTTCCTCCAGATGCCAGCCGCGCGGCCGGCACAGCAAGGTCGCGGTCTTCTCCTTGAGCGCGTAGCTCTTGCCTTCGGGGCTCGTGAACGAGATCTCGCGCCGGATCGCGTCGGAGAGGTTGACCTGCCCCGCGAGCGTCGCTTCCCACGTCGGCGCGTGCGAGTCCTCGAAGTCCGCCATGAACACCTTCGCGCCGGAGTTCAGCGCGTTGATGACCATCTTGCGGTCGACGGGCCCCGTGATCTCGACGCGGCGGTCGAGCAGGTCCTTCGGCGCCGGCCGCACCGTCCACGCCGCGCGCCGGATCTCCTCGGTCTCCGGCGGAAAATCGGGCCGCTCGCCGGCGTCGAGGCGCGCCTGCCGCTCCCGGCGCGCGTCCAGCAGCGCGCGCCGCCGCGCGCCGAAGCGCCGCTCCAGGTCGGCGACGAACGCCGAGGCCTCGGGGGTCAAAACGGAGGAGCGGTCGGCGATGGTCTGCATGGGCGAGCCGCGGGCGCGAAGCTCTCGAAGATTGAGGCAATCTTCGCGCCCGCCGTCAAGCGCGCTCCCCTTCATCGCTCCGTCGCCCGTCAGATGAGTATAATCCGGCGTGAGCGCGAAGCGATGATCCTGGAGACCTGGTCGTCGGACGGCTGCCGCACGCACTTGGTTGCCTCCGAGCGGACGCGCGAGGCGGCGCTCGTCGATCCTCTGCTCGCGCAGATCGACGCCGACCTCGCGCGCCTGCGCGAGCGCGGCCTGACGCTGCGCTGGGTCGTCGACACGCACACGCACGCGGACCACCTGTCGGCCGGCGCGGCCCTGCTCGCGCGCACCGGCGCGGGCTACGTGATGCACGAGAGCACGCGCGCGCTGCGCGCGACGCGGCGCGTCGCCGACGGCGAGGAGCTGGGCCTGGGCGAGGCGGTCCTGCGCTTCCTGCACGTGCCCGGACACACGAGCGACAGCCTCATGGTCGCGCTTCCCGGCGCGCTGCTGACGGGTGACTTCCTTTTCCTAGGCCGCGAGGGCGCGGGCCGCCTGGACCTGCCCGGCGGCGACGTCGGCGCTCATTACGAGAGCCTGCGCCGCCTCGACGCGTTCGCCGCGGGCGTGGAGGTCCGTCCCGCGCACGACTACCGCGGCCGCGCCGTCTCCACGCTTCACGACGAGCGCGCCGCCAACCCCGTCCTGCGCCCGCGCGCGCGCGACGAGTACCTGCGCTGGTGGGAGAGCCTGCGGCGCGCGCCCGAGGCCTGGATGGACGACGTCGTCGCCGCCAACGCCGCCGGCGCCGTCGACCCCCGCGCCGTCGAGATCCCGCGCGAGCGCCCGACCTGCTCGGCCTGCGCCGCTCCCGCGGGCGATCCCGCGCTCCGCGAGCTGACGCCGCGCGAGCTCGCCGCGCGCCTGAAGGCCGGCGGCCTTCTCGTCGTCGACGTGCGCGAGCCCGACGAGTACGACGGCGAGCTCGGCCGCATCGTCGGCAGCCGCCCCATCCCTCTCGGCCAGCTCGCGCGGCGCGCGTCCGAGATTCCCGCCGGCCCCGTCGTCGCCGTCTGCCGCAGCGGGGCCCGCTCCGCGCGCGCCGCCGCCGAGCTGGCGCGCGCCGGCCGCGGCGACGTCGGCTCGCTCGCGGGCGGCATGCTGGCCTGGAACGAGGCGGGGCTGCCGGTCGAGCGCGCCGCGCGCAGATAGGGCGGCTCGATGCGCCGCCGAGCGGAGCTCGCCCTATCGCTGGCCGCGCTGGCGGGCGCGATCGTTCTCACCAACGTCGCCGATCGCTACGTGGAGCGCGCGGGGGAGTCGTCCGCGGTCAGCCCCGACTTCGTCTTGAGCCGGCTGCCGGCCGTGGACGCGTCGTGGCTTTATTGGTGGGGGGCCGCCGCGTTCGTCGTTTTCGCGCTGGGCGCGGCGCTCCTGCGCGAGCGCGAGCGGCTGGCGCTGCTCGCGCGCTCCTACGCGATCCTGCTTGCCGCGCGGGCGGGCCTCATGATCCTGACGCCGCTGCACATCCCGGCCGGCGCGGTCTCGGTGGACGGCGGCTTGCTGTACGCGAGCCTCGGCCGCCATCTCACCGTCCACAACGACCTCTTTTTCTCGATGCACACCGCGGCGCCGTTCCTCGGCGCGCTCGTCTTCCGCGACCGCTGGGTCTCGCGCGTCTGCATGGGCTTCGCGGTCCTCATGGGCGTCACGGTCCTCCTGCTGAAGACGCACTACTCGCTGGACGTGGCCGGCGCCTTCCTGGTGACCTACGCCCTCTATCGGCTCCAGCGCCGCTGGCTCGAGCCGCCGATCCGCCGAGCGGCGAGAGCCGCGGCGCTCAGGCCTTCGCGTCGAAGATCGCGGACGCGAACGAGACGATCCCTCCCGCGGGATCCGGCGCCTGGCCGTAGGTGAGTATCCGCCCGGGCTCGGAGCTTTCGAGGGACTTGATGAGACGCAGGCCGGTGTACAGCGCGGAGAGGCCGCAGACTTTTCGCCAGCGGCCGCTCCCGACCCCGGCCTTGTAGAAGCCGTCGGCGTCGAGCGCCAGCGCGTCGACGAGCGACTTCCGGTCCTCGTCCTCGACGCGCTTCTCGAGCTCGGGCGTCAGCTCGAGCTCGTCGCCGAAGCGCGGGCCGACGTGGGCGAGATCGACGCCGCACAGGACCATGACCCGCCGGCCTTTCTCGGCCTGCGCGCGCAGGACCCCGCCGAAATCCTTGAGGGCCTTCTCGATGGTCGGCGCTTTCGACGGCGAGTCCTCGTCGGCGAAGCGCTCGAAGCTCGAGACGAGGATGGGAACCCACGGCGGCGCCTTGTCGCCCCAGAGGTAGCGCAGCCAGACCGCCTGGAACTCGAGCGAGTGCTCGTTCTTGTGGACCCATTCGTCGGCGCGCGGCTCGTACCAAACCTTGCTCGCTAAAGAGTCGTAGAGCTCCGCGTCGACCGTCATCGCGCCGAACGGCGTCTCGTAGTCCTTCGGCGTGAACGTCCACGGCGAGTTCGGGGAGACGTGGGCGACGCCGAGAGCGACGACGACGTCGGGCGGGCGGCGCTCGGAGAGCGCCTGGTAGGCCCACGCGTAGGCGGGGCCGCCGCGCGTGAAGTCGATGTGCGGCGCGACGAGGCCGAGCGGCGCGGGGCGCGCGGGCTTGTCGGCCTTCGCGCGGCCCGGGCCCTTGCCGGACTTGAAGAAGTCGGCGAGCTCGCGCGCGAGCGCGGGCGGCTCGGCCGCGTAGGACGGGCCCGCGAACGCGGCCGGCCGCCGCGGCGCGGCCTTGAAGGCCTCGAGGGCCTTGCGCCGCCGCTCCGCGACCGCGGGCGTCTCGAGATAGGCGGCTTCGTCGAGGGCCCGAACGAGGTCGAGGACCGCGTCGACGCCGATCGCGGCGTTCGTGCTCTCGTTGAAGAGCGCGCGCACCTGCTCCGCCGTGCGCCGGCCGTCGAGGAGCGAGACCAGCAGCATCCCGCCCGCCGACAACGCGAGGGGCTTGTCCGACAGCTCCTCGAGGTCGCGGAGGACGAAGACGGCGCCGCCCTCCTCGACGGCCGGCACCGCCTCCAGCCGCAAGCGCAGCGCTGGAAGCGGCGCGTCGGGTCCGAGCGGGCTCAGGGGCGGGCGTCTCCCTGCAGCTCCGCCACGATCTGCGCGAGCTTCGGCTGGAGGGAGGCGACGCGCGACTGCTCCTCGGCCGCGGGGATCTTGTCGGCGACGTTGGCGATCTTCGTCACGTCCTCGCCGCGGCAGCCGTCCACCGGGCAGACGTTCGACACGCGGCAGTCGCCCTTCTGCACGAAGTCCTGCTCGCCGCGCACGAGCACGCCCTCGACCAGGCCGGTGTCCTCGTTGAACACCGCCGAGCCCGAGTTGCCGCCGTACGTGTCCAGGTTCGCGACGAAGAAGCCGTCCTTCGAGTTGTCGCGCACGTGCGCGCCGCCCGAGATCTTCGTCGGCAGGCCCGCGGGATGGCCGATGACCATGACCGGCGCGCCGTTGGCGATCGTCCCGCCGAGGTTCAGCTTGAGCGGGGCGTGGTTGGCGACCTTGCGGTCGAGGCGCACGAGGGCCCAGTCCGCGCCCGTGTTGTTCTGCTCGCGGCCGATGAGCTCCTTGCAGCCGTAGACCTCGGCCGCGGGAACCGACGTCGGCATCGCGCCCTCTTTCTTGACGTCGAAGCCGAAGACGAACTTGATCGTCGCGCACTCGTCGGCGGACGGAACGCAGTGGCCCGCGGTCATGATCACGTCGGGCGCCACGAGGGAGCCGGAGCAGAACGCGCCGACGCCCTGCTCGTAGAACGGCTCCTCCTTGCAGAGGCCGTAGGTCTCGCCGAACTGGCGCGTCGCCAGGTTCGCGTTCGAGTCCTGGAGCGTGACGTCGCCGCCCTGGAACAGCGCGACCGTCGAGTCGGCGAGCGCGAGCTGCTTCGCGTCCTTCACCTGATACAAATCCACGCGCGTGTCCGTCCCGTAGATCACCTGCGTATGGAACTGCGCCGACGCGGACGCCGCCATCGCCGTCACGGCTGCCAGAGCCGCTCCCGCCGCCAAGATGCGCTTCATGGACAGACCTCCCACCAGTTGTTTTGCGACCCCGGCGCCATTCCACAACAACCGTTTCGGGGAGTCAAGCGGAAATAGGTCCTAGGACCCGGTCTATTTTAGGCCCTATGGCCCGCGGCGGAGGAGGGGAAAAACCGAAGGCCCCGGCGAGGCCGGGGCCTTCTTCAGAGCGGAGGTGCGAGCGGGATTCGAACCCGCGAATAACGGTTTTGCAGACCGTCCCCTTGGACCACTTGGGTATCGCACC
>Ga0209415_10005675_pt1 | contig 22373 bp, 20 predicted proteins | sample PeaSoiSIISIP2007_FD_187696 | JGI IMG/M metagenome (GOLD analysis project Ga0209415, IMG submission 187696) | Peat soil microbial communities from Weissenstadt, Germany - SII-SIP-2007 (SPAdes) (version 2) | ecosystem: Environmental > Terrestrial > Soil > Wetlands > Peat | place: Germany... | reverse complement strand
GAAACCCGCGCCGACGACAAAACCTCAGAAGCCGCCATGGAAGACCGCAAAAAAGCCGGATACTTCTAGCGATGACCGCGCTCGCTCACCCCATGACGGCCGCCGCGCGCCGATGACGCTCGACCTGCTCCGCTTCACCACCGCCGGCTCGGTCGACGACGGCAAGAGCACACTGATCGGCCGTCTGCTCTACGACTCCAAGCAGGTCTTCGAGGACCAGCTGGAGCACGTCACGGCGGTTTCCCGCGCGCGCGGCTCTGACGAGATCGACCTCGCGCTGCTGGTCGACGGCCTGCGCGCCGAGCGCGAGCAGGGCATCACGATCGACGTCGCCTACCGCTACTTCACGACTCCGCGCCGGCGGTTCATCATCGCCGACTGCCCCGGGCACCAGCAGTACACGCGCAACATGGTCACCGGCGCCTCGACCGCGGACCTCGCCGTGATCCTGCTCGACGCCCGCAAGGGCGTGCTGGAGCAGTCCAAGCGCCACGCGTTCATCAGCGCGCTGCTCGGGATCCCCCACATCGTCGTCGCCGTCAACAAGATGGACCTGGTCGATCACTCGCAGGAGCGCTTCGCGGAGATCGTCGCCGACTTCGCGCCCTTCCTCGAGAAGCTCGGCGTCGCCGACTGGCTGAACATCCCGATCTCGGCGCTGCGTGGCGACAACGTCGTCGACCCCTCCGAGCACATGCCCTGGTACGGCGGGCCGACGCTGCTGCACCATCTGGAGGAGGTCGAGGTCTCCTACGATCACCCCTACGACGTGCCGGCGCGCTTCCCGGTGCAGTGGGTCGTGCGGACCGGCGGCAGCGACGGCGAGTATCGCGGCTACGCGGGCCAGCTCGCCAGCGGGGCGCTGCGCGCCGGTGAGGAGGTCCTCGTGCTGCCGTCGGGGCTGCGCACCCGGATCGCCGCGATCGACACCTACGAGGGCGAGCTCGACGAGGCGATCGCGCCGCTGTCGCTGACGCTGCGTCTGGAGGACGACCTCGACGTCGCGCGCGGCGAGCTGATCGCCGGCGTCGGCGATCCGCCGCTCGTCACGCGGGAGTTCGACGCCGACATCTGCTGGCTGGACAGCGAGCCGCTGAGGGCCGGTGGGCGCTACTCGATCAAGCACACCTCGCGCATGGCGACGGCGGTGATCGAGACGCTGATTGATCGTGTCGACGTCGACACGCTGGAGCGCGAGCCCGGCCCCGAAGAGCTGGGACTCAACGACATCGCGCGCGTCAGCGTGCGCACGAACCAGCCGCTGGCGATCGACCCGTACGCTCGCAACCGCCGCACCGGAAGCTTCGTGCTGATCGACGAGTCGACCGATGCCACGGTGGGAGCGGGCATGATCGTGACGGAGTCGATCCCCTAGCACCGGGCTCCGGCACCGTGCACCGCCCAACCTGCCGCCGGACCGCCCCGGACCCACCCTCACCGTCAAAGACGTTCTAAGCTGCGCGCGGTGTTCTCGAAGGTCCTGGTCGCCAACCGCGGCGAGATCGCGGTGCGGATCATCCGCGCGCTCGAAGAGCTCGGGATCGCGAGCGTCGCCGTCTACTCCGAACTGGACCGCGACGCGATCCACGTCGCGCGAGCCGGTGAGGCCTACCTGCTCGGCGGAGCAGAGCCTTCCGAGAGCTACCTGAACGTGGAGCGGATCCTCGCAGTCGCGCGCGACTGCGGCGCGGAGGCGATCCATCCCGGTTACGGGTTTCTGGCCGAGAACGCGCCGTTCGCCGCCGCCTGCGATGAGGCCGGGATCGTCTTCATCGGGCCGCCCGCGGCCGCGATCGAGGCGATGGGGTCCAAGACGCGCTCGCGCGCGCTGATGGCCGCCGCGGGCGTGCCGATCGTGCCGGGCACCACCGCGCCTGTCAAGACGCTCACCGGCGCCCGCCGCATCATCGCGGCCGGCATCGGCTACCCGGTCGCCGTGAAGGCCGCCGGCGGCGGCGGCGGCAAGGGCCTGCGGGTCGCGCGAGCGGCCGGCGAGCTCGCCGAGGCCTTCGAGGGCGCCGCCCGCGAGGGGGAGCGCTTCTTCGGCGACGCGACCGTCTACCTCGAGCGCTACCTGCCCGACCCCCGCCACGTCGAGGTCCAGATCCTCGCCGACTCCCACGGCAACGTGGTACACCTCGGCGAGCGCGACTGCTCGGTCCAGCGCCGCCACCAGAAGCTGATCGAGGAATCTCCGGCGCCGCCGTGGGTCGTCGACCGGGCCCTGCGCGAGCGGATCGGCGCGATCGCGACGGATGTCGCGCGCGCGATCGACTACCGCGGCGCCGGAACCGTCGAAGGGCTGCTCGTCGACGGCGACTACTTCTTCCTGGAGATGAACACGCGCGTGCAGGTCGAGCACTGCGTGACCGAGATGACGAGCGGCATCGACATCGTCAAGGCCGGCATCCGGGTCGCCGCCGGGGAGGCGCTGCCATTCGCGCAGAAGGACATCAGGCTGCGCGGGCACGCGATCGAGTGCCGCATCAACGCCGAGGATGCCGCCCTGCGTTTCCTCCCCACCCCCGGCCGGATCGCGACCTACCGCGAGCCCGCCGGACCGGGCGTGCGGGTCGACTCGGGCGTGCAGGCGGGTTCGGAGATCTCGCAGAGCTACGACCCGCTGATCGCCAAGCTGATCGTCTGGGACAGCGATCGCGAGTCCGCGACGCAGCGCATGCTGCGAGCGCTGCGCGAGTTCGAGATCACCGGGCTCAGCACGTTGATCCCGTTCCACGAGCGACTGCTCTCCTCCGAGCAGTGGGCGCGCGGCGAGACCTGCCGCGACCTGCTCGAGGACGACGCCTGGCTGGCCGCCGGCGCCTCCGAACAGGCCGGCGCCGAAATCAACGCACCCGCGCCGCCGGCGAGCATCGACTACACGGTCGAGGTGGGCGGCCGGCGTTTCGCGGTCCGCGTGAGCGGCCCGCCCGGCGCCGCCGCCGCCGCTCGCAGCGCCCCGGCCGCCGCGCCACGGCCGCGGACCAGGCGAGCACCACGCGGCGGCGACACCGGCTCAGCCGGCGCCGGGGACGTGCTGCGCAGTCCGATGCAGGGGACGGTGCTGAAGATCGCGGTCGAGCCCGGCGCACGCGTCGAACAGGGTGCTCTGATCGCAATCGTCGAGGCGATGAAGATGGAGAACGAGATCACGGCCCACAAGGCCGGCACGGTCGCCTCGCTGCCGATCTCGGTCGGTTCATCGGTCGCCACCGGGGACACGCTCGCCGTGATCGAGTCGGCGTGAGCCGGATCCGGCCGACGGAGAAGGGCGAAGCGGCACGCTCCCGGCCCGCAGCGGGGGGCGAGGCGGCGTGATCCGGACCTGGCGGGCGGCGGCGGGCGAGGCGGACGAGGTCACGCGCCTGATGGTCGCCTTCCGCGACTGGCTGGGTGAGGACACGCCGGACGACGGAGCCTTCGCCACCTCGGTCGCCGCGCTGCTCGCCGATCCGGCGAGCGAGTTCCTGCTGGGCAGCCTCGACGCCGGCTCGCCCCCCTGTGGCGTCTGCCAGCTGCGCTTTCGCCACTCGATCTGGACCGACTCTCCCGACTGCTGGCTCGAGGACCTCTACGTCGAGCCGAGCGCCCGCGGGCGCGGCGTCGGGCGGGCGCTCGTCGGACTCGCGTTCGCGCGCGCGAACGCTCGCGGGGCGCGACGGATCGAGCTCGATACCAACGAGCACAACGGCGGCGCGATCGCGCTGTATGAGTCACTCGGCTTCTCCGCCTCGAGCAAGGCGCACGGCGAACTGATGGGACGCGACCTGTTCATGGGCCGCCCGCTCCCCTGAGGCGCTCGCGGTTGGCCGCGTGCAGCCGCCGCTGCTCCCCCCCGGAGCGGCCCGGCGGCAGCGGCGAGTCCCCGGCACCCCCCTCGCGCAGGCGCTCCAGGTAGTCGCGGTCCTCGCGCAGCAGCGCCAGCGCGGCCGGGGACTCCAGCGGACCGCCGTGGCCGGGGACCACGTAGGCCGCCGCCGCGACGAGCGGCTCCAGTCGCGCGAGCGTCGCGAGGTAGCCTTCGACCGATGCTTCGGGCGTCGGAATCTCGACCGGCGAAAGGTAGTCGCCACAGACCAGCACGCCCGCCCAGCCGATCCAGACCGCCATGCCGTCGACGGTGTGCCCGTCGGCTGGATGCAGTTCGAGCTCCCGGTCCCCCAACCCGCAGTAGCCGGGCACCGGCAGCGCTTCGGGCGAGCCGAGCGCGAGCGGCGCGGAGCGCACCAGGTAATGGCGCTCGTCGAAGTCGCGCAGCGCGCGTTGAGCGGCGCCGGGGTGAGCCCTCAGCCGCGCAGCGGTCGTCTCGGCGACGCCCAGGGCGCTGCCGGGAAACGCCAGGCGGCCGAGCAGGTGGTCCCAGTCGCCATGCGTTGCCAGCAGGCCGCTGAAGGGAAAGCCCGCCTGCTCGAGCATTGCGGGCAAGACCTCGAGCTCGTCGGGGAACACGGGCGAGTCGATCACGAACGCCTCGTTGCCGCTGCGAACCACGGTCGCGGTCGTGCGCCAGACGCGGCTCTCGACGACGATCACGTCCTCGTGGACGCCGATCGCGCGCACGGGCGAGCCCTTCTCCGCCGCCGGTCTAGACCGCGCCGAGCAGTTTGGCCGCCTCGCGCAGGTTCGGAACCTCCGCCGTCGGCTTGCGCTGTCCCGCGTCGAGGGTCTCTCGGTGGCGGTTGACCCAGATCACGGGGATCTTCGCCTTCACGCACGGCTCGACGTCGTGGTAGTAGCTCGACGCGACGTGTACCCAGCCCTTCTTGCCGCCGACGCGGCGTGCGCACTCGTTGAAATGAGCGAGGTCCGGCTTGTATGAGCGCACCTGCTGGGCGGTGACGACGAGATCGAAGTCGATCGGGATGTGCCTGCGTGTCTGCCCGAGCAGCTTGTCGTCGATGTTGGAGATCAGGCCCAGCTTGTACTTCTTCGAAAGCTTGTCCAGCTGGGGGCGGGCCTCGCGGAACAACGTCCAGTGCGCCACCGAGTCGGGCAGGAAGCCCGAGCGCGACGGCTCGAGCGGCCAGCCCAGGCGCTTTGAGATCTCGACCGCGGTGCGCCGCAGCACCTCCGCGTACAGCTCATAGGAGCCGCCCTCGATCTGGCGTGAGATCTCGTGGAAGAGCGGGATCACCTCCTCGCGCTCGATCGTGAAACCGTCCCGGGCCGCCTCCGCGGCGAAGGCGTCCCAGATGCCCGTCTCCCAGTCGATCAGGGTTCCGTACACGTCGAAGGTGACGAACGTCGTCTTCGCTGGCAGTGGCATGTAGAGCTTGAGCTCCTCGCTGACGGTGGCCGAGCCGCCAATTATGAACGTCGAATAGAGTCCGTGGCGGCCGATGGATTTGCTCGAGTATCAGGGGAAGCAGCTGTTCGCTCGCCACGGCATCCCCGTACCCTCGGGAGAGCCGGCCCTCACCGTCGACGAGGCGGTCGCGGCCGCCAACCGCATCGGCTACCCGTGCGCGGTCAAGGCGCAGGTGCAGGTCGGCGGCCGCGGCAAGCTCGGCGGGATCAAGCTGGCGAGCGACGAGGCACAGGCCCGCGAGCATGCGCAGGCGATCCTCGGCATGGACATCAAGGGGCTCACCGTCCGCGAGCTGTGGATCGAGGCGGCGTCGTCGATCGAGGCCGAGTACTACGCCTCGTTCGTTTTTGACCGCGGCGCGAAGGCGCCGCTGGCGATGCTCTCGACGCGCGGCGGCATGGACATCGAGGAGGTCTCAGCCACATCGCCCGAGGCGATCGCCACCCTGCATGTCGACCCACTGCTCGGTTTTCAGCCCTTTCACGGCCGGCGCCTGGCCTTCGAGGCGGGGGTCGACGCCGACCTCGTGCGCCCCGTCGGCGCCTTCCTCGAGCAGCTCTACGGCGCCTTCGTCGGCGAGGAGGCGATGCTCGTCGAGGTCAACCCGCTGATCGTGACGCCGCAGCGCACGCTGGTCGCGCTCGACGCGAAGGTCACGCTCGACGGCAACTCGCTGTACCGCCATCCGGACAACGCGCAGCTGCGCGATCTCTCCAGCGAGGACCCGCAGGAGCGGATGGCCAAGGAGCGTGACCTCACCTACGTCAAGCTGGACGGCGACATCGGCGTGCTCGGCAACGGGGCGGGCCTGGTGATGTCGACCCTCGATGTGGTCGCCCAGCACGGTGGAGCTCCGGCGAACTTCCTCGACGCGGGCGGCGGGTCGAAGGCCGAGGCGATCACCGCCGCGGTCGAGGTGATCACCTCGGACCCGGGCGTGAAGGCGGTCCTGTTCAACATCTTCGGCGGCATCACGCGCTGCGACGAGGTCGCGCGCGGGCTGATCGCGGCCTTCGAGCAGATCAAGCCGACGATCCCGTTCGTCGTCAGGCTCGACGGCACCAACGGCGAGGAGGGACGCGCGCTCCTGAGCGCTGCAGCCTTGCCTAACGTGCACCCCGCGAGCACGATGGACGAGGCGGCCGCAATGGTTGTCCAGCTCGCCCGATGAGCGTCATCGTCGACCGCGAGACGCGGCTGTGCGTGTCCGGCATCACCGGGCGCGAGGGCACCTTCCACTCGCTGAACAACCGCGCCTACGGCACCAACGTGGTCGCCGGCGTGACGCCCGGCAAGGGCGGGCAGGACGTCGATGGGATCCCCGTCCACAACACCTTTGAGGCCGCCGTCGCCGAGACCGCGGCCAACACGGCGATGATCTTCGTGCCGCCGCCGTTCGCCGCCGACTCGATTCTCGAGGCGGCCGATGCGGGCATCACGACGATCATCGCGATCACCGAGGGGATTCCCGCGCACGACGAGCTGCGCGTGTACACGCACCTGCGCCGCACGCCCGAGATCCGCCTGATCGGACCGAACTGCCCCGGAGTCCTGTCCCCCGGCAAGGCCAACGTCGGGATCATCCCGGCGGCGTTCTTCCGCGAGGGCAACGTCGGCGTCGTGTCGCGCTCCGGGACGCTCACCTACCAGGTGGGCAACGAGCTGGCGCAGCGCGGATTCGGCAACTCCTCGATCGTCGGCATCGGCGGCGACCCCGTTCCCGGATCGAGCTTCGTCGACGTCATCGACCTCTTCGAGGCCGACCCCGAAACCGAGCTGATCGTGATGAGCGGCGAGATCGGCGGCGATGCGGAGGAGGTGGCGGCCGCACACATCGCGGCGCACGTCTCCAAGCCGGTCGTCGCCTACATCGCCGGCTTCACCGCACCACCGGGCAAGACGATGGGCCACGCCGGCGCGATCGTCTCCGGCTCCAAGGGCACCGCGGCGGCGAAGGCGGAGGCGCTCGAAGCGGCGGGCGTGCGGGTTGCAAAGACCCCGACGCAGGTCGCCGAGATCGCCGTCGAACTGTTAGGAGGCTGACGAGATGGAATTGAGCGGACTGTCATTCGCGCGCGGCGCGCCGTCGCTGGACATCATCGACGTGGAAGGCCTGAGCGAGGCGGCGCAGCGGGCCTTCGCCAAGGATCCCGGCGGCATGACGGCCTACGGAACGGCCGTCGGCTACGTGCCGCTGCGCCGCTGGATCGCCGAGCGCCACGGCGTCGAGGAGGCCAACGTGCTCGTCACGAACGGATCGATGCAGGCCGACGCCTTCCTCTTCGACGAGCTGGTCGGGGCCGGCGACGAGGTGGTCGTCGAACGCCCGAGCTATGACCGGACGCTGCTCTCCCTACGCGAGCACGGCGCGATGCTGCGGGCGATCGCGCTCGAGCCCGACGGGATCGACACCGAGGAGCTGGCGAGTGCGCTGGCGGGCGGCGCACGGCCGAAGCTGGCCCACATCATCCCGAACTTCCAAAACCCGGCCGGCTACACGCTCTCGGGGGCCAAGCGCGCGCGCATGCTCGAACTGGCGCGCGAGTACGAGTTCACGATCTTCGAGGACGACCCCTACATCGCCCTGCGCTTCCGCGGCGAGACGCTCCCGACGATGCTCTCGCTGGACGCCGGCGAGAGCAGCGTCGTCTACGCGTCCTCGTTCTCCAAGACGGTCTGCCCGGGCATCCGTGTCGGCTTTCTGATCGGACCGCGCGAGCTGATTGCGCGGATCGTCGTGCGCGCGACCAACACCTACATCTCGCCGAGCATGGTGGACGCCGCGATCGTCCACGAGTTCTGCGTCTCCGGCTCGATCGACCGTTCGATCGAGCGGGTGCGCGCCGCGCTGGAGCAGCGCGTGGATGCGCTGGCGCAGGCGCTGCACGAGCAGATTCCGGGCGTGTCCTTCGTCGTCCCCGACGGCGGCTACTTCCTCTGGGTGAAGCTGCCCGACGGGGTCGACCCGGCGGCGGTGCTCCGCGCCGCGGCCGACCGCAAGCTGGCGCTCGTGAGCGGTGACGACTTCGTGCTCAACGGCGGCTCCGGCGCGGTGCGACTGGCGTTCGCCGGCGTCACGCCGGAGGAGATCCGCGACGGCGTGACGCGGCTCGCCGACGCGCTGGCGGCGGTGTAGCGCCAGCGTTCAGCGCCCGTAGCGTTGGGCGCCGAGAACGAGCTGTTCGGGCAGGGCAACCCGGGGCGGCGGCGAGGGCTCCGCGGTGACGGACACCGTCTCGGCGACGCTGCGGGTGATCGTGGCCAGCCCGGCAGGGGTCTCGACGACGATGTCCGCCTCGCCCGAGCGCAGCACGGTTCCCTCGAGGCCGGGTTCGAGCCCGACCCTGCGAAGGTAGTGCAGCAGGTCCTCGGCTTCGTTCTCGAAGCGCAGGACCCGGATCGACGCGCCCTCGCCGACATCGGCGAGCGGCACGCCGGGGATGCGCGCCCCGACGCGGATCGGGTGCCCGTGCGGGCAGGTCGTGGCGTCGCCGATCGCCGCCAGCATGCGCTCCTCGAGCACCGGCGACATCGCGTGTTCGAGCCGCTCGGCCTCCTCGTGGACCTCGTCCCAGGGGATGCCGAGCACGTCGGTCAGGAAACGCTCGATCAGGCGGTGGCGGCGGACGATCGCCTCGGCCTGGTGCTCGCCGGCCGCAGTGAAGCCGATGACCTTGTCGGAGCCGCGCGTGATGAAGTCGTCGCGTTCGAGGCGGCCGATCATCTCGTGCACCGCCGGTGCCGAGAGCTGCATCGCACGAGCGACGTTGGCGGCGGTCATCGGCAAGCCCGCCTCGTGCAGCCAGAACAGCGTCTCGAGGTACCCGCGCTCCGCGTCGGTCAGCTCAGGCGTCGCCATCGACGCTGACTCTAGCTACGCTGGCTCGCGATGCGCTTCGGGATCGAGCCCCAGCTGGCCCGCGCGGCAACCACGCTGCCGGTCGGGCCGGAGTGGTGCTACGAGCAGAAGTACGACGGCTTTCGTGCGGTCGCGTTCGTCGACGGCGGGGAGCTCGCGCTGCAGTCGCGCAGCTCCAAGGATCTGACGCGGTATTTCCCCGAGCTTTCGTTTCCCGCCGGCCGCTACGTGCTGGACGGCGAGATCGTGATCGACGGCGACGGTCCCGGCGAGGCGTTCGGCGCGCTGCAGCAGCGCATCCACCCCGCCGCCTCGCGGATCGAGCGCCTGGCGCGCGAGCTGCCCGCGGCCTATGTCGCCTTCGACCTGCTCGAGCTTGACGGCGAGGAGCTGCTTGGCGCGCCGTTCGAGCAGCGGCGCGAGGCGCTCGAGCAGCTTGCGGGCGTGCGCCGCTCGGAGCTTGTGCGCGACCCGGCGGCGGCACAGCGCTGGCTGGAGCAGACCGAGGGTGTTGTCGCCAAGCGCCTCGACGCGTCCTACGCGGCCGGCAAGCGCACGGCGATGGTCAAGGTCAAGCGGCTGCGCACGATCGACTGCGTCGTGATGGGCTACCGCCCCGGCGTCGAGCCCGAGAGCGTCGGCTCGCTGATCCTCGGGCTGTACGAGGCAGACGGCGGGCTGCGCCCGGTGGGTCACAGCTCCGCCTTCACGGCGACCCGCAAGCGCGAGCTGCGGCGCGAGCTGGCGGCGCTGGAGACCGGCGCGCGCGGCAGCGGCGAGCCGAGTCGCTGGAGCTCTGAGCGCGAGCTCGAATGGGTGGAACTGCGGCCCGAGCTGGTGGTCGAGGTCAGCTACGACCACACCAGCGACGGGCGGATCCGCCACGGCACGAAGATCGTCCGCTGGCGCGAGGACAAGCAGCCGCGCGAGTGCACGTTCGACCAGCTCCGCTGAGGGCGAGGCGGCCGGCGGACTGAAGCGCCGGTTGCCGACCGCGGTTCGGGTGCGGATAGACCATATCTGGTCTATAATGCCCCGCATGGAAGCCGGAGAGCTGGTGCGGAGGACGCGCCGCGAACGCGGCCTCGACCAGGCCGAGCTCGCACGGCGTGCGGGAACCACGCAGACCTACGTCAGCCGCATCGAACGCGGCGCCGTCTCACCCTCGGTGCGCACGCTGGAACGGTTGCTGCACGCGATGGGGCGCCGTCTCGTGGCCGAGACGGCGCCGCTGTCGCCGGGCAACGTCGCCGTCTCGCAACTGCGCGCAGACCTCCGCGATCTGACGGCTGCGCAGCGCGTGGAGCAGGCGATGGAGCTGAGCAGCTTCCTCACCGGACTCGCCGCGACCGCTGCGAAGGAGCGCGACAGACCGTGAGCGAGTCCGGGCCCGCGGGCGCGCATCCAGGCGCGGGCCCCTCCCTGGCCGTTCTGCACCCGCGCGAGCTGCTCGGCGGGCTTCACCGGCACGAGGTTGCGTTCGTGGTCATCGGCGGATTCGCGCTCGCTCCGCATGGCTACGTGCGGGCGACCAAAGACATCGACATCATGCCGGAGCCGACGGTCGAGAACCGCGAGCGACTCGCCCGCGCCCTGACGGACCTCGGCGCCGAGGTGGACGTGGGTGACCTTACGCGCCGCGAGCTCGAAGTGCTACCGGACGCGGAAGGCCTCGCGGCCGGTGGAAACTGGGTGCTCAACACCCGCTTCGGACGCCTGGATGTGATGCAGGAGGTCCCGGGCCTGCGCGACTACCGTGAACTGCGGGCGGGCGCCGTCGAGGTGGACGGTGTCCTCTACGCCGGCTACGAAACCCTGATCAGTATGAAGGCCGCCAGCGGTCGCGAGGAGGACCTGCGCGACATCGGCGCGCTCGAGGCCGTGCGCGGGCACGACTGAGCGCCACGACGAGGCGCGACGAGTCGATCGCGCGGGAGCGCCGGCTCGCGGCGTCAGCGCTTCTTCGCCCGCGAGGGCGCCACGCGCGTGCCCTCCCCCTCGGACTTGGGGAAGTTGGGCGGCCACGGCGCGTCCCCCAGGCCGGCCGCTTCGTCGCGGGCCGCCAGCTCCAGCAGGGCGTCGAGTGAACCGGGGTGCTCGTCGATGCCCGCCGAGGCGTCGCCACGTTCGCGCAGGCGGGCCGGGACGGTGTCGAGCCGCAGTTCTGCGGGCTCCACGTCGGGCACCTCGGACCACTCGATCGGACAGGAGACCCGCGCGTCGGCCACCGCGCGGACCGAGTAGGCGGAGGCGACGGTGCGGTCGCGGGCGTTCTGGTTGTAGTCGACGAAGACCCCGACCCGCTCCTCCTTCCACCACTTGCTCGTCGCGCGGCCCGGCATCCGGCGCTCCACCTCGCGGGCGAGCGCGAGCGCGGCGCGGCGCACGTCCTGGAAGCCGCGCTGGGGATGGATCCGCACGTTGACGTGGATGCCACGCGAGCCGGAGGTCTTCGGGAAGCCGACCAGGCCGTGCTCCTCGAGCACCTCGCGCACGCACAACGCCACCGCGCGCACCTCGGCGAAGGCCACCTCGGGCGTCGGGTCGAGATCGACGCGCAGCTCGTCGGGGCGGTCGAGGTCGCGCCGACGAACCGGCCACGGGTTCCAGTCGATCACGCCGAGGTTTACTCCCCACGCCAGGTGCGCGGCGTCGGAGACCACCAGCTCCCGTGCCGAGCGACCGCTCGGGAAGTGCACGGTGGCGGTCGTCAGCCAGTCGGGGGCGCTGTCGGGCACGCGCTTCTGGAAGAAGAACTCCCCGGCGACGCCGTCGACCCAGCGCTTCATCGTCGTCGGGCGCTCGCGCAGGTGGCGAAGCGCCGCCTCCTCGCAGTCGAGGTAGTAGCGCACGAGGTCGAGCTTGGTGAAGCCCGGCTGCGGAAAGAACAGCTTCGAAGGGTTCGAGATCCGCACGTCCCTTCCGGCGGCCTCGATCGTGATCGCTTCGGACTTCATCGTCCTGGGAGAATGCCGGACGATGGCGCTGAACGACCGGCCGGTCCTGGTCGCTCCCGATTCGTTCAAGGGGACGCTCACGGCCCATCAGGTGGCGCGGGCGATCGGCCGCGGGCTGGAACGCGCCGGCCTGGTGGCCGATCTGGCACCCGTCGCGGACGGCGGCGAAGGCACCGCGGCGGTGTTGCTCGAGCGGCTCGGCGGCGAGGTCGTGGCCGCGCGCGCGAGCGATCCGCTCGGGCGCGAGGTGTCGGCGAGCTTCGCGCTGCTGGGCGACGACCGCACGGCGCTGGTCGAGGTCGCGGCGGCGAGCGGGCTCGCGCTCCTCGCGCCGACGGAGCGCGATGCCGAGGCCGCGTCGAGCGCGGGAACCGGCCAGCTGATCGTGGCCGCGCTGGCCGCCGGGGCAACGCGCGTGCTGGTCGCGGCCGGCGGCAGCGCGAGCACCGACGGCGGCCGTGGAGCGCTGGAGGTGATCGAAGCGGCCGGCGGCCTGCATGACGCGAAGCTCACCGTGCTGTGCGACGTGCGCACCCCGTTCGAGCAGGCCGCCGCGGTGTTCGCGCCGCAGAAGGGCGCCGACGCGGCAGCCGTCGCCCGCCTGCAGCGGCGGCTCGAGCGCTTCGGACTGCCGCGCGGCGTGCCGATGACAGGCGCGGCGGGTGGGCTCGCCGGGGGCCTGTGGGCGAAGCTCGGCGCGACCCTTGTGCCCGGCGCCCCGTTCGTGCTCGACGCGCTCGATTTCGACGCGCGGATGCTCGCCTCCCGGGCGCTGATCGTCGGCGAGGGACGGCTCGACACGACGAGCCTGCAGGGCAAGGCGGTGGCCGAGGCGGCGACCCGCGCGCGCCAGCACGGGGTGCCCGCGCACGCCATCGTGGGCAGCTGCGCGCTGGTGCGCTTTGACGCGAGAATCCTCGACTTGCAGGAGATTTTCGAGGCCGGCGACGAGCCGGCGATCGAGAACGCCGCGGCCATGCTCGCCGGCGTCATCGCGGCGCGACCGCTAGGCTCGCACCAGTGAGTACCGAGATCGCGGCCGAAGCAAGCACCTCCGTCCGGCCGGCCGTGCTGAGCCGGGCGCAGGCGTCGTTCCCCGGCGCGCGCCGCGCGACGGTGATCGGCGCCGGCTCCTTCGGCACCGCGATCGCCGTGCTGCTCGCCCGCGCCGGGGTCCGCACCACCCTCCAGACCCGGACCCCCGAGCAGACCGTGCTGCTGACCGAGAGCCGTGTCAACGAGAAGTACCTCCCAGGCGTGGAGCTGCCCTCGCAGCTTCGCATCGAGCCGGTGTCGAGCGGCGTGTCGCGCGCCGACTACGTCTTCCTCGCCGTGCCATCCACCAGCCTCGCCGAGGCGATCGCGGCGCTGCAGACCGCCGGATTGGGCCGGCGCAGCGCCGTCGTCTCGCTTTCCAAGGGGCTCGTTCCCCCAGACGGCGCAGCCCCCACGGCAGCCCTGCGTGCCCATTTCGGAGCGCACCGGGTCGCGTGCATCGGGGGGCCGGCACACGCCCAGGAGATGGTCCACGCCGGCGCCGGGCTGGTTGCCGCGGCGTTCGACGAGCCCCTCGCCGAAGGGTTGGCGGGGATCTTCAACCGCGCCGGCGTCGTCTGCGAGCTCGCCAACGACCCTGTCGGCGTCGAGCTGGCGGGCGTCGCGAAGAACGCCGCAGCGCTCGCGGCGGGCGCCACCGAGGCCCAGGGCCTGAACGCCGCCGGGGCCGCCGCCGGCCACATCTTCGCCGAGGCGTGGAGGCTGGCCGAGGCCGCCGGCGCACGCCCCGAGTCCTTCATCGGGCTGGCCGGCGCCGGAGATCTCGTTGCGACCGCGCTCGCGCCGATGAGTCGCAACCGCCGCGCCGGCGAGCTGCTCGCGCAGGGCGTCTCGACCGCGGAGATCCAGCAGCGCGTCGCTCAGGCGGTCGAGGCACTGCAGTCGGTGCCGCTGCTCGCCCACTCGATCGAGCGTGCGGGCCTGCCGGCGCCCGTGACGGGAGGGCTTGCGCGGCTGATCGACGGCGAGCTGCCGCTCGCGGACTGGGTCGCGCTGGTCCGAGCCACGGTCCCCCCGCGGGCGCGCTGGCGCCGCTCGCGCAGCTTCTGGCAGCGCCTGCGCGAGCGCCTCACGAACTGGCGCCGCGGCGCTGCGCCAGGGTCGTGACGACAGCCTCGTAGACGCCGGGCCCGTGCCCGTCCGCGGTGACGCGTGCGTTCGGATGGGCGCGCAGCGCCTCCGCGATCGACGGGTCGCGCTCCAGGCCGTTGGCCACGAGCCAGAAGCTTGCAACGACGTCGGCGACGGCGAGGTCCTCGCGCGAATCGCCGACCGCGAAGGTGTCGGCGCGCGCAAGGCCGCGCGCGCGCATGTGGCGAGCAACCGCCGCCGCCTTGGAGCCTCCGGCCGGGATCAGGTGGTACGCCCGCAGGTGATCCGCGCCGGCGTGCGTCAGACCCCCGTTGTCGACGAGGCGCAGGTTCCCGTGGCCGTGCTCGGCCAGCAGCGCATCGGCCTGCGCTGCGTCGATCGCCCCCTTGAACAGGTGGGAGATCTCGCGCCCGCGGTTCCAGGGTTCGTGGTACTCGAGCCGCCCGGCGTAGTGCTCGAGCAGCAGCGCCGGCGCGCCACTGTCCTCGATCTGCCGGTGCACGCTCTGCTCGCCCGCGACCAGCTCGGTGAGCCACAGCTGCTCGCCGTCCAGCTCGAGCACGCAACCGCACTCGTAGATGAACGCGCTCTGGCCGAGCAGCCGGGCGTCCTCGGCGACCTGCGTGCGTCGGCGCCCGCTCATCAGGACCACCTCGACCGAGGCTCGCAGGCACGCCTCGATCGCCCGCACGCCGAGCAGCGAGACGCCGCGCTCGCCGTCGTGCAGCAGCGAGGCGCCGGCGCCGAGCAGCGTGCCGTCGAGGTCGAGGTAGAGCGCCCCGCCGCTCACCGCGAACTGACCATCGGCGGACGCTCGTGCAGCGGCGCGTCGACGGCGCGGTCGTCGAGCAGCAGCGGACCCGGCTCGAGTTCGTGCAGCCGGCCTTCGCGCTCGAGCCGGGACGCCAGGACCCGCATCACCGCGTAGGCCATCGCGCTCAGCTCGAGCAGCGGCTGGTGGCTGTTGAGGTGGGAGTCGAGGTCCACCTGGGCCATGCCGTTCAGGCCGACCCGCTCGAGCACGTCGAGCAGCATCGCGATCTCGACGCCGTAGCCGGTCGCGAACGGCAACTGCTCGAGCAGCGAGCGGCGGGCCGCGATCTCGCCCGCGAGGGGCTGGCGCACCCCGGCCAGCGCCGGGTAGAAGACGGCCAGCGCAGGCCGTGCGAGCAGGTGGTTAACGCGCCCGCCGCCGTCCGCGAGCGACACCTCGCCCGCGCGGAACGGGCGGCGGTAGTAGGCCTTCACGAAGTCGATCTCCTCTGACTCGATCAGCGGGCCGAGCAGGCCGGTCACGTAGTGCGACGGGAACTCGAGCACGTCCGCGTCCAGGAAGCAGACGAGGTCGCCATGCAGGACGCTCAGCGAACGCCACATCGCGTCGCCCTTCCCCTCGACCGGCCCGTAGCCGCTCATCAGCGAGGACTCGGCGAACACGCTCGCGCCAGCGTCGGCGGCGATCCTGGCGGTGTCGTCGGAGGAGCCGCCGTCGATCACGACGACCTGGTCGATCGCCCCGCGCCGGCGCATGGCGTCGAGCAGCTCGACGATCGGTCCGACCGTCGCCGCGCAGTCGCGAGCCGGCAGGCAGACCGACGCCGAGCACTCGCGGGCGAGCAGCAGGGCCTCGTCGTAGCGCGAATGGTGGAAGCTGCGGGCTTGCTGCCACTGGGCCGGCGATCCGAACGGCATCCGCCCCTACTATGGCAAGGCGTGAGCGAAGCAGCCGCAACGATGCGCGAGATCGAGCCGTGGACAGCCCTGCTCGACGCCGCGCGCGGCGATCAGCGGCTCGTCGGCGAAGCCTTCGAGCACGCGAGGGCGGCGAGCTTCGCGCCCCTGCCGGCCGAACTTCATCCGGCGCTGGCGGCAGCGCTGCGGGCGGGAGGAATCGAGCGCCTCTACAGCCATCAGGCGCAGGCGCTGGCAGCCGCATGGCAGGGCACGACGATCGTCACGACCGGTACCGCCTCCGGCAAGTCGCTCTGCTTCAACCTCCCGACGCTCGACACCCTGCTGCGCGACCCCAGGGCGCGGGCGCTCTACCTGTATCCGACCAAGGCGCTCGCGCAGGACCAGGCGCGCGCGGTCAGTGCGCTCGGCCTGCACGAGTGGGTCCACCCGGCGATCTACGACGGAGACACACCGCGCGAGGCGCGCAGCGAGGTTCGCCGCAAGGCCAACCTCGTGTTGACCAACCCGGACATGCTTCATCTCGGCATCCTGCCGCACCACGAATCCTGGTCGTCGCTGTTCTCGAACCTCGCGGTGGTAGTCGTCGACGAGGCCCACACCTACCGGGGCGTGTTCGGCTCGCACGTGGCGAACGTGCTTCGCCGCCTGCGCCGGATCGCCGCCGCCCACGGCACGCAGCCCCGCTTCCTGCTCGCCTCGGCGACGATCGCCAACCCGGTCGAGCTGGCAGAGCGCCTCACGGGTCTCGAGGAGGTGACCCTGATCGAGGAGGACGGCTCGCCGTCGGCCGGGCGGCGGATCGCGATCTGGAACCCGCCGGTGATCGACGAGGCGCTCGGCGTGCGGCGCTCGGTGCTTGGCGAGGGCGCCGAGCTGCTCGCGGCGCTGGTCGCCGCCGGAGCTCGGGTGATCTGCTTCGTGCGCTCGCGCAAGGGGGTCGAGCTGTTGACGAGGATCACCCGCGACGAATTGGAGCGGCTCGGCGCCGCCGAGCTCGCGCCCCTCGTGACCCCTTACCGCGCCGGCTACACGCCGGCGCAGCGGCGCGAGATCGAGGCTGCGCTCGTCGAAGGCGAGGTGCGCGCGGTCGTCACGACCGACGCGCTCGAGCTCGGGATCGACGTCGGCGCGCTGGACGCCGCGCTCGTTGTGACCTTCCCGGGCACGATCGCCAGCCTGCGCCAGATGTGGGGGCGAGCCGGACGGCGCCGGCGCGGCCTGGCGGTCTACGTGGCCGGCGAGGACGCCCTGGACCAGTTCTTCGCCCGCCACACCGAGGACTTCCTCGACCGGCCGGTGGAGTCGGCGATCCTGGACCACGAATCCGAGGAGATCCACCTCGCGCACCTGCTGTGCGCCGCCCACGAGGGCGCGCTCAGCGAGCGCGACAGCGAATGGTTCGGGCCGCGCACGCTCGCCTACCTGGAGCGGCTCGAAGGGCTCGGCGACCTGCGCGCCAAGGACGGGCAGTTCGTCCTGCGCCGCCGCGAGCGTTACCCGGCCGGGGAGGTGTCGCTGCGATCGGCCTCGCGCGACTCGTTCGAAATCGTCGAGCTCGGCACCGGCGAGGCGCTCGGGACGGCCGAGTTCGCGCGCGCCTTCTCGACGCTTCACCCGGGCGCGATCTACCTGCACCTCGGCCGCTCATTCCACGTGCGCGAGCTCGACCTCGACGCGCGGCGCGCGCTGGTCGAACCGTTCGACGGTGACTGGTACACCCAGCCCAAGCGCGAGACCGACACGCTGATCGAGCGGCTGCTCGACCGCCGCGAGGCGCTCGGCGTGACGCTCTCGTTCGGCCGCGTGCTGGTGACCGAGACCGTTCTCGCCTACCAGCGCCGCCGGCTCTCCGACCACGCCGAGATCGACCTCACCGCGCTCGAGCTCCCGGCCACGCGCTTCGCGACGCAGGCGATGTGGTTCGAGCTCGACGGCGGCACGCTCGAGGACTTTCCGCCCGAGCTGCTGCTCGGCTCGCTGCACGCGGTCGAGCACGCACAGATCGCGGTGCTGCCACTGCTCGCGATGTGTGACCGCTGGGACATCGGCGGCCTCTCCACCAACGCCCATCCGCAGACTGGCGGGCCGACGATCTTCATCCACGACGGGCACCCCGGCGGCGTCGGCATCACGCGCATCGCCTTCGGCCACTTCGAGGAGCTCGTCGCCGACGCGCACCGGCTGATCAGCGAATGCGGCTGCCGCGACGGCTGCCCCTCCTGCGTCCAGTCACCGAAATGCGGCAACCTGAACGAGCCGCTTTCGAAGGCCGGCGCGGCAGAGCTGCTGGAGCGGCTGCTGGCGCGGTCGTGAAACCGGGGCAGCCGCTCAGCTGCGGGCGATTCGCGGCGCCCTCCGCCCGGCATCGCTCGCCCCGCTAGCCCCCCAGCGCCATCCTGCGCAGGTCGAGCGCCTCGTCGAGCACCGCTTCGCTGACGCCCTGCTCGCGCGCCACCTCGCGCAGCGGGCGGCCGGAGCGGGTCGCCTCCTGGACGATCAGCGTGGCCCTGTCGTAGCCGATGTAGGGGTTCAGGGCGGTGGCGACGGCGAGCGTGGACTCCGCGCTGCGGGCGGCGCCGGCGCGGTTGGCCTGGATGCCGCTGACGCACTTCTCGTTCAGCACGGTCGCGGCGCTGGTCAGCAGGCTGATCGACCCCAGCAGGTTGCGTGCGATCAGCGGGATGCGGACGTTCAACTCGAAGTTGCCCTGCATGCCGCCGATCGTGATCGCGGTGTCGTTGCCGATCACCTGCGCGGCGACCTGCATCACGACCTCGGGGATCACGGGGTTGACCTTGCCGGGCATGATCGAGGAGCCCTTCTGCAGCTCCGGCAGGAACAGCTCGCCGATGCCGGCGCGCGGGCCCGAGCCCATCAGGGCGAGGTCCTGGGCGATCTTCGTCAGGGAGACGGCGAGCACCTTCAACGCGCCTGAGAGCTCGACGAGCGCGTCGCGGTTGGCCTGCGCCTCGAACGGGTCCTCGGGCGGCGAGATCCGAAGCTTCGTCTCGGCGCTCAACCGCCGGCGGACCATCGCCGCAAACTTCGGGTGGGTGTTCAGGCCGGTGCCGGTCGCGGTCCCGCCCAGCGGGATCTGGGCGACGCGCGGCAGCGCGTCGGTGATGCGCGCGCGGCCCAGGCGGATCTGGGCCGCGTAGCCGGCGAACTCCTGGCCGAGCGTGACCGGGACGGCGTCCATCAGGTGCGTGCGGCCCGCCTTGACGATCCCGCTGAAGCGCCTGCTCTTGGCGGTCAGCGCGCGTTCGAGGCCGGCCAGCGCCGGCAGCAGGCGGCGCGTCGTCAGTTCGAGCGCGGCAAGGTGGACGGCCGACGGGAAGACGTCGTTGGAGGACTGGCCGAGGTTGACGTGGTCGTTGGCGTGGACGCCCTCGCCGGCGAGCTTCGCGATCACCTCGTTGGCGTTCATGTTCGACGAGGTGCCCGAGCCGGTCTGGAAGACGTCGATCGGAAACTGCTCGTCGTGCTCGCCGGCGGCGACCGCCGCCGCGGCCTTGGCGATGCGCTTCGCCAGGGCCGGCTTGAGCAGGCCGAGCTCGCCGTTGACGATCGCCGCGGCACCCTTGATCCGCCCGAGCCAGTGGATCACCGAGGCGGGGACCGGCTCGCCCGAGATCGGGAAGTTCTCGATCGCCTTGCGGGTCTCGCCGCCGTAGAGGGGTTGAGGGCTCATCCGTCCGTCCTTTCTCCGCAGGCCGTTGAGCAGACCCTATCCGCAGAAGGCGGAGAGCTCGCGCGCCACGCCCACCGGGTCGTCGTAGGCGATCAGGTAGCCGGTGCCCGGCAGCACGCGCAGGACCGCGCCGCCGATCAACTCGCGCGCCTCCTCGGCCACGGCGAGCGGGTGCATGTGATCCTCGTCGGCCCACAGCAGCAGCACCGGCATTCGCAGCTGCGGATAGAGGTCGAGCAGGTCGTGGCGGGCGCCGGAGGGCCACCGCGCAGCAAAGCGTGCCCACGAGCGCGCGCGGTTCGCGTTGCCGCCGACGTCGGCGAAGGCGTGGCGCACCAGGTCGCGCGCCCCCGGCTCGCCGCGCGAGGAGAGCCGCAGCCCGAGGTCGGGCCGAAACAGCAGGCGCGCGCTGTGGGAGACCAGGTGGTCGAGACCCGGGACCGCGCCGACTCGCGCCGCGATCCGAAAGCCGCGGCGCAGCTGCCGATGCTCGGCGCGGCGGTGCAGGCGGTTGGGCAGCAGGACGAGTCGCGCCGGCGCGATCTCCCCGCGCGCGACGGCGTGCAGTACGACCTCGGCGCCCAGCCCGTGCCCGCCGATCAGCGGCTGGGGCCCGAGCACCTCGTGGCAGAAGCCGCCGAGCACCTCCGCAAACCAGTCCGGGGTGTACGGGTGGTTGGGGCGATCCTCTGAGTCGCCGTGCAGCGGCAGGTCGGGCAGCACCACACGGAAGCGGTCTGACAGGCTCGCGACGACCGGCTCGAACTCCTTGTGCGAGAGCATCGCCGAATGCAGCAGCGCCAGCGGTGGGCCGATCCCTGCCTCGCGGTAGGCAATGCGCGCGCCGTCGCGGTGATGGTAGAGCCGCAGCTTCACACAGAGCCATCGTACGCTGCGGGGGCGTGAAGCCTGCGCGTCGCGCCGGGCCGTCAAATGGCAGCCGCGTCGGGCCGCGGCGGACCCCGCACCTAGAATCCCCGGCGTGTACCGCGCGGTCGATCCGAAGCGCTCCTTTCCCGAGCTCGAGCTGGAGGTGCTCGCGCGCTGGCGCGAGCGCGGGGTCTTCCAGGAGTCGCTGCGCAGCCGCGAGGACGCGCCGCAGTACGTCTTCTACGAGGGTCCGCCGACGGCCAACGGACCGCCCGGCTCCCACCACGTGCTGGCCCGCGTCTTCAAGGACATCTACCCGCGTTACAAGACCATGCGCGGCTACCGCGTCGAGCGCAAGGGCGGCTGGGACTGCCACGGCCTGGCGGTCGAGATCGCCGTCGAGCAGCAGCTGGGCCTGACCAACAAGACGCAGATCGAGGAGTACGGGATCGAGCGCTTCAACGCCCGCTGCCGCGAATCGGTGTTCGAGTTCCTCGAGGACTGGAACGCGCTGACCGAGCGGATCGGCTTCTGGCTCGACCTCGATGACGCCTACCGCACGCTGGACGCGAGCTACATCGAGTCGGTCTGGTGGGCGCTCTCGCAGATCCACGAGCGGGGCCTGCTCTACGAGAGCCACCGGGTGGTCCCCTACTGCCCGCGCTGCGGTACCGCGCTGTCCTCGCACGAGGTCTCCCAGGGCTACCAGGACGTGCTCGACGCGAGCGCCTACGTGAAGCTCTGGCTGATCGGCCACGACGAGGCGCTGGTCGTCTGGACGACCACGCCGTGGACGCTGCCCGGCAACCTCGCGGCCGCGGTCGGCCCGGACATCACCTACGCGCGTGTGCGCTCCGGCGCCGAGACGCTGATCGTCGCCGCGGCGCTGGTCGACCGGGTCTTCGGCGAAGGGGCGCAGGTGCTCGACACGATCCAGGGCTGGGAGCTGGTCGGCCGCCACTACCACGGCCCGGTCTTCGCGCTGACCGATCGCGAGCCCGGCCCCCTCCCGGTGATCGCCGGCGACTTCGTGAGCACCGAGGACGGCACCGGCATCGTGCACGTCGCGCCGGCGTTCGGCGAGGAGGACTTCCGCGCCGGCGTCGAGCACGAGCTGTTCGACCCGGCCAACCCGCACGCGCTCTACAACCCGGTTCGCCCCGACGGCTCCTACGACGAGCGTGTGGTCGGCTACGAGGGCCGCTCCGTCGTCGATCCCGCGCTCGCCGCCGAGCTGATCGAGGATCTCCGCGCGCGCGGGCTGCTGCTGCGCGAGGAGATGCACGAGCACTCCTACCCGCACTGCTGGCGCTGCGGAACGCGACTGCTCTATTACGCGAAGCTGTCGTGGTACATCGCGACCTCGCGCCTGCGCGATCGTCTGCTCGCGGCCAACGAGACCGTCAACTGGTACCCGCCGCACATCAAGCACGGGCGCTTCGGCGACTGGCTCGCCGGCAACGTCGACTGGGCGCTCTCCCGCGAGCGCTACTGGGGCACGCCGCTACCGGTGTGGCGCTGCTCCGCATCGCCCGATCACCGCGTCTGCATCGGCTCCTTCGCCGAGCTCGAGCGCCGCTCGGGGCGCGCCGTCGATGACCCGCACCGCCCGTTCGTGGACGAGCTGACGTTCCCCTGCGAGCAGTGCGGCGCGCAGATGCACCGCGTCGCCGAGGTGATCGACGTGTGGTTCGACTCGGGGTCGATGCCGTTCGCGCAGCACCACGCCCCGTTCGAGAACCTGGAGCGCTACGAGCAGGCGTTCCCGGCCGACTTCGTCTGCGAGGCGCTCGACCAGACGCGCGGCTGGTTCTACTCGCTGATCGCGATCTCGACGCTGCTGAA
>Ga0209415_10005673_pt1 | contig 22376 bp, 21 predicted proteins | sample PeaSoiSIISIP2007_FD_187696 | JGI IMG/M metagenome (GOLD analysis project Ga0209415, IMG submission 187696) | Peat soil microbial communities from Weissenstadt, Germany - SII-SIP-2007 (SPAdes) (version 2) | ecosystem: Environmental > Terrestrial > Soil > Wetlands > Peat | place: Germany... | reverse complement strand
CGCGAGCCGTGCCTGAGCGAACCACCCCCTCAGCCTCGCCCCGCCGCGCCGGCAATCGCCAACGGCACCAGCCGCCCGACGTGCCCCTGCTCGCGTTCCAGCACCAGATGCCGATCGTGGAACGCCACCACACTCGGCTGATGCGCGATCGAGACGATCGTGGTGTGCGGCAGACGCTCCTTCAACGTGCGATACAACTGCGCCTCGGATTCCGGTTCGAGGCTGGCGGTCGCCTCGTCCAGGAACAGCCAATCCGGCTTCGCCAGCAGCGCGCGGGCCAACGCCAGGCGCTGCTGCTCACCGCCCGACAGCCGCTGGGCCCACGGTATGTCCGCGTCCAGGTGGTCGACGAGCTCCGGCAGGCCGGCATCCCGCAGCGCCTGGCCGATCGCCTCATGCGTGTGCATGCCGGGCGGGGTCGGGTAGCAGACGATATGCCGCAGCGAGCCGAGCGGGATGTAGGGCCGCTGTGGCAGGAACAGGCAGTGCCCGCTTGGCTGATGCACCTGGCCGTGGCCGAACGGCCAGATGCCGGCGATGGCGCGAAACAGCGTGGACTTGCCGGACCCCGAGGGCCCGGCGATCACCGTCGCGGTGCCGGGGAGCAGCGTCAGCGCGGTGTCTTGCAGCAACGCCGTTTCGTTCGGCAACGCGATCGTCAGGCCTTCCAGCCGCAGGGCGTTGTCCGCCGATGTGTCAACCGCGATGCCCGCCGCGGCCGCTGTGCGCGCCGCGACGATCGCCCGCTGGAACGTGGCCAGACGCTCGACGATCGCGCGCCATTGCGCCAGCGAGCTGTAGGCGTTGACCACCCAGGACAGTGAGCTGAGCACCTGCTCAAACGCGCCGACGGTCTGCATCATCTGGCCGAGCTGCACCCGCCCGGCGAAATAGTCAGGTGCGATCATGATGATTGGAAAGATCGCCGCCGCCTGGCCCTGGCCGACGGTCACCATGTTGAGCAGCTTGGTGCGCGTCATGATGGCGCGCCAGTTGCCGACCACCGCGGCAAACCGGTGCAGCAGGGTGTGGTTTTCCTCGGCCTCGCCGTGGTACAGCGCGATGCCCTCCATGTTCTCCCGCAGGCGCACCAGCGCGTAACGAAAATCCGCTTCGACGCGCTGCTGGCGAAACATGATGGCGGCGAGCGGCCGGCCGACCAGGTGCGTGAACACCGTGCCGACCGCGGCATAGACCACGGCGAGCCAGAACAGGTAGCCCGGGATCCGGACGCCAAACAGCTCGATCGCGCCGGACAGCGCCCACAGGATGGTGAGGAAGCTGAACAGTGACACCACGCTGCGCAGCAGCCCGAGGCTCAAGGTCAGGGTGGCCTCGGTGAAATCGCGCAAATCCTCGGCGATGCGCTGGTCGGGGTTGTCGGTACCGATCCCGGCGCGATCCGTTGTCAGGCTGATGCGATAATAGGCGCGGTCGGCCAGCCATTGCTCCAGAAAACCTGCGGTCAACCAGCGACGCCAGCGGATCTGCAGCCATTGGTTGAGATAGATCTGGTAGATCGCCACGCCGATATGCGTGAAGGCGAGCACGGTGAAACCGAAGGTGAAGCCGGTCGCCGTCCGGTGGTAGATCAGGATGAGCTGCATGAACGTGTCCCAATCCTTCGCCTGCAGCGCGTTGTAGAAATCCGCCCGCCAGAAGTTGAACAGCACCGACAGACCGACGGAGGTCAGGTTCAGCGCGATGATGGCTGCGAGCAGGCCGCGCGCGGACCATCGCTCCTCGGACCGGAAATACGGAATCGCGAGACGCCAGGCGTCCTTCAGGAACGGGCCAAGTCCGCGCATGCTTCGGTGTACCTTCGTGCTTGAGAGTGCGGCGACGCATCGAGGCGAGCGAGCCGGACGACCGGGGGTCGCCGAGTCACGCCAGGATCAGAATGACCCTACACAATGACGGCAACAATGCGCGACCCGTACTTACCTCTCCCGCGCTTGCGGGAGAGGTACACGCAGTCAACCGCCGGCAGGCGCGGCGGCAACGTCGAACGCCACCAGCCTTCCGACGTGGCCCGGTTCGCGCGCGAACACCACGTGCCGATCATGCAGCGCCGCCACGCTCGGCCGATGCGCGATCGAGACAACCGTCGTCCCCGGCAGCCGTTCCTTCAATATGCGATACAGGTGCGCCTCCGCCTCCGGATCGAGGCTGGCGGTCGCCTCGTCCAAAAACAGCCAGTCCGGCTTCGCCAGCAGCGCGCGCGCCAACGCAACGCGCTGCTGCTCGCCGCCCGACAGGCGCTGCGCCCACGCCTCGTCCGCGTCCAACTGGTCGACCAACTGCGGCAGGCCGGCATCGCGCAGGGCCTGGCTGATCTCCTCCCGCGTATGGGTGGCGGGGGGGCTCGGATAGCAGACCACATGGCGCAGCGATCCGAGCGGAATATAGGCGCGCTGCGGCAGGAACAGCACGCGCTCGACCGGCCGCTCCACTTGTCCGTGGCCAAACGGCCAGATCCCGGCGATCGCGCGGAACAGCGTCGACTTTCCGGAGCCCGACGCGCCCGACACCACCACCGAGGTGCCACGCTGCAACGTCAGGTCGGCGTCTTGCAACAGCTTGACGCCATTCGGCAGCTCGATCGTGACGTCGTGCAGGGCGATGGCATCCACCGGACCAGCGGTCGTGGTCAGCCCCTCGCTGGCGGCGGCACGCGCCAGGACGATCGCACGATGGAAAGTGGTCAGCCGCTCGACGATCGCGCGCCATTGCGCCAGCGTCGCGTACGAATTGATGAACCACGACATCGACCCCTGCACCTGGCCGAACGCATCCGCGGTCTGCATCAGGCCGCCAAGCTGCAACGCGCCGGAGAAGTAGCGTGGCGCGGCGACAACCAGGGGGAAGATGATGGCGACCTGGCTGTAGCCGACGACCAGCGCGTTGAGCAGCTTGGTGCGCCGCATGATCGCCCACCAGTTGCCGATCACGTTGGCGAAGCGCGCGCCCAGGTTGGCGTTTTCCTCGGCCTCGCCGTTATACAGGGCGACGCCTTCCATGTTTTCGCGCAGCCGCACCAGGGCATAGCGGAAGTCCGCCTCGACGCGCTGCTGACGGAAGCGCAGCGGCACCAGTGCGCGGCCCACCAGGTGCGTCAACCATGTTCCGAGCACGGAATAGACCAGCGCGACCCAGACCATGTAGCCGGGGACGCTGATCCCGAACACGGTCAGCGCGCCCGACAGGCCCCAGAGAATCCCGAGATAGCTGAACAGCGACACCACGTTCGACAGCAGGTCCAACCCCAACGACAGCGTGTTGGCCACGAAGTCGCGCAGATCCTCGGCGATACGCTGGTCGGGGTTGTCGGTGCCGATCGCCGCGCGATCGGTGGTGAGGCTGATGCGGTAGTAGGCCCGATCCGCCAGCCATTCGTCGAGGAAGCGGGTCGTCATCCAGCTTCGCCAGCGAATCTCCAGCCACTGGGTCAGATACACGCGATAGACGCCCACGACGATGTAGAGCGCGGCAAACTCGCAGAAGCCCGGCATGAAGCCGAATTCGGTATCCCGGTAGAAGAACAGCAGTTGGACGAAGGCCTCCCAGTCCTTGGCCTGCAAGGTGTTGAACATCACGCGGTTCCAGAAGCTGAACACCACGCCCATGCCGACGATCAGCAGGTTGAGCGCGATCACCACGAGCAGCAGGCCCCAGGCGGACCATTTCTCCTCGGAGTGGTAATACGGCCGGGCGAGGCGCCAGGCATCTTTCAGGAACGGACCGAGACCGCGCATTCAGGGTGCATCTTTCTGTGTTGTCGGCATGAGCATCGTGTTCAGTGCGGCGAGCCAGGCGACCAGCCGCCGGCGGTTCACGCCAAGATCCGAACGACCATAGACGCTGCGCGAATAGAGCACGAGCGTACTGGCAGCCGGGCCGTCGGCCGCGACCTGGGCGGTGATCAGGTCGGGAAAGTTGAAGATCGCGCTGCGCGCCACCCAATGGACCTGCCCCCGGTCGGGGTACGCCGCCGCCAGGAAGGTGCGAGGCTGCGCCGCGGCAACCGCCTGGACCGCGGCGAACAGCCGCGCGGCGGGAACCTGGTACACCGGCGTGACGAGGTCGGGCGGCGATCGCGTCGCCGCGGGCTGCCCGGAAACCGCCGGTCCGGCCAGGGCGGTGTTGGCGGTGGCGGGCCGCTCCAGCTTCGCCATGTCCATCGGCGGCGGCACCGGCGATCCCGCCGCGCCGGTCGCGGCGCAGGCGGGCAGGAGCAGACCGATCAGCCAGGCAAACGGAAACATGGCGCGACCCACATGGCTCCACCGACATGGCTCCACCGACATGGCCACACCGATATGGCCCCACCGGAATGGCCCGACCGGCGCGGCCCGGCAAGTTACCAAAGCGACAGCCAATTCCGCCCCGGTTAGCGGTCTGTTTACCCGGATCGTGCTGGCCTACGGGGAATTTCCGTATTGGCCCCGTCATGCCCCGCCCTGCCTCGGACAAGCCACCCACATCGTGCGTACTGACCCATCGCGGCTTCGCCCTGATGGGCACGCCGCTGTTCCGCCGCGCCGAAACCGACACCACCCCGGTGATGGTGATAACGCTCGGCGAGCGGCAGGTCGCGCTGCCGCTGCGTGCGTTGCAGCGCGAATTCGCCATCGCGGATGATACGCCCGACGGTCGGATGCTCGCCCTGATCGCCGAGGCACTGGAATTCGTCTCCGTCCTGCGCATCGGCGATCCGTTGCCGCGCGAGGTCTGCACCGGCGAGGCAAGCTGGGAGCCGGACGCGACGCACCTGGCGATTGCCAGCACCCGGCTGCGCATGCAGCTCGTCGCCTGGCGGAACGCGGGAACGGCGACCGACGCGTCGGAGCTGAGCGCGGAGACCCTGCTGCGGATGGCCGACGATCCCGCGGTACGCGTCCAGGTGCAGGACGCGTTGGAGCACGCCGCGACCGCCCTCGGGCTCGATGGCCAGGCGGCGGTCGTGCAGCTTCTCGATGGCCTGGCGCAGGAGCTGGCGTTCATCGAGGCGTTGCGCGACCGCTTCCTGCGTCCGGTTCAGGCGATGACGCGGAACATCGAGCACATGGTACAGTTTTGGCGCGGTGATGCCTCGCAGATGGAGACATTGACGCAGGTGCGCCGCCTGATCAGGGTTGCCCACAAGGAGATCACGCGGCGATTCAATGATCTCGATGCACAGACCGGCGAGGTGATGGCCGCACTGCGCAACGCCGACCGCCAGCGCGCCTTCATTCGCTCCGGCCGCGATTGGCTGTACCGAAGCCAGCGCGCCTGGCAGCCGATCGTGGACGAATGGGATGCGGCGGGCACGAATTATGACGAGGTGTCGCGCTCGCTGCTGATCAGCACATATCGGTTTCTCGCACCGCGGTATATGCCGGTGAACGAGTGGCTATCGCCGACGCGGTCGGACCGCAACAAGGCGCAGGTGCGGCAGATGACGTGGTGAGGCCGCGCTGCGCCGTTCTCCCGTCATGCCTGCCCCCGGGCGCTTGTCCCGGGGGCAGGCATGACGGGAATGGAACCGTGCGCGTCAAATACTTCGATCATTTCCGAACGGTCCCTAGAATCCGGCGCCAGGCTCGGCGAGATAGGCCTCTTCGTCCACGGCATTGGTCCGCCCCAGCGCCGCGTTGCGATGCGGGAACCGGCCGAACCGGCGGATCACCGCACGGTGGCGCACGGCGTAGTCGAGCGTCTCGCCGTCGCCGGTGACGTCCAGCGCCGTGAACAGCCGCACCGACATATCCTGGTCGGTCAGATCCTCGGAATGCTCGAACGGCAGGTAGACGAACACACGTTCGACCGGGGTCAGCGCCTGGTCGAAGCCGCGCGCGAGCATGCCACGGGCGATCGCGCGCGCCTTGGCATCCGCGGCGAACGCCTCCGCCGTGCCGCGATGCAGGTTGCGCGAGAGTTGATCGAGCAGGATGAGCAGTGCCAGCCCGCCCCGCGGCGTGTCGGCCCAGGCGTCGAACGCGCCGGTCTTGGCCAGATCGCGTGCCGTCGCCAGATCGGCGCAGGCGGCGTCGAACGCCGCGTCCTTCTCGAACCACACCTTGCGCTGCGTCGCGGGGTCACCGGCAAACCAGAAATTCAGGACATCAATGGGCCGCGTCATGGCATTGGGTGGCGGCGCGACTGCGCGACGCCGCTGTCTCCTCCGGTTTCACGTCCTACCGGAGCACGCGGCGTCCCGTGCAGTCCAGTGGCGCGTCGAGGGGTCTCGCCGGCCCGGTCGATTTCATCCAAACGGGTGCCGATTCTTATGGAATTTTGATACCGACCTCGCGATGTATCGCGCCTCGGGGGCGGGTCTGCGGTCAGCCGATACGGTCGCGTGCCCTCGTATTTCGCGACACTGATAGGGGAGGCCGGCATGGCCGATCTCGTCGATATTGCACTGCCTGCCGCGGCCCAGGCGACCGCCGAGGCGCTCGGGCTGCGGGTTCAGCGCAGCGTGACCAGCGGGGCACGGGTTCGCCAGATCCCGCGCGACGAGGCCGAGCTCGCGATCGAGTATCTGCGCGAATGGGGGTTTTCTGCGCGCATCGTGGACGGTACGCCCGGCGACGAGCCCAGTACCGCGCGCGCGGCGTAGCGAGGTGGTGAGCGGGTCACGCCGATGAGCAGGAAAAAGGATCGCGCCTGGTTCGTCTGTCCGCAGTGGGCAGCCCTGGTGTCGAGTCATTACGCGAGCGATGCTGAGGCGGGTCGGGCACTGAAGACGGATCCGAAGGTGCTGGCGAAGCTGCGCGCGCGCACGCCCGTCCCGAAGTCGACCGTGCTGCGATGTCTGCACACGCTGGCCAGCCGGCACGATCTCGGTGCGCCTGTCGCCGAGCTTGTCGTCGACACGCGATCGCGCTGACCGCGTGGTCCGAGGCGCAAGTGCGTGCGCCACAGGCTGCCAGGGCAATCAGGTGAACGCAGGAAAGGCGGCCGCCCGGCTTGCGGGCGATCTCTCCGCTGTCGCAAGCCCGGATCATTGGCTAGCCTGCCGTCGGGACGACCCGATTGGCGTCGGGGGTTCAAATCGGCGGTTCCTCCGGGGACTCCCGGCTCGACCTGAGCCAACATGGTCAACGGCACCAAGATCGCCTGGGACACGCAGATGGCGGATGTACAACTGAAGAAGCGGTTGCTTGCCGCAGCGAAGAAGCCCGGCAATTTCGTCCTTGCGATGAAAGGCGCCGAGGTCGCCTTGATCCTGTCCGTGCGGGCGATTTCCGGGGCGCATGTGAAGGAGGTGAAGGACAGGATAAAGGGCGGCAAGGTCTACCGCGGGGTGCTCGAGGGTGGTTCAAGCGGCTACGTCTTCAAGGCGGATGCCGCGTTGCCGACCGCCGCGGTGGGTGCCTTGAGAAACTACATCAAAAGTGAAACCGGGCTGACGATCCGGATCTCGCTGACCTCCTAGTACCGTTGCGTAGCGGTTCCGATCGGTTGCTCGCGGAACGGTTCCAGGGTGGGGTGCGTTTTGCGCATTTGCCGCGCAGCAGCAAGGCACCATTTCGCAGCAGCAAGGCTCCATTTCTGCAACCATCCGTTGGCGGCATCGCGAAGGAAGGCTTTGACGCAGATGCAAGATGATGCACGCAGAACACGCAGATGGTCCAGCGTGGCGCACCCAATGTCAGCTACGCTGGATCATCTGCGTGTTCTGCGTGCATCGGCCTTTATCTGCGCCAGATTCTTTCTTGTCCTGCAACGCGAGCCGAGGCGATCACCGAGCGGCGCGGCCACTCGCCTTCGACGCCATCGACAGCGCCCGGCATCAGTCCGCCAGCGCGCGCTCCAGCACGCGCACCGAATGCACGGCCTCGCGCCCCGCCAGATCGCGTATCTGCTGCCGGCAGGACGTGCCATCCGCCACGATGATGTCCTCCGCCGCGGCGGCACGGACCGCCGGCAGCAGCGATGCTTCCGCCATGGCCCGCGAAATGTCCTGCGTCTCCGCCTGATAGCCGAAGCTGCCGGCCATGCCGCAGCAGGACGATGCGATCGGCTTCACCGCGAGCCCGGGCACCTGTTTCAGTGCGGCAAGCGAGTCCGGAAACGCACCGAACGATTTCTGGTGGCAGTGACCGTGCACATGGGCGGTGCCCGCCAGCGTCCGCAGCGGCAGGTCGATCTTCTCGCGCACCAAAAATTCCGTCAGCAGCATCGCCCGCCCGGCCAGCGCATCCGCCTCGGCGCCCGGCAGCAGCGAACGGAACTCGTCGCGCAAAGTGAACAGACAGGACGGCTCCAGCCCGATCACCGGCAGCGTGCCCGCCAGGCGGCGCAGCGTGCGCCTTGCCTCGGCGCGCGCCTTGTCGACCATCCCGGCCGACAGGAACGTGCGTCCGCAGCACAGCGGCCGCCCGCGCGTCACCGGCAGGGTGGCGCGATAGCCGGCGGCGGCCAAAACCCGTAATGCCGCGCGAAGATTCTCCGGCTCGAAATAGCGGTTGAACGTATCGGCCAGCAGCAGCACCTCGCCGCGCGGCTTGGCCGGTGCCAGCGCGTCGGCCTCGGCATCGCGGAAAAAGTCGCGCCGCCACACCGGCAACGACCGCGCCGCCGCGAGGCCCAGCCAACGCTCGCCGAACCGGCGCAGCAGCGGCACGGCGTTGCGCAGATTGACCAGTGGCGCGAGGCGCGCGGCGAACGGGGCGTAGCGCGGCAGCTCCGCGACCAGCGCCTCCCGCGCGCCGACGCCGTTCCGCTCGGCGCGCGCCGCCAGCACCTCGATCTTCATCTTGGCCATGTCGACGCCGGTCGGGCATTCGCGCCGGCACGCCTTGCACGACACGCACAGCGCCATCGTCTCCGCCAGCGCGTCCGAGGCCATCGCGTCGGCGCCGAGCTGCCCGGTCAGCGCCAGGCGCAGCGTGTTGGCGCGCCCGCGCGTCAGGTGCTGCTCGTCGCGCGTGACCCGCCAGGACGGGCACATCACCGACGCGTCGAACGCCCGGCAGGCGCCGTTGTTGTTGCACATCTCGACCGCGCCCAGCATGCCGCCCAATGGGGTATGGGGCGGTCCCGGGTGCTCCGACCAATCCAGTTTTGGCGCGAAGTCGCGCACCGGTGCATAGCCGGGCCCGTAACGGAACAGCGACCGGTCATCCATGCGCGGCGGGCGCACGACGCGCCCGGGGTTGAGCAGGCCGCGCGGGTCGAAGGCGTCCTTCACCGTCTCGAAGGCGCGCGCGATGCGGGCGCCGAACATCACCGCGTTGAACTCGCTGCGCGCGATGCCGTCGCCGTGCTCGCCGGAATGCGAACCCTTGTATTCGCGCACCAGCGCGAGGCATTCCTCGGCGACCGCGCGCATCGTCGCCACGTCGTTCGGGTCCTTCATGCTCAGCACCGGGCGCACGTGCAGGCATCCGACCGAGGCATGCGCGTACCAGGTTCCCTTTGTCCCGTGCCGCGCGAACACCTCGTTCAGCCGTTCCGTGTAGTCGGCAAGGTCTTCCAGGTTGACCGCGCAATCCTCGATGAACGAGACCGGCTTCCCGTCACCCTTCATCGACATCATGATGTTCAGGCCGGCCTCGCGCACCGCGGCGATGTCCGCCTGGAAGCCCGGTTCCAGCGCGCGCACCACCGCGTTCGGATGGCCAAGATCGCCCATCAGCGCGTCCAGCTCGGCCAGCTTGCCGTGCAGCGGCGCATCCGCGTCGCCATGGAATTCGACGATCAGCAGGCTGTCCGGCTCGCCGCGCAGCATCGCATCGATCGTCGCGCGAAAAATCGGAATGCCACGGCCGAGGTCGATCATCGTGCGGTCGACCAGCTCCACCGCCTCGGGATCGAGTTTCACGATGTGCTGCGCCGCCTCCATGGCGCGGCGGAAGCTGGGGAACTGGCAGATGCCCAGCATTTTCCGCGGTTTGATCGGATGCAGTTTCAATTCGATCGCGGCGGAGAACGCCAGCGTGCCTTCCGATCCGACCAGCAGCCGCGCCAAATTCTCGCGTCCCGCCGCGCGCGCGGCGGGCGTCAGCACGTCGATGTTGTAGCCGCCGACACGACGAAGCTGGCGCGGGAAGCGCGCGGCGATCTCCTCGGCCTCCGCCGCGCCGAGCGTGCGCAGCCGCTGCACCAGGTCGGCGATGTGCGCCGGCACCTCGGCGCCGAGATTGTCCGCCACAGTCCCGAAACGATGCCGCGTGCCGTCGGCCAGCAGCGCGTCGATCGCGTGCACGTTGTCCGCCATGAGTCCGTAACGGATTGACTTCGAACCGCAGGAGTTGTTGCCCGCCATGCCGCCGAGCGTGCAGCGCGCATGGGTGGACGGATCGACCGGGAAGAACAGCCCATGCGGGCGCAGCGCCGCATTCAAGTGCGCCAGCACCAGCCCCGGTTCGACCAGTGCCGTGCGCGCCGCCGGATCGACGTGCAGCACGCGGTTGAGATGCTTGGCGCAGTCGATGACCAGCGCGCGGTTCACCGTCTGGCCGCACTGGCTGGTGCCGCCGCCGCGCGCCAGCACCGGCACGCCATGTTCGCGCGCGATCGCCAGCGTGGCGGCGACGTCGTCGATGGTTTTCGGCACGACGACGCCGATCGGCTCGATCTGGTAGATCGAGGCGTCGGTGGCATAGCGCCCGCGATCGGCGCGGCTGAACAGCACCTCGCCGGCGATCGCGTCGGTCAGTTCCGCAGCGAGGCGGGAGTCGCCTGGCGCCAGCATGCTGGTTTTTGGTAGCGTCATGTCCATCGGCACGGGATGGTAGGGCAAGGACCGGGCCGCCGCCATGGCCTGCGTTCGGCGGCCGGTGATTCTCCGTTCGGCGGCAATCCGCCACCTGGCGCGGCGATATTGCCCTACCGTCATGGCCGGTCTTGTGCCGGCCATCTGCGCTTCGACCGTGGTGCGCGGATGGCCGGGACAGGCCCGGCCATGACGGTAGGGCAACGTAGGAGCTGCACCGCCCGGTAAAAATTCGCACTGCTGTTCCAATGGCGACCCCGCCGAGCCGACCGATGCATTATGGTGCGCGGTGCCTCGTCACCCGCCCGGAGCAAACCATGGCCATCGTGCTCTACGAGAATTTCCGCGCCTTGTTCTACGCGCCGTTCTATGCCGCGCATGCGATCGGCGCCTACGCCGCGGAGCGGGTCGACGTCGCCCTGCGCTCGTCACCCGATCCGGCCAGCACCGCCGCGGCCCTGCGTGCCGGCGCGGCCGACGTGATGTGGGGCGGGCCGCTGCGCGTGCTGCTGACCCACGCCACGGATCCGGCGTCCGACCTCGTGTGCTTCTGCGACGTGGTGCAGCGCGACCCGTTCTTCATCGTCGGGGCCACACCAAAACCCGATTTCCAGCTCGGCGATCTGCTCGGTCCGCGCTTCGCTTCCGTGGCCGAGGTACCGACACCGTGGCTCTGCCTGCAGGATGATCTCCGTCGCGCCGGCGTCGATCCCGCCGCGCTGTCGCGGGTGTCCGGCCCGAGCATGGCGGAGAACGCCGCCGCGTTGCGTGCCGGCACGCTTGACGCGGTGCAACTGTTCCAGCCGCATGCCGAGGACCTGCTCGCCTCCGGTGCCGGGCATCTGTGGTATGCCGCCGCGTCGCGCGGCCTGACCGCCTACACCGCGTTGGTCACGCGCCGCTCGGTGATCGCCGCGCGGCGTGAGGAGCTTCTGGCAATGGTGCGCGCCATGCGGCGCACATTGCGCTGGATCGCCGCCACCGAAGCCGCGGAGATCGCGCACGCTTTACGCGCGTTCTTTCCCGACGTTCCGCACGACATGTTCGCTGGCGCCATCGCGCGCTACCAGGTGCTCGACCTCTACGCCGCTGATCCGCGCATGAAGCAGGCCGGTTTCGAGCGGCTGAAGGCGGCGATGCTGTCCGGCGGCGCGCTGTCGCGCGACATCTCGTTCGAGGATTGCGTGGACACATCCCTGGCGCAGCAGGACGTTACGACCGCGTGATCAGGCCAGGTAGCGTTCGATCGCGGCGAACGGCCTGACCAGGTCCTTGCGGCGACGGCGTATCGAAGGTGCCATCCCCCGGCCATGCCCGGCACGTCACAGCATCTGTCCGCCATCCACCACGATGGTCTGGCCGGTCACCCAGTTCGCCAGCGGCGAGGCGAGGAACAGCACGACGTTCGCGACTTCCTCCGGGTGGCCAAGCCGGCCGAACGGGATCGACTTCAGCACGGCATTATACAGATTGGGTGCATCCGACTTGCGCCGGTCCCACACGCCGCCCGGGAATTCGATCGACCCCGGCGCGACACCGTTCACCCTGATGCCGTCCCGTGCGTACATCGCCGCCTGGGTGTTGGTGTAGTGGATCACCGCCGCCTTGATCGCGCCATACGGCGGCTGGCGTGCCGCCGAATGCAGTGCCGCGATCGAGGAGGTATTGACCACCGAACCGCGCGCGTCCTTCAGATACGGCAGGGCGGCGTGCGTCGCGTGGACGATCGCCATCAGATCGACCGCGAAACTGATGCCCCAGCCCTGCGCGTCGTCCGCCGAAGCGAATCCCGAGGCGTTGTTCACCAGCACGTCGCAGCCGCCGATCGCGGTGGCTGCCTCGGTGATGTAGCGGCCGATCGCCGCCGCGTCGGCCAGGTCGCAAACGCCGGCATGCGCGATGTTGCCGAACGCATCGATCTCGCTGCGGGTTTGCTCCAGTGTCTCGGCGCCGCGGGCACAGATCGACACCGCCGCACCGGCGCGCGCGAAGCCGAGCGCAATCGCCCGGCCGATGCCCCGGCTGCCGCCGCACACGATGGCCCGTTTGCCGCCAAAATCGAAATTCATCGAAGCTGCCTCCTTGCGCTGCTGGTCCGGCCGCCCCGCGGTGCCGCAGCCCCACCGTGCATCATCCAACGAACTCCGTCGCGAAGTCACGGCTGGTCGCCACCACGGTCGCCGGGTTCAACGCCCCGGTGGCGGCCAACCGGTCGATCGCCTCGAAATAGCGCTCCTGCCCGCCGGGCGTTCCCCACTCGAGTATCCTGCCGCGCGTGCTGCCGACATACTTGAACGCGTGCACGGTTTCGCGCGGCACGAACACCATGGCGCCCGGCCCGGCCGTCACCGTCTGCCCACCCACGCTGAGTTCGAACTCACCTTCCAGCACGAAGAAATACTCCTCGTGGTCGTGATGGAAATGCGGCGGCGGCCCCTGGCCCGGCGCGAATTCCGCAACGAGCGCGGCAAACGCGCCGCCGGTCTCCTCCGCGCGCAGCATGATGTTCATCGGGATGCCGAACGCATTGATCGACTTGCCCTGCCCGGGACCGGCGACCTTCGGTACCAGGCCGGCGGCTGGATGCGTCGTCGGCATTGGTTCAGCCTTCCACCCCATTTTGCCGTGTTTAGCATTGGGCCCGTGCGGGGTGGAAGTTCATCCACGCCCCACCAGGGCGGGGGGGGGCGCTGACAGCTTGCACGCAAGACACGCGGGAGCACCCAGTCGACCTGCTGGCCGGGGATTTCCGGGCGGACAGCCTGGTTGTCGGCGTTGTGGTCGATCCGTGCCGCAAGCGCTGCGTGATCGAGGGGCCTCGACGAGATCACCCCGACGCTCCGCAACGTGACAGCGATCACCACCTGCGGGCGCGCGGGCCGCCCTTGGGCGACATCGGCGGGCGGACGCAGTCCGCGCGTTCGGGCTACTGCCGATCCATGACGAGGCTGCCGCGATGGCTGGGCCGCGGCTGCGACGGGGCTTCTGCCACTTCGTCGTATTCGCGGGTCTTCGCCGGGGCGGCGGCAACTGTCGTCCGCTCGGCGGCCGGCCGCAGATCGCGCGGTGGCGAATTGAGCGCCGGTTGCGCCGCCGGCGCGGTGATCGCGGTCAGCATGGCGCCTGTGTCCGACCGGTCATAGATGAAGCCGTAGGTCGGATAGATGCTGCCAAACGAATCGCTGCGGCCAAGGCCGACCCGCACCGCGGTCCAGTCATTGTTCTCCGACACATCGACGACCGGCACGCTGCGCGCCACCCCGCGCCCCGCCCAATTCGCGTGATCGATCTCGATCTCGCGGTTGTTCACGACGGTGGTGACCACCGCGACGTGGCCCAGCCGCATGCGCCCATTGGCGCGGAATGTCAGGACGCTGCCCGGTTCCGGCACGCGGCCGCGCGCGTAGGTTCCCTCGGCATGGTCCCACCATTGCCAGGCGTTTCCGGCCAGGGTGATGCCCGAGGCGCTACGCGCGTAGGGAACGCAGGAAATCCCGGCCACGCGCACCCGGCCGCGGCCCGCGTACCCACGCGCCACGGCGACATGCACGCTGGCATGGGTCACGTGGTTCACCACATGGTGCACCATGCGCACTGGATGCGTGGCCTGGACGACCCGGTGGGTCGCCTTGCCGTGGGTTTCGGTGCTGGCGTGGCTGGACGGCGCAAGAGCGGGCAACGCTATGGCCAGAACGGAACCAAACAGCCAAGTTCTGCCAGTGCGAATACCTGCGCCCATTCGATCGGCCCCCGGGTTGCTATCATTAGCCCCGACCGCACGTAGCAGCAGGGTTGCAACAATGACAACCCGAGGACATGCCGATTTCACGGGATCGCGATCAATTCGCCATTCGCACCCTGTGGATAACTGCCGAAATGGGGACTGTCGTCCTAATCAGTAACATTTCGTGAGGTTGCTGTTAGCCAAAACCACGGGCCGGCGAGTCGCCAAACGCGACCCGCGACGCCGCCCGATCGCCCGACAACGCCACTCACTTGCAGGCTGTGACCATGATCTCGACCAGCAGGCGCGGGTCGGCGAGGTCCGCCTGGACGCAGGCGCGGGCAGGTGCCCCATCGGTCGGCAGCCAGGCAATCCAGACCTCGTTCAGCGCCTCGCGGTCGCGAATGTCCTTCACCCAGATCTGCGCCTGCAGCAGCCGGGTCTTGTCGGTGCCATGGCGTTCCAGCAGATCGTCGATCTGGGCCAGCACCTCGGCGGTCTGCTCCTTGATGCCCTTGCTGGAGTCTTTCGCGGTAACGCCCTGAAGATAAACGAACCCGTGAAACTCCACGGCCTTGGCGAGAACCTTGTTCGGCTCGGTACGGATGATCTTGCTCATTGGCCCCTCCGGTTGCGGTTCGCGGCTTCTAGGACTGGTGTGCCGCAGGGGCAAGCCACTGCCGACTCATGGCTGGGCGCTGGGCTGGGCGCTGGGTTGACCGCTGGGCTGGTCGCTGGACGGGGCCACCGTATCCTCGCGGTTGATTTCGGTCCCGGTGTTGCGCACGCAGTCATCGACGATCTGCTCATTGTGGTACCGCGCCGCCAGATCGTTGGTCTGGTTGCCGGCCAGATAGCTGCCCGAGTAGGGCAGGCCGACCTGATTGATGCTGTAGATGGCCGCGCGATTGTTACGGTCGTAGACTTGGCTCGCATAGTCCCGGCACGCGGCCAGCGTCGCGCGGTCGGTGTGCGATTGCGGCGAGGTCGGGTAGGCGCAGCCGCCCAGCACGACCAGGACGCCCAGGGCCAACGTGCGCGTTATACGGATCATGCCAGGAGCCCAGCTGGTTGCGCCGCCGGCGCGGCGGCCAGCAACGGGGTCAGCCGCGCGCGGAACCCGCCCTCGTCGAAGCGCGCCTCCGCCGTCAGCGGCGTGGCGGCGGCGGCCAGCAGCAGCGAGGGATGCAAGTCGGCCCCATCGCGCTCCAGCCGGCACAACGGGGCGGCCCACCGGGCGCGCGCCAACAGGTCGACCAAAGCCAGCAGCCGGAGGCAGAGCGACAGGCCATAGGAACTCCGCAGCCCGGCGATGGAGTCGACCGCGGCGGCCCAGCAGCATGCGTCGCGATCGGCCAGCGCCAGATCGGTGAACGAGCCGTCGGGGCGGCGGAACCGGAAACCGCGCACGCTGCCCCATGTCGCCGCCATCGCTGCCTCGCGCGCCGCATACCACGCCCGCTCCAGGTCGCGCCCGCGCACCGCCGGCAACGCCTCGGGCGGTGCATCGACCACATAGGTCAGCGCCCCGCCGGCAACGACGTCGACCCGTACGGTGTGGGAGTGCTCAGCGTGTTCCATTGGTGCCACAATGGGGCGGCGGCGCCGCAAGCGCCAGTCCGCGCACACCCTGAACCGGAGATTTCGTCCATGCCGGATCCAGCCAGTCTCACTGCAACCGCGGCCGCAAGGCTGATCCGGGCCGGAACGCTGCGGCCCGAGGCGCTGATGGAGGCCTGCCTGGCGCGCATCGCGGCGCGTGAGCCAGCGGTGCGGGCCTTCACCCACCTGGACCCGGAGCAGGCGCGTCGGGCCGCCGCCGCGGCGCCGCCGGGACCGCTGCACGGGTTGCCGATCGGCGTGAAGGACGTACTCGATACCGCTGATATGCCAAGCGAATACGGCTCGCCGATCTGGCGCGGCTGGCGCCCCCGCGCCGACTGTGCCGCGGTCGCCTGGGCGCGCGCGGCGGGCGGTGTGGCGATCGGCAAGACCGTCACCACGGAGTTCGCGACTCGAAAACCCGGACCCACCGCGAACCCGCGCGGGCTCGGGCACACCCCGGGCGGCTCGAGCAGCGGCTCCGCGGCGGGGGTGGCGGACGGCTTCTTCCCGCTAGCGTACGGCACGCAGACCGCCGGCAGCATCCTCCGCCCGGCCGCCTATTGCGGCGTCGTCGGCTACAAGCCGAGTTTTGGCACAATCAACCGAATGGGCATGAAGATCATGTCGGACAGCCTTGATACGGTTGGCGTCATGGCGCGCAGCGTCGCCGACTGCGCGCTGTTTGCCGGCGCGGTGTCCGGCCGCGACCTGGGTGATCCGGACGCTAAGGCGGAGCGGCCGCCGCGCATCGGCATCTGCCGCTCGCCAAGCTGGGACAAGGCGCTGCCGGAAACCGTGGCGCTGCTCGAGCGGGTCACGACCGCGCTCGGTCGCGCCGGCGCCGCCGTATCGGCGCGGGAGCTGCCGGCAGGCATCGCCGCCCTCGTCACCGCGCATCCGGTGGTGATGAATAACGAAAGTGCCCGCGCGCTCGGCTGGGAGCTGGCCACCGCACGCGACCAGATCAGCGAGGGTCTGCGCGAACGGCTGGACTTCGGCCTGTCGCGCAGCGAGGCCGAGCTCACCGAGGCGTATGCCGTGTTCGCCCAGGCGCAGGTGGCGTTTCCGGCCGCGACCGAGGGCCTCGACGTGCTGGTGACGCCCTCGGCGCCCGGCCAGGCGCCAGCCGGCCTCTACTGGACCGGCGATCCCGCGTTCAATTTCATCTGGACCAGCCTGCACGTGCCTTGCGTGACGGTGCCGGCCGGCGAGGGGCCGGATGGGTTGCCGCTGGGCATCCAGATCGTCGGTCGGCAGGGCGAGGACCGCGCGGTGCTGGTCTGGGCGCAATGGGTCGCCGCCGCGATCGGGTAGCAGGCTGACGCCGGTAACGCCGGGTAAACCTTCACGCCTCAGCCTTCGTCCCGCTCATGGCAATTCCGGTGTGGGCGAGCCGGAGGACCAAGGATGCGCTTGTGCATTCGCTGGGCTTTCCGGTGGGGAAGGTGGCGGGTGCGACTGGTAATCGCACGCCGCCGTTAGCCTTTCCCGTCGGTTGCGCGGGGGGCCGTTTTGGCTCTCCGCGCTTCCGGATCATAAGCCAACCGCCACGGCCGCCGCAACACCCGCCTGCGGCCCGCTCACCGTATCACGCCCTCGGCCATCCCCTCGGGCCGCAGCCGTGCGGGCAGCGTCGCCAGGCTCTCGGTGGTGTCGAAGTCGCGCAGCACCGCATCGTCCGCCATCTCCACCTCTGCGACCGACTCCAGGTGCTTGCCCGCCAGGAAACGGGCGCCGGAATCTCCTGTGATCGCAAGAATTTCCGAGAAGAAGGTCCGATCCCACAGCATCGGGTTGCCCTGCTTGCCGCGGAACGTCGGCAGCACGATGCGGCGGCCCTCGGTCGGGTCGTAGGCCCCCAGCAGCCGGTCGATCATCCGCCCGGTCACCAGCGGCATGTCGCCCAGGCAGACGATTGCCGCGGCACTCTCCGGCGGCACCGCGGCGATGCCGGCCTTCAGGCTCGCCGACAGCCCCTCGGCGTAGTCGGGCGCGTGCACGAAGCGCACCGGTTTTCCCGCCAGGAGTTTTTCCACCTCCTCGGCCTGGTGGCCCAGCACCACCAGCACTGGCCGCGCGCCCGAGGACAGCACGTTGTCCACCACCCGCGCGATCATCGGCTTGCCGGTCCGGTCCGGCACCAGCAGCTTGTTGTGCGGCGCCATCCGCCGCGAGCGTCCGGCGGCCAGCACCACCGCGGCGACGGTGGGTGCCGCGCGCGGTGCCATCCCGCTGCGCGGCGTGCTCGGCGCTTTTTCGCGCGGCAGCGGGCGCGTCTCGAACTCCTTCAACAGCCCACCCACCCCCATCCGCATCACCTCCGCCGAGGTCACGGCCAGCCCGGCGAACAGCCTGGTCAGCACGAAGTCGATGCCGTTCAGCACCGGGCTGCGCGCGCAGCCCGGCAGCACCAGCGCCGGCCGCGCGCCGATGCGCCCGAGGCAGATCAGGTTGCCGGGGTCCACCGGCATGCCGAAATGCAGGATCTCGCCGCCGGCCCGCACGATCCCCGCCGGCCCCACGTCGCGCCGGTCCACCACCGCCGAGGCGCCGACCACCAGCAGCAGGTCGGCACTGCCCTGATCCCCCCTGGGGTCGCCGCTCCCGGCGATCAGCCCTTCCAGCGCGCGGGCGATCGACGCCTCGTCGTGCGGGCAACGCACCGGCGGCAGCAGCGTACCGGTCAGCCGCGTCACCCGCGCCTCGGTCGCGGCGATGGTCTTTTCGGTGACGCTGTCCTTCAGTCCCGGCAGCTCCGTCACCACCAGCCCCACCTTGAGGTGGTGGAACGGCGCCAGGGTCAACGCGGGACCGCCCTGGCGTGCCAGCGTCTCGGCCACCGTCAGAACGGTGCCCGGGACGGCAAACGGGATCACCTTGATCGTCGCCACAAGATCCTTCGGCGCCACCACCGCATGGTTGGGCAGCGTGCCGATGGTGAGCGACTCGTCGATCGCATTCAGCCGGTCGATCTTCGATGCGTCGACCAGCAGCAGCCCAGGCGTCTCGGCCACCAGGTTCACCCGCCCGGTGGCGGCGCGCGAGCGGGCGAGCAGCGGTGACAGCACGCACTGCGCCAGCCGGTCGGCGGCGATGTCCTCGGGCACGTCGCCCGGATCGAGCTGCGCGGCGACGACCTCGTCGCGCCCGGCGGCGCGTAACGCGTCGATCGCCTCGGCGTCGAGCACGGTGCCCTTGCGGATCATCCGCTCACCGGCCCGCAGGCTGTGCGCCATGATGGCGCCGCGCGCCTCGGCCAGCGGCAATGGGCCGAATCTCATGGTCCGAACGTCATGCCGCGCCCGGCCTTCGTGCGGCGCCCGAACCTGATACGGCGCAGGATCTTGCTGCGGCGAACCTCATGCCGCCTGCTTCTGCCCCAGCGGCGAGCCACGATGCGCGGCGACGACCTCGGCGATGATCGACAGCGCGATCTCCGGCGCGGTCACCGCCTCGATGTTCAGCCCGACCGGGCCGCGAATGCGCGCCAGCGTCAGGTCGTTGTGGCCCAGCTCGCGCAGCCGCTTCAGCCGCGCCGCGTGGGTTTTCCGCGAGCCGAGCGAACCGATGTAGAAGGCGGGCGACTTCAGCGCGTGGTCCAGCGCCGGGTCGTCCAGCTTCGGATCGTGCGTCAGGGTCACCACCGCGGTCCGCACGTCCGGGCGCAGCGCCGCCATCGCCTCGTCCGGCCACTCGGTGGAGACGGTGACGTTGGGGAAGCGCTCGTCGGTGGCGAAGGCGCGGCGCGGATCGACCACGATGACGGCGAAGCCGGTCGCCGCGGCGAAGGGGACCAGCGCCTGGGCGATGTGCACCGCGCCGACCACGATCAGGCGCAGCGGCGGGTTGTAGACGTGCAGGAACCAGTCGGCTTCGTTGATCTTGACCGTGCGCGTTTCGTCGTCGGCGAGCGCCGCGCTGGCGGCTTCATTGAGCTCAGCGGCCGCGCCGGGATCGGGCAGCAGGTGCTGCGCCCCGTCGGGCAGGCGGGTGCCGAGCACGATCGGCCGCCCGGCGCGTTTGGCCGTTTCGAGGGCCGCGAGGATTTCGGGGGTCATTGCTTTTCTCCCCCTCCCCTTGAGGGAGGGGGTTGGGGGGAGGGGGCGGCGCGCGCGGAACATCGGTGGGATCCCGCCACCAACCCCTCCCCCCGACCTTGGTCCGCTTCGCGGCCCAAGCCCACAGGGGAAGGGGGAGAGCCTCCATACGACCGGGCCCGCGCCGTCACGTCAGCTTCTCCACGAACACTTTCACCTTGCCGCCGCAGGCCAGCCCGACCTCCCAGGCGCGCTCGTGCGTCACGCCGAAATCCAGCAGTTGCGGCGCGCCGGTCTCGATCGTCTTCATCGCCGCCTCGGCGACCGCGCCCTCGATGCAGCCGCCGGACACCGAGCCGGCCATTTTTCCTGATGTCGTCATCGCCATCTGGCTGCCGGCCGGGCGGGGCGAGCTGCCCCAGGTCTCCGTCACCGTCGCGATCGCCACCGCCTCGCCGGCGGCGCGCCACCGCGCCGCCTGGCCCAGAACGTCCTCGGTTTCCCCAGGGTTCAGCATTGTGCTCATGACACCATCCTTTCGGGCACGCCCAGACGCCGGGACGGCATCGGGCGAGACAGCAGATCGACCAGCGCGCGCAGGCTGGCCAGGTTGTGCACGGGGCGGAACTCGTCCACGTGCGGCAGCATCGCGCGGATGCCCTGTGATTTTGGCTCGAAACCGCTCCAGCGCAACAGCGGGTTCAGCCAGATCAGTCGCCGGCAGGAACGGTGCAGCCGGTCCATGTTCTCCGCCAGCCCCTGCGCACCGTCACGATCCAGCCCATCGGTGATCAGCAGTACCACCGCGCCCTGGCCCAGCACGCGGCGCGCCCAGAACTGGTTGAAGGTGGCCAGCGCCTCGCCGATGCGCGTGCCGCCGGACCAGTCGGGCACGATGTGGGCGACCATCTGGAACGCCACCTCCGCATCGTGGTGGCGAAGCTGGCGGGTGACGTTGGTCAGCCGCGTGCCGAACAGGAAGCCGTGCACGCGGTCGCGGTCGTTCGTCACCGCGTGCAGGAAATGCAGCAATATCTGTGCATAGCGCGCCATCGATCCGGAGATGTCACAGAGCACGACGAGCGGCGGTGGGCGCGTCTGGCGCCGGCTGCGCGCGATCGTCAGGATCTCGCCGCCGTGGCGCAGGCTGGCGCGGATGGTGCGGCGGAGGTCGGTCACCGGCCCCAGCGGGTCCGCCCGCTTGCGCCGCGTCCGCCGCAGGTCGAGCGGCAGGGTCAGCCGCCTGATCTCCCGCTTGGCCGCTTCGATCTCCGCGGCGCTCATCGCCTCGAAATCCATCCGCTGCAGCCGTTCCTGGTCGGAGACCGTCAGCACCGCGTCCTGCACCGGCGTGTCCTCCGGCGGCTTCGTCGGCTGGCGGGGCGGGGCCATCGCCTCGGCGACGCGGCGGCTGCCGGCGCTGGGGCGTTCGGTCTTCTTCTCCTTCTGCGCCTCCAGCAGCGCCATCGCCGCGGCCTGGCGGGCGGCGGTGGGATCGCGCCAGAACAGCGCGAAGGCCTGGTCGAACACCTCCTGGTGCTCGTGGCGGTGCACCATCGCGGTGCGCAGCGCGGTGCGCGCCTGGAGCTTGCTGCCAAGGTCCACCTGGGTCAGCGCCTGCTGCGCGGCGATCGTCTCGGCTGGCCCGACCGGCAGCCCGGCGCGGCGCAGCAGCCGCGCGAAGTGCAGCACGTTGGCGGCGAGGGTGGGGACGGCGAGGGCGGACGACGGCGCGATCGGCTGCGTCGGGGCGCCAGATTGCTGAGACGGAAGGGCAGGGGGCACAACATGATCCGGGTCAGGGAGACCGCGCGAGGCTAAACCGTATCGGCCGGTGGCAATACCCTCCAGTGCGGCGCCCTGGCGCGACGCGCCGCTCCGGGTTTCGATCGCGTTGGCCCGTCGTCTGCGGCTGTTCGTCGGCAATGCTATAGGGCGATGATCGCATCTGACCCGTCGGCGACAGGAGGAGGTCCGCCTGCCAGTCCATCGTTGCCGCCATCCAAGACGCCGGCGGCAACTTCATCCTCACCTGCAAGCCTGTTTCCCATCAGACCATCACCGAATATCTCCATGGCGCCGAACTGCAAGAGTATCGCCAGACCACCTGCAAACGCGGCAAGCGCACCACCACGGTCTACCGCTGGCTCACCGCACTGCCGTTGCGCGCCACCGAGGACGCCATAGCGGTCAACTGGTTCTCCATCGAGATCTTCAACGACAACGGAAAGCGGACCTACCACAACAGCTTCGTCACAGATCTCGCGGTCTCAGCGGATACCGTGGCCGAATTGGCCGCCTG